>Ga0180433_10008589_pt1 | contig 12676 bp, 7 predicted proteins | sample SS_ome_8_FD_132980 | JGI IMG/M metagenome (GOLD analysis project Ga0180433, IMG submission 132980) | Hypersaline lake sediment archaeal communities from the Salton Sea, California, USA - SS_1_D_1 metaG | ecosystem: Environmental > Aquatic > Non-marine Saline and Alkaline > Hypersaline > Sediment... | reverse complement strand
AGCTACGCCGGCTCTCAGGGCACGAGCACCCCTCCCGGAATATCGAGTCGGGATTCGATCCAGAACGGGTAGGCTCGGGGGTCGGCGAACGCTCGAGGAGCGTTGGGCGTATCCTCGCCCCGCGACGAGACTTTTGCCGCCCCCGAGCCGGCGATACACGCAGGCCGAATGCGGTCTAACCCGAGTAAGTCGTGCCGAACAGGATTGGCCCGGAATCCGTTTTCTGGCACATTTTGGCAACGGCAAAGGCCAACCGGCCAGTTCTCCACAATCGGAAGGAAGTCAGTACCTCGATGAAAAAATGTGTCCTCGCGTACTCCGGCGGTCTCGATACCTCGGTCATTCTCGGCTGGCTGATCGAACAGGGCTATGAGGTGGTTGCCGTCTATGTCGATCTGGGCCAGCCCTGTGAGGACCGGGAGGCGACGCTGCAGAAGGCCCGTGACTGCGGGGCGGTCAAGGCGTTGCTGGTCGATGCCCGCGAGGAACTCTGCCGCGACTTTGCCTTTCCGACGCTGCAGTGGCAGGCCCGCTACGAGGGCACCTACCTGCTGGGAACTTCGATCGCCCGACCGCTGATCAGCAAGGTCTGCGTTGAGATCTGCCACGCCGAGGGGGCGACCGTCTTTGCCCACGGGGCCACCGGCAAGGGGAACGACCAGTGTCGGTTTCAGCTGGCGGCCGAGGCCCTCGACCCGACGATCGAACTGCTCGCCCCCTGGCGGATCGCCGCCTTCCGCGATCGCTTCCCGGGCCGCAAGGAGCTGATCGAGTTCTGTGCCGAGAAGTCGATTCCGGTGAAGGCCTCGAAAGAAAAACCCTACAGCTCTGACGAGAACTGCCTGCACACCAGCTACGAGGCGGGACTGCTCGAGGAACTCGACACCGATGGCTATGCCCTGGTTGACTTCGGCATGTCGGTGTCGCCGCAGGAGGCCCCCGACACGCCGGAGACGATTCGGCTGGCGTTTGAGGCAGGCGTGCCGGTTCGGCTCAATGACCGGCCGCTGCCGCCGCACGAGATGGTGCTTGCCCTCAATGAAATTGGCGGCCGCAACGGCATCGGCCGGATTGACATCCTCGAGAATCGGCTGGTCGGCATGAAGAGCCGTGGGGTCTATGAGGCCCCCGGCATGACGCTGCTGTACGAGGCCCACCGACTGGTCGAGCAGCTGACCCTCGACCGCGATCTGGTGCACCTGCGAGACCGGCTCTCGCCCGAGGTGGCCGAGTCGATCTATTACGGCTTTTGGTACTGCGCGAAAATGGATGCCCTGCTCGCCTTCATCCGCGAGGCCCAGCGGCCGGTGACCGGAGCGGTCGAGCTTTCGCTCTACAAGGGCAACATGCTGGTCAAAAGCCGGGAGAGCAGCGAAAGCCTCTACGATGCAGCGATCGCCTCGATGGAAGGGGGCGGCTCGTACGACCAGACTGACGCCGAGGGCTTCCTGCGGATTCTGGGGCTGCCGCTGCGGGTGCAGGGAACCGTCCGCCCCCGGCGGTGAGGAAAGGCCATGCCGCAGACTGCCGCATTTCGGCCGGGGAGGGGCTGGTCGAGCTGGTCTGTGGCAGCCATCCGGCTGCGGCATGATGTCCGTCGGCCGGCATCCTGGGGGGCGGTCGCAGTGGCCGCTGCCGCCTTCGCATTCGCTGCCGAGGGGCTTCCGGTGAGTGCGACGACCGCCGCGGTGATGACGGCAGCGGCCGTGGTCGCGATCGGTGAACTGCCGGCGACGTTTCCGGTCTGGGATGCCGGCCTCATGCTCCAACGCGGGGGCTGGTACCGCTTCAGTCGCCAGCCCCTGGCCCTGCCCTCTGCCGGCGGTTGGCTGGCGTGTCGGCTGTGCTGGCCGCTGCTCGGCCTCGGGGGGGCGGCAGCCGGTTCGGCGATTCGCGGGAACCCAACCGAGTTGACGGTGACGGGAGTCGCCGCCGGTGCGGCAGCAACCGGGCTGACAGCCCTGACGACTGGCGGCTTCCGGCTGGCCGGGCTGTCGGCTGCCGATACCGCCACTGCGACCTTGCTGGCCGGCTGGCTCGCGTCAGCGGGCATGGCCGCTACGGGAAGCCTCGTCCCTGCCAGCGGCGAGTGGCCGTTGCTGCTGGTCGGCGTCGGCTGCTGGCTCGTGATGGCGGGCAGCCTGCTTGGCCTCGCCCAGTGGCTGCACTTGGCCGGCGGGGGGGCGATCGGCGGCCTCCTGCCCCGCCAGCTTCCCCTTGCCGCCGCTTCCGGGCCGCGGCGGCCTGACAGGTTGGCGGCGATCGGCCTGCTGGGAGTGGTGCCGGCCCGCAGCTGGTGGCGGCGTGTTCTGCGAAGTGTCGCGATGCTGCTGGCACTCGGCGGGATGATCGGCTGGCTGCTGCTCGATCCGGCATCAGCGGGCCGTTACGGGCTGCTGGCGGCAGCGGTGTTCGGGGCTTTTGGGCTGCCTGCTGCCGCGCTGCTCGACGGCCGCGAGGTGGTCCGCGGCTGGCGGATTCTCATCGGCAGCACGGGTCGCCCCGGCACTGCCCTGCCAGGTTTTCTGGCTGCCCGTGGAAAAAGCCGGCCATGGCCTTTTTCCACCCGGGCAATCCCCGAAAACGCCGAGGGTTTTCGGGGGTGCCGGTCGCCGCTTCCTGCGGCGGCAGACTTTATCCAGAGCCTGCTGGCGGTGCCCTCGCCCGGCCTGCAGGCTACCGTCGTGCTGGTCGGCCATGGCGTCCTGATGCTCTGGCCACCGCTGGTCGTGGCGGTGGTGGCGGTCGGTCATCCGGCGGCAGTGCCGGCCCTGCTGACGGTGGCCGGCCTTGCAGCCGGGGCGGTGGTGGCCGGTGGTGGCTGTGTCGCCGCCCGCGTCGCCAGCGATCGGGGCGAAACGGCCCTCACCATCGGCCTCGGCCTGTTGGTTGGTGGTGTCTGGCTCTGGCAGGCAGCGGTTTGAGTGTTTCTGGCGGGAAAGCGACCGAAACCGCCGGAAAGTTGATGTTGAGAAAAATGGGCAAGCCTGAGACACTCCCCGACGACTACAAACGTGGGCAGTCGGTTCCATCAGGCCTTGGGTCTGGTGCGTCCGGCTCCCGCCCCGGTGGCTCACGTCGATGGTTTGGCCGGAAACGTGTGGAGTTCCCGCCGGCTCACGGAATCCGAAGGAGTGCATCTGTGGACGGAATGACGAGCCCTCGTGCGAGTGAATGGGCCCCGGTCACCAGCAACCGGCGACGTGCTCGCCTTGCCGTGGTGGCGATTGTGCTGGCAGCGAGTCCGGCGGCGGCCGAACCGGCGTTCAAACCGAGCGAAACGGTGTTTCCCGCCACGACCGCGGCCTGGTTGAGCATTGCCGATCCGCTTGCGCTCCAGGAGAGCTTTGACCGCACCCAGTACGGCAAACTTTTGCAGGACCCCAGCATGGAGGCCTTCGTCAAGAGTTTCCGTGAGCAGCTTTCCAAGGCTGGGAAGCGGCGGCTGGGCAAGCTTGGATTGACACTCGAAGATCTCGGTGAGGTGCCCGGCGGCGAGATTGCACTCGCAGCGATTGTGCCCGAACCCGATCGGCTGGCCACCGTGCTGCTGGTCGATACCACCGGCCACGACGACGAAACCCGCAAGCTTCTCGAGCAGATCGATGCCCGCCTGCTCGAGCAGCAGGCCCAGCGGCTGGCTGACTATCAGGAAGTGATCAAGGTCTACCGGCTGCCCCCGGAGGAGCCGCGGGCTGATGATGAGGAGACCGAAACCGCACCCGCCGAGCGACTCGTGGCAGTCGTTCACCAGGAATCGGCCCTGGTCGTCGGTGATGATCCGGTCCAAGTGCATCATGTGCTGACCGTGCTGGAGACGGGCCGACAGGATTCGCTCGCATCACTGACAACATTCACAAGCGTCGCCGAGCGATCCCTGGAAGGCCTGCCACCGGCGGCAGCAACGCTGCGGTGGTTTGTCGATCCGTTCACGTTCGCCACTGCCTACAAGTCCACCCACCCGCCGCAGGATCGCCGCAAGGGGCCGGACTATGTTGAGATTCTCGGCCGGCAGGGGTTTGATGCCGTCAAGTCGATGGGTGGTGCCCTGATCTTCGACGACGGGCCCCGGGAACTGCGTCACCAGACGATCGTCTATGCCCCCCCGCTGCCCGGCCGCGACCCGGCCTCGCCCGACCGCTATGATCTGGCCGCCCGGATGCTGCGGTTTCCCGACACCGACACCATCGAGCCGCCCGCGTGGGTGCCGGCAGACGCCTCCAGTTGGTCGGCGTTGCAGTGGGATATCGAGACAGCGTTTCACTCGGCTGAGTCGTTGGTGGACGACATCGTCGGCGAGAAGGGGGTCTTCGACGACGTCATTGCTTCGCTCAAGGAGGATCCCGATGGCCCGCAGATCGATGTCGAAACCGACCTGATTGCCGGACTGGGGACGCGGGTTGCCATTCTGGGCGACTACGTCGAGCCGATCGGCGTCGATAGTGAGCGGCTGGTGATCGCGATTGAGGCGGCCGACCCCGAAAAGGTTGCGGCCACCGTCGGCAAGAGCATGGCGACCGATCCCGACATGCGACGGATCGAGGCTCATGGCGTGGTGATCTGGGAACTGATCGATCGGTCCATGGAGATCCCGAAGCTCGAAATCGAGACGCCCGGTGGCGGGATTGCCCATGCCGACGATGACGATGACCGCCGCGACCGGCGGCGGCGGCTGCGAGAGAAAGAGGAAAAACTCCTGCCGCACTCGGCGGTGACCGTTTCCCATGGCCATCTGTTGATCGCTTCCCACCGGGACATTCTCGAGCGGGTGCTGACCACCGCCGAAAGTGGTGACTCGCTGCTGTCGCGGCCTGACTACACGCTGGTGGTGAAGGAACTGCAGACGCTCTTTCCGGGCCGGCTTGTGCTGCAGGGGTTCGGCCGGTCGGACGAGTCGATCCGTCCCTCCTATGAAATGCTCAAGCGAGGCTCGATGCCCAAGTCGAAGAGCGTGATGGGGCAGATTCTCAATAACCTGCTCGGTGACGGAAAGCCGGGAACGGTGCGTGACCAGAAGATTGACGGCAGCACGCTGCCCGACTTCGAGAGCGTTCGTCAGTATTTCGGAACAGGTGGTTTTGTGATGCAAACGCTCGAGGACGGCTGGTTCATCGGCGGGCTGACCCTGCCGCAGGAAAACGCAAAGAGCGACCAGCCCAATGAAGAGGTTGCCAGCCGCCCCAAGGAGCCGCAAACAAATTGATGAGCGGCCCTAACGCCCTGGGGCGTTGCTGGAGTCGATCACGGCCCAGAAGGGGTGCTGGTAGTCGCAGCGGGTGCGGAGGTCCTCGAGCAGGACATCGATGTCGGGTGTCAGTTCGCCGCGATGGAGTTGGCGGCCACCGAGCGAGACGGTGACGGGCCGCTTGAAATCGACCAGTTCGGGGGCGAGCCAGATTCGCACCCGATCGGCCCCGCAGCGAACCGAGATGCGGTTGCCGCTGGTCGCCTTGCCCGCGAGCGCGAAGGGCCGGATGGCCTGCCCGGCTGGCCAGTCGGTCGGCAGGATCATCGTTCGCGGTGGTGGTGCGTCCATTTCGATCCACCAGAAAAAGCGGTCCCCCGGCCGCAGGCTCACCGCCTCGATGGAACGGGGGAAAAAGTTTCGCTTCCGGCGGCTCATCCAGTCGAAGATGCGAATAATCTCGTCCGAGAAATGCTCGTGTCCCCGCCCCCGGTATTCGACATACGTGACATCGTAGTTTTTCAGCAGGTAGCGATCGAGGTCCATCTCGTTGGCGGTGAAGCTGGCCTGGTCGAGGCCGCCGGCGACCAGATAGAGCGGAAGCTGTTCGGCATTGGGGTGATAGTGGTTGATGTACCGGGCCGCCGACCCGGCGATCACCACGACGCCCGCCCAGAGATCGGGATGGGCCAGGCCGATGTCCCAGGCCGCATCTCCGCCGAGTGAATGGCCGGAGAGGAACACCCGGTCAGAGTCGATGGCGAACCGGCGGGAGGCCTCGCGGAGGGCTGCCAGCACAGCCGCATGCTCTCGGGCGGTGTACCCGTAGGTCTGCTGGTTGGGGTCGGCCCAGGCGGGGGCGATGATGATTCCGCCGTGGCGGCCTGCCTGTCCGTTCCGCCGCCCCTGCTCGTCAGGCATGCCCGCCCACCACTCAATCTGGTTCAGGGGGGTGCTCCAGGCGGCATGCAGGCTGACGATGGCGGGATACCGCCGGCGGGCGTCATATTCAGGGGGCAGCTGCACCAGGCAGCGGAAGGTTTCGGCGGGACTGCCGGCGGTGGCCGGGCGGGGGACGTCAATCGTGAACAGGCCGTCGTTGTCGGCCGCGGGAGCCGGCAGTGGCGGCAGCATCTGGGCGGCCACCGCGGCCACCGTCGGCGGATCGAAGGCCTCCTCATCGGCAAGTCGCCGCCGGAGTGCAGCCCGCTCGTCGTCGGTGCCTGCAGTCAGGTAGCCGCGAAGCAGTTCCCTGACCCGGGCCGTCGAGAGGGCAAGCTTGAGGTTGACCTGTGACCGGTCGGCCCCGGCCAACCAGCCGCTGAGTCCCAGTGCCAGGCTCTGCTCTGCCGCCAGCTGCCCGTCGCCGGCGATTCGCTCAAAGACCACCAGGCGATCGAGGGTGGCGAAGGTGAGCTGCGCGGCAATCTCGTCGGTCAGCCGGACGGCCGCCTCACGGTCACGGGCGTCGGCAACAGCGGCGGCCTGGTCCCGCAGCAGGGCCACCAGCCGGCCAGCCCGGTCGAGCCGCTCGCGATAGCCATCACGAATTTCCGCGACTGCCTGCAGCAGTTCGCCGGTGCCGTCCCCTGCCGGAAAGGACTCCAGCAGCTGGATCACCAGCCGGTCCTGACCGGCCTGCCGCCGCAGCCGAATCTCGTCAAGGAGCTGCCCCGCCGCGAGCGCGGCCAGGCTCTGCTGTTGGTCGCGGAGGTCGGTGGCACCAGGAAAGTCTGCGGTGAGTTGCTCAAGCTCGGCAGCCGCCTCACGGTACCGCGAGGCCTGAAGCAGCAGCCGGACAAATTGCAGCCGCTGGTCGATGTCGTTCCTGTCGATCTGTCGCTCAATCACCCGGCGGAGCGTGTCGCGGGGAATGGACGATGTCGCCAGCCGCATGTCGATGCGATGGGTCTGGTCGGTCAGCAGGCCTTCCACGGCAGTCCAGCGGGGGGTGATCGTGGTGATGCCCTGCACGATATCGAGTCGGCCCGAGGCGGTGGCGAGGGAGAGAATTCGCCGCCCGAATTCATCGAACGGCGTGGCTGCGAGGACCCCGCCGACGCCGGCAACGCGGCGGCCACCATCCGGAACCCGCTGGGGAATCTCGATCCGTTCCAGGCCGGCATCGACGGGGCTCTTCTCGGCGGCGACCACCCGCCGGCGGGGCACGAAGGTGCGGGTCAGGCCGTCGTCGCACATCACGGCCGTGGCCGCCTCCCCCTCCCGCTCGTCGGCATCGACGCTGACGCCGGGAAGCAGGGCAAATCGGCCCGTCAGGCTGCGGCCGTCATCGAGATCGACCCGGTCGGCGGTGGCTGGATCGCCACCGGCCAGCGCCAACAGCATGAGCCACCCGCGGATCCGGGCCGTCGGCCGCGGGGCCTGCGAGCGGCCTTTCAGCGGCGACGCCGCTGGCGGCCCGTGGAATGCCGTCCCGTGCCCGTCCTGACCTCCCACCGGTGGCGTCCTCCGCTGTTTCGTGCCGTGCCGCAGCGTACACTACCATTCTGGTCGTCTGGTGAAGGGTTCGCCCTCCACTGCCTGGCCGCACAAACGCCCCATCCCCTCCTGTTTACCAGCGGAGTTCTTCCGGATGATTCCGATTGCCCGCCGTTTGCTTGCCTGGGGAGTCGCGCTCTCGCTGCTGCTGCCGCTGGTGCTGGTATTGGTGCTGGCCCTCGGCGGGTTGCTGACCGGGGTCGGCGATCAGGTCGGTGGCGGCATCTGCCTGCGAACGGCGCTGGGAATCGGTGTTGTCTGGGCGGCGGCGGTGGTGACAACAGCCGTTGCCGGAGGCCTGCTGACGCTCGAGGCCGGCTCGTCTGGGCCAACAAGCGGGCCGGCGGACCGCGATCGCGGCAAGGGTTGATGCCGCTCCGCCGGCGAGGCCGCGGGGCGATAAGTGATCCACCGCAATGCCGTGGTGCCGTGGAATGCGGAGAGCTCGCCAATCCAAAAGGAGGGTGCCTCAGTTCCGGGGCCTGCAACCGAATCCTGCATACTCAGCAAGGAGCAGCAGGTCGGCATTGCACGCGGCCGGCACCATATTGGCACCCGACGAGCCTCGTTAAGAGCTCACCGGCATAGGTTCGACACAGCACGGTCATGGCAGAAAACTTACCGCCCCACAGCCTCGGTGGGGCACCAACATTCTCACACCAGGGAATGATAGCGGCGACCACCCGCCGAAAACAGCTTCCGGTTTCCGCGTCGCCCTTGTCCCCCGCTACAACTCGTCGGCCTCGCGGAGGTGCGGCTCCATGGCCTTGGTGTTTCGCTCAATGGCCAGCACCACGGTCTGACGCTCGAGGCCGGTCGCCGACTGAGCCATGATCGGAATCACCTGCCGCTTGTTGGGCATCTCCACCCGCACGCGGAAGCCGCCGTCATCTTCGACTTCGACCGGTTCTCCCTGAATCGTCAGGTAGGCCCCTTTTTCAGTGACACCGTAGACAATCATCTCGGCCTCAACCTCAAGTGGAAAGCCGAGCGGCTCTCCCTGTTCAAGGCTTTCACCGAGGCCGGAAGGGTTCGAATCGGGTGGGCCGAGTGGCCGCTTGAGTCGCTCCTCGAACAGCTCTTGCAGTTCCTGGGGATGATCCTCGGACGAGAAGCCGCCACTCATTGCATAGATTTTGTCGCAGTTCGTGGCGATGTCCCCCCAATGGGCGTCAAGGGAGTCGCCCTGAGAGCCGGCACCGATGTTCACGATATTGCTGCGGCAGATGGGGTGAAACTCGCCGTGCCGAGACCGATACCCGAGTTCGATCCGGCATCGCAGCGGGTTGCGGACGTCGATGAACCAGTTTTTCACCCCGCCATGGATTTCGATTTCCCGCACCACACGTTCCGAGGGGGAGCCGGCGGCACCGCTGACGACTTCCAGCAGGCGGAGGGTGGGCTTGGCGGCATGCCATTCCTGCCCCATGGCAGCCTCGACCCGGCGGACGCTCTGTGGCGTGACTTCCCAAAAAGCGTGCAACCAGTGTGGCCCCCGAACCATCAGGACCGCCCGGTCGCGGAGTTGAGCCCGCTTACGGCTGGGCTCGGGGCGGCTAACCAGGCTCTTTTCCCGGGCCAGGCGGTCCTGTGCGGCCCGGATTTGTTCAGTGACCGCAGCCCGGCGACGGGCGATTGAGGCCTGACGGGAGGGCGGGCCCTGGTTTCGGCCGCGGGCCGCCCGACGACTGGGGGCAGCCTTCGAACTGCCTGCCGTCGCGACTGAGCGGCTCGCGGTTTTCAAGTCGTTTGCTGCCCGGTTGGCGGCGGTCCCGCGCGGCGAATTTTTTTTCGACCCGGTGGCAGCCCGGGCGGCAACAATCCCGCTGGTCGTGGCGGCAGCGGCCGGCCTGGCGGCCTTGGCCCGCCGTACCAGCGCCTTGATGAGCTGGTCTTTTCGCATCGCATGCCAGCCCGGCACGCCTTGCTGCTTGGCCAGCTTTGCCAAATCGCGGACCGGCTTTTCCTTGAGAGTCGCGGTCGTCATCAGGTTTTCTCCCTCCCCGCGCGAAACGGGGCTCGCGTACCAACCGGCAGTCTGTGCGTCAGTCCAGCCGAGACCTTCACGCTACCGAAAAGGGGGCGTGAACACAAATTGCCGCGCGATATGAGAGAAAACGGTCAGCATCGGCCGCTAAAAGGAGGTTTAATGCCATCAGGGCGGCCGATTTCATCCGATTCGGTCGGAGTTTTCGCGATCCCGGTGGCTTTCCATCGTCCGGTCGCTGTCGGCTTATTCGCCACGGAGTTTCAGGCCGCGTTCAGCAAGGCGTTCCCGAACCTCATTCAAGCTCGTAACGCCGAAGTTCTTGCACTCCATCAGGTCTTCGCCAGTCCGCCGTACCAGTTCGCCGATCGTGGTGATCCCAAGTTTGGTCGTGCATTTGCGGGCCCGCACCGAAAGATTGAGTTCTGTGACCGGCAGGCCGTGGATTTCGGTCTCCTCTTCAACCGGTTCAGTAAAGGCGGGCTGCGGTTCCGCTGCCGCCGTCGGTTCCGCAAACTGGCCAAGGCTCAGTCCTTTGCCGGCCAGCATCTCCTTGATTTCAACCAGGCTGGTTTCCCCGAAGTTCTTGCTGGCCAGCACCTCGGCCTCACTCGTGCGGGCCAGATCGCCAAGCGTCTGGATGCCCATCTTGGCCAGGCAGTTGCGGCTGCGGACCGACAGTTCGAAGTCACTGACCGGCAGCGTCATGATCTGTTCCAGCCGGTCGCGGTGCCGCTGCTCCTGTTCGTCGAGCAGCCGGTCGCCAGAGGCGGCCGAGTCTTTCATGAACAGCCTGGCTCGGGCCACCGCCTCGTCGCGGCCGGGGGCGTCGAGCGGCAGCCCGTCGAGAATGCGGCGGTAGCACTCCTGTGCCTTTGAAAACTCGTCCCGATCCTCGTACAGCAGGCCCAGGTTGATCAACGCGCCGACCGTGGCTGGGTACCGTTGCAGCGACCGCTGGTAGCAGTCGATCGCCTCGTCGTCGTTGCCCAGCCGGTCGTGAAGCACACCGAGGCAGAAGAGCGCCAGCGGCTCACCTGGGTCAGCCGCAACCGCCTTTTCCAACTGGGCGAATGCTTCTTCGACGGGGGCGGAAGATTCCACACCGACTGCGGCCCGGGCGGCAAGCAGGGCGGCGGCTTCGGCCTGATCACCGCTGGCCGCATCGAGGACGGCGGTCGCCTCGTCCAGCCGTCCCGCTGCCCGCAAGGTGTTGGCGATGGCAGCGGTGCAGGCTGCGGCCGGATAGCCGGAGGAACTGGCGGACTCGAAGGAAGCCTTGGCCTCATCGGCAGCACCGAGGGCGGATTGCGCGAGGCCGAGGGCGAACAGTGCCAGGGCCGAGCCGTCGCCTGCCTTCAGAGCAGCCACCGCTTCACTGCTACGGCCGAGCAGATAGAGCCCGACACCGAGCCTCACCGAGGCGGCCGGGCTGCGGTCAGTCGCCGCCTGCAGTTCTTGAACCGTAAGCCGCAGTTCCCGATGAGTGGCCGGGTTCGTCCCGAGCGAATCGGCGATTGCCCGGACATCATCCGGGCCGAACGGGCCACTGCCGGCAAGCAGTTCGCGAACATCAACCGTGGTGGGAGAAGAGGAGGCTGAGGCGTGCATCTGGTTCGATTACCTTTCGACGGTGGGCCACTACTGGCGGCAGTGGAAAACCAAGCCTGATTCCGAACACAAACAGCGGTCCGAGACCAGCGGGGAAGCCAGCGGTGGGAATCGAACCCACAACCCCCGCATTACGAATGCGGTGCTCTGCCAATTGAAGCTACGCTGGCGGTCGGACACGAGGGGGAGGGACCGCCACGGCCGGACTCCGCAGCGTAGCGCAGAGCCGTTGGCATCGTCAAGGGGCTGCCGGCCCGATTCTGCCGGGCAACGCCGCGGTTCGCGCACAAAAAAAGTGGGGTCTCGACCCGGTAGGAGCGTCCTACCTGTGGCCGAGCGGATCAGGGGCAAGGCGACCGCTCGACCGAAAGAAGTCGAAGACCCCACTTTTTCATGGTGTGGGTGACAGGGACCGGAACTCCCTGTCGGGAGAGCAAGAGGTGCACTCCCCGTGCCAAAATGTCGCCTCGAGAAAAAAAGACCGGCCGCGGCGAGAAAAAACGGTGCTTTTCAAGCGGAAATGTCGAAAGTTCAGGATTGAGCCTAGGGGTGGTCCCTCAGGCGTCCCGTCGCAAAATGAAAAATCGCAGTGCGCTGCGGCGATTCCGCTGCGGCAAAATGCTGCGGTCGCGGCAAAATGCTGCGACCCCGCCGGGGCCATCCCCGTGTACCGGCTCGATCTTCCGCGCTCCCCTTGGAAATGCTCTGCCATGAATCCACACCTTCCGGCCCAGATCGGTGACCATCGTTGCGGCCCGGGCCAGCCACTGCTGCTGATTGCCGGGCCGTGCGTCATTGAAACCGCCGATCTCTGTCTGCGAATTGCCCAGCGGCTGGCGGAGATCGGCCGTGACCTTGGGGTGCAGGTTGTCTTCAAGGCGTCTTTCGACAAGGCGAACCGCACCGCCGCCGCTTCGTTCCGGGGGCCCGGCATCGATGAGGGCCTGGCAGTTCTTGAGCGGGTGCGCGAAGCGACTGGCCTGCCGGTCACCACCGACATTCACCTGCCCGAGCAGGCCGCCCCGGTGGGCAGTGTCTGCGAACTGCTGCAGATTCCGGCCTTTCTCTGCCGGCAGACAGACCTGCTGCTGGCGGCCGCCGAAACCGGTCGGGCGGTCAATGTGAAGAAGGGCCAATTCATGGCCCCGGGGGACATGCGGCATGCCGTTGCCAAGCTGCTGGCCGGCGGCTGCCGCAACATGATGCTCTGTGAACGCGGCACCTTCTTCGGCTATGGGCGGCTGGTGAACGACTTCGGTGGGCTGATCACCATGCGGTCCCTGGGGGTGCCGGTGATCTTTGACGCCACCCATTCCGTCCAGCAGCCGGCCAGCCAGGGGAATGCGACCGGTGGTGACCGGTCGCTGGTCGAACCGCTCGCGCGGGCAGCGGCT
>Ga0180433_10008588_pt1 | contig 12677 bp, 11 predicted proteins | sample SS_ome_8_FD_132980 | JGI IMG/M metagenome (GOLD analysis project Ga0180433, IMG submission 132980) | Hypersaline lake sediment archaeal communities from the Salton Sea, California, USA - SS_1_D_1 metaG | ecosystem: Environmental > Aquatic > Non-marine Saline and Alkaline > Hypersaline >... | reverse complement strand
CGCGACGATGTCTGCGAAAGACGCGATGGCCGTGCTCGCTTTTGACGTTGATGCACAAGTGATTGCCCCTTTGCAGCCATTAGGGAAGACGGGAAGGTTGGAAGCAGAACTCGCAGAGATCGCCCCCTTTGGCGGTACCGATATTGAAAATGTTCTCAACCTTGCCCTGAAGACGTTGGCAGCTTCGGCGATTTCTCGCCGGCACGTTTTGTTGCTTTCTGATGGAAGGAGCAGGCCGTTTGACGTTCGCCGCATCATTGAAGCTTATCGTGATAAGGAAGTGACCCTCTCAGTTGTGGCTACTGGTGAGAATGCGGACGTGAATCGACTGAGACGCCTCGCAAAGAGTGTCGGTGGCAACTTCTATTGCCCGTCTGATATGGGGAACCTGCGCGAGGTATTCCGGCGTGAAGCTCGCTTTCCATTGCGAGATCTTATCCGGATCGGCTCCACTTCGGTCGTGATGGACGACGGCGACATTGTGGCAGGCATAGAGGCGTCGGACGTTGCCATCGTGGAAGGGTTCGTTCTTACGGCAGCAAAAGCTCAGGCGGAAGTCCTTCTTGCAACGAGAGATGGCGAACCGATTCTCGCGACCTGGCGCGCCGGTCTGGGACGGGTAGCGGTGCTGACCACGTCTGCGGATCACGGCTGGGTAGATGCCTGGTCAAAAAAAGGCGCGTTTGCAAAGCTTCTTGATCAGATGGTGCGTTGGAGCGCTCGTCCCCAAAATGACGAACGATTTGCTGTTGACACTGAGCAAGAGGACGATGAGTTGCTGATCGGTGTCTTGGCAAAGGACGAAACGGGCCTGATCAACGAACTCAATCTTGAGGCCGTAGTGGTGGGCGCCAATGGTCCAGTCGGAGATGTCGCTCTCCATCAGGTCGGATCTGGCCGTTATTCAGGGAGACTTTCCATTCCCGAGGCAGGCGAGTATCTCGTGAAGGTTTTCAAGAAGAGTGAAGATGCGGCGGCTGAATTGCTGGCTACAACAGTGTTCTCCGTAGCCGACTATCGCGAATGGGATCGCATTGGGCCGGATCTGGATGTGCTTGATCAGCTTTCGTCTGCGGCTGGCGGCTCTGTCTTGGAGCCTGGCGATCCAGTACCGGAAGATGATCGTGTTTCGGCGCGCTATCGCTCAATAGCCTGGGTATTTGTCTTGCTGGCTTTGGCGGGCTTTCTTGCGGATGCAGTAGTAAGGTAAGAGCTTTCATACCGTCATATGCATTAGACTTTGCCGCTTGTGAACTAACCTATTCCGCTTCCCATTTGTGGCCGCAGTTTGTGCATATCCATTTGCTTTTGGGCTTGGGGATCGGTGTGCCACATAGCAAGCCTAGGGGTATCGAGAGGCTATACAGCCATTTGTGCCTGATGTCAGTGGAACTGCACTCGGGGCAGCGCCTCAATTCGGTGTTGGCATTGTCGTGTTTCGGGGTTGACTCGGAGTTATGAGCGACGAATTCGCTCTCGATGTCGCCCCAATCAATAGGTCTTTGGAGGACGGCGATGGCCTCTTCTGCATATCTATCTCTCACCTGCAACTTTACTCCGCCAAATGCCAGAGTCAGGTGCGATAGTAAATAGTTCAAGTGTTCATCAATAACAAAGGCTTCTATACCTTCCTCCGCCAACCGTGCTTTCGCCAGATGGGCTTGGGGGGCGATATTGAATGTGGCTATCGTGACCAATGTTTCCGGCATGTCTTCACCCTCCTGTGAATAGGTCACCCCTTGATGACGCCGATTGGGCGAAGCCTTACCACCTTTTTTGCGACACCAGCGTCGTGCATGATCTGAACAACCTGTGAGACATCCTTGTAGGCTTCCGACATTTCTTCGGCGAGCGTTTCTCGTCCTGCTGCCATTACAATGATACCACGCTTGCCCAGCTCTCGGTCAATGCGACGGCCTCTTCCCTCGCGTATCGCCTGTCTGCGCGACATCACTCGTCCGGCTCCATGGGCGGTGCTGCCGAATGTTTCATCCATCGACTTCGGTTGTCCGACACAGACGAAGGAGTATCGTCCCATGTCGCCTGGGATAAGAACGGGCTGTCCAACGTTTCGGTAGAGTGCAGGCACATCCGGATGTCCTGCGGGAAAAGCTCGGGTAGCTCCCTTGCGGTGGACGCACAGATGCTTTCTTATGTCACCAATGGAGTGTTCTTCCATCTTTGCAATGTTGTGGCACACGTCGTAGACGAGTGTCATGCCGAGAGCACGTGGTGATACTGAAAGAGCTTTCTCGAATGACTGTCGTGAGAGTGAAAAGATGCATTGCCGGTTTGCCCACGCGAAATTCGCGGCACATGCCATGGCTGCGAGATACTGACGGCCTCCGGGTGATTCTATGCGAGCGCAGGCAAGTTGTCGGTCGGGCAAATCAAATTCGGCCGGGCTGCGGCTCATCTGCTTTAGGAAGTCACCGCAAACCTGATGGCCGAAGCCCCGCGATCCGCAATGTATCATCAGAGTGATTTGTCCCTGATGAAGATCGAAAACTCCGGCAGCAGCTTGATCATACACTTGGTCGACGATTCCGATTTCAAGGAAATGATTTCCTGAACCGAGCGTGCCGACCTGACCAGCGCCGCGCTTCAATGCGCGATCACTGACAGCATCCGGGTCGGCGCCTCTCAGACACCCCTGTTCTTCAGTGCGTTCAATGTCATCTGTGGTCCCGTACCCATGATGGACGGCCCAGCGGGATCCTTTGCGAAGCATTTCTTTTTCTTCGCTGACCTTGAGCTTGCTGATTGCTCCGTGGGAGCCAACGCCTGTCGGGATATCACGGAAAAGCTGTTGCACGAGCTTCTGTAGGTTTTGCTTCAGATCGCTCTCTTCCAAGTTGGTTCTGGCAAGACGAACTCCGCAATTGATGTCGTAGCCGACGCCGCCGGGGGAAATGACGCCTCCTTGCTTGGGGTCGGTTGCTGCGACACCACCGATAGGGAAGCCGTATCCCCAGTGAATATCGGGCATAGCAATGGAAGCTGCAACGATACCCGGCAGATGAGCTACATTGGCCACCTGTTGAAGTGCCTGATCCTCTGCTGCGTCCCTGAGGACACGGTCGTCGCCAAACACGCGGCCGGGCACGGACATTCGGCCTGTTCTTGGTATTTCGTAGAGGTAGTCAGCTATCTTGTTCAGGTGCAGTGGTGTTTTCTCCATGCTGGCCTCTCATCATATCATACGTCGAAAATCAAATGGGCAAACCATCCGCCCTCCACCTGTTTCACCACAGCTTGGTGATAGGTAATGCCCTTTACGAGAGCCCGTGAGCCGTGTCGCTCACGGTTATATGGCTCTCCTCGGCAAGCCGCCCTTACATGTGTTTCTGAGAGCTCACGAATATCGAATTGGGTGAAGACAATTCTTGAGGATTCGAAGTGAAATAGCAGCTCACTCAGCCAGGCGATCATCAGGCCCACCAGATCATCGCTCGTGGCCGTCACGCTTAGTTCCTGGATTGGCTCGACATTTTGTGTTTGGACTTGGATATCAAAGAGAGCAAAGGCTGCTGAATCGAACAGCTCGTCAAGAGTGTTCTCGACGATTTCTATTCCAATGTCAGCGGTGTGATCAAGTAGTCTATAGCGTTTCTCTGACATCGTTGGCCCCTTACGTGCCAATTAGAGAGATAGGACACTTGGCCTGCTCGATAAGCCCTGTTGACTTCTATCACATGCTTACCATCCACAAAGCGGTTAGTCAAGCATTCGGTGAAATGCAGATTTGACATGAGATTCCGTATTCTCTTGACAGCAACTCCATGCTTGGCTACCTTGTTACTGGTGGTTAATCATTCCATCCACAGAGGATTGTCAGGAGCTTGACGGTGTCGATAAGTGTTCTATGCATTTCCGCTTCGCCTCGAGAAGAAGGCAATAGTGATTTGCTGCTGAAAGAGGCTGTTCGCGGGGCATTGGCGGGCGGCGCAAAGGTCGAGTATCTATCGCTCAGAGACTTCCAAATTTCTCCCTGTGTTGAGTGCAATGCATGCTGCGAAACAGGTGTCTGTCGAATCAAGGACTCATTCCAAGACATATTGGAGAAAATTCTCAAGGCCGATCGACTGGTCTTTGCGACGCCAGTCTTCTTCATGTCAGTGTGCTCTCAAGCAAAAATACTGATAGACCGCCACCAGTGTCTTTGGTCAAAGAAGTACGTATTGAAGCAGCCACTCTACGATTCTCCGAGACCAAACCGGCGAGGATGGTGTATCGCCGTGGGCGGCTCCAGGAGCAAGAAGATGTTCGATTCTGTGCACATGACTATGCATTACTATTTTGATACGATTGAAATGGAGTATGCTGGCGACCTCTTCTACAATCAATTGGATGAGAAGGGAGCCGTGATCAAGCATCCGACTGCAATGGAGAAGGCTTACGAGCTTGGTGAAGAGGCGGCAAAAGAATAGATGCTTTTTCCAATGCCAATTGAGCAGATTCACTGTTGTATTGGAAATCTGCGGAATATGTTGCGGGCATTGTTTTGGCTTAGACAAATGTGTAGCATATTGCTGCAGAAACTGACCCGAGCGCCTGAAGCTGGCGGCGCGAAGATCGGGACTGTCTTCGATACCTTTTCTTTCTACGGCCCAAGAGGAGATTCCGCATGAATGTTGTGGTAGATGAAGACCTCTGTACCGGTTGTGGCCTTTGTGAGGAAACATGTCCCACCGTGTTTTCTCTGGAGAACGATATTGCCAAGGTGATCGTTGATGCTGTGCCTTCGGAAGACGAGGTTTCTTGTCGCGAAGCTGCGGAAGAATGTCCCGTCGAAGCTATCGTTATGAACGCGTGATTGTGGGCGTGTTCTTGCCTTCAGGTTCTCAAAGCTCTTTGTGAGAACAGTTGTTGGGGGAATTGCGCCCTTAGCTTTGTGTGATGAGATTCAGGTAATTCTCTGTTCTTTGGGGACGCAATGAGTTCATATGAGATACTCGAGAAAGAAGCTCCCGGCGTGTTCGATGCGTTTGGGGGGCTGATCAAGAGCTTCCAAAATCTGCCGGGATTGGATGGCAAGACAAAACAACTCATCAGGATTGCCGCGCTTGCTATGCGGGGCAATGCCGAAGGAGCCTATTTTCATGCTGTCATGGCCAGGGAGGCTGGGGCCACCCGTCAGGAAGTTGTTTCGACTGTTGTTCTGACCCTTTCCGAGGCGGGACTCTCCAACGTTCTTGACGTATTGCCATCCGTGATCGATGCATTCAAGCAATCCGTCAAGGACGACAGGTCGTAGGCTCGATCGTTTTCAGCGTTTCCCGTGCAGTGGCCACATGCCACTGAATACCTCGTATGCTGGGCCGGTTTTGAAAACGTCACCGTCCCAGCGGACATGAAGTGATCCACCTTTTGAAGTCACGTAGGCTTGGTTATTTGACTTCTTCAGGAGTTTGGCTGCGACAAGTGCTGCGCAAGCTCCCGTTCCACATCCGAGGCTTTCGCCTGTGGCGCGTTCCCAGATGCGCGTTGCAATCCGGTTGTTGCCCTCCACCTTGGCCCAAATCACGCTGGTACGCTCCGGGAATAGTCTGTGTTTTTCGATTTTAGGTGACACAGTGAGGAACAACTCATCGTTGGGCAGTTTGCGGACAAACGTGACTGCGTGCGGTGTGCCCATTGAGAGGCATGTGACCTTGAACGTGCGTCTATTGATGCGAATGGGGTAGCGCAGTATGGGTTCTTCCTGAATCTTTGTCGGCAACAGATCTGGAGCAAAAATAGGCGGCCCCATGTTTACCGTGACGGATCGGGCCTTTCCTTGTCGTTGCTGGATCTTCACATTCTTGATGCCGGACAAGGTTTCGATATTCAGTTCTTGTTTGTTGAATCCGGCGTTGTCGTGAAGATAGACTGCCACGCAGCGCAGCCCATTGCCGCACATGTCCTCTGTGCCGTCACAATTGAACATGCGCATGCGGGCATCTGCCGAATCAGAAGACAGAATGACCAGAAGACCGTCAGAACCGACTCCGAAGTGTCGGTCACACATTTTGCAAGCGATCTTCGTCCAGTCAAGTTTTGGCAGGCACCTGGCATCTACCAGGATCAGGTCGTTGCCGACGGCTTCCATTTTTACAAAAGGCAGTTCTTTCAAGGGCGAAATCTCTTTCATCCTACGATCTTATCATAATGTTTCGAAGTAGAATTCGGCAGTTTCGGCGCAGGCTCGAGCCCAACCGCCGGACGGATCTACGATCGGCAGCCACCAGGCAGCAGGTCGGTGAGTCGTGAAGGGCAATCCCATTGTCGTGAGAAGAGCGTTGCGGACTATGCACAGCTTTTCCCGTTCCAGCTTACGTTCGCATGCCGCAAGGATTGATCTGGCTTCACGTGCTTCATTTCCTGTTTCAAGACGTCGATAGGCTTGGGTTGTTTCTCGCTGTTTCTGTCTGACTTCTTCCGCCTTCTGAAGAAGTTTCTGAATAGAGAGCTCGATCTTTGCACGCCCAGTATTCTCGTGCTGGTCGATCTCGTTCTTGAGAGCGTCAACTTCCTCGCCGCTAGTAACACCTTGCTGGTGGAGTTGCTGCAATTTTCCATTGAGAGGGCGTATGTGCTTCCGAAAGTAGGCCCCTTTTCTGCGCTGAAGGTCCTGCACTCTCCCCGCCAACTTCCGAGATTCTTCGCGATACTTGGAAGCGCGTTGCCGAAGAACTTCCGCCTTGGAGCGAATCGTGAGCAAGGTGGAGTGTGCCTGGACGGAGTCGCCAAGCATGTCAAGCCAGTCCTGCCTTTGACCTTGCTCGAGATGGGCGGTCAGGTCTTCTGGTGACTTGAGGGCACGGATGGCGCGCAAGACCTGCTTGTGTCGTCGCACGGCTTCTCGCCAACTGTTGCCAAAATCCTCTGCAGAGATGCAATCGGTTTCAAATGCGCTGGCGAGGTGCGGAGGGAGCAGAAGATCAAGATTACAGCGGGCAAGTGCACTCCAGGCATCGAGCTTCATTCGCAGAATAGGAAAGAGATCAAGGGTTACGCCGGATTGACTCAGACGTTTAATCATTGCGCGCGTTTGCGTGACGTACTTCGATCCTTCTTCCGTTAGTACCATGATGAATTCTGAAGAGATCATCGCGGCGAAAGTAACAGCCTTGCCGATTAAAACCACACCAGGGCCGAGTTGTGACTCGACAACAGCGGCCAGATCTTCGACGGATTGCACTGTACTCTGTGCGTCAAGAGCAATCGGGGTATCTGTCTGTATCAAGACATGGTCGTCAAGGAGACAGATGGTTCCTCGCCCTCGACCCGGTATGACGAGATCAAAAGGAATAGCCCCGGGCGGAAAGCGCGACAAATCATATATTCTGGCACCTTTGACGGCGGCATTGTAAGCTGTCTTGGCCGCCTCTGATGTGTCAGGATCCAGGAAGAGATCAAGAACTCGAAAACGGGGCAGGTTTGCTGTTTGTCGATTGAATTGAAATAGCTTTGTTGTCGAGCTGACCTGCAGGTTGTTCAAGGAAGATGCTGTCCATTCGTAGCATCTTGGCAGGAGGTGTTGGTAAAGTTCAGAAAGAGAAGCGTCAGGATGTTCATCAGCATAGGACACCATTTCTCTTGTGATAGCATCCAGTGGCTGGGTCTGAGCATTATTGAACAGAGAAGGCAGGTATTTAAGCGATTCTCTTTCGGCCCATTTGAGAGCCTCTACCAGTTTTGGAAGAACTTCTCTCAACTTGATGTCCGCTATGGACGGTTCCTGAAGGCCGGGACGGGCGACACCGCGCCATCCCCAAGCCTCACTCGCCGTGTCGAAAAGCTTTGCCTTTCCAACATGGGCATGTCTTGCGAGTGTTTCAAGTCGAACGCCGTGACGTGTCAGAAGATTTCTCTGGGGGATTTCTTCACATCCGAAAAGACACGAAATCTCACCTGCTGCGACCCAGAGGTCGCGGGTGGTGCCGTCGTTGTGGGCGTAGACCTCAAAATGCCCTTCTGATCCGGCCGGGGCATTTCGAGAAAAATAGTCCGCGTCATGGATACCGATCAGCATTTTTGCGTCTGGATAGTTTTGGTCAAGCATTTGCCGCAGAATCGCCTTGGTAGGCTCATCCCAGAACGGAGTCTGACCGAAGGCAAACAGTTTTGCGCCGAAATACTGCGAGCGCAGCACTTCTACGACCCTGCTTGCTGAACAATGGAAGTGATGAACAGAACCGGTGGCAGACATCTTAAGCCCTGAAAAAGTCACCAGACTACTTGTGATGATAGACCCAGATTGGGGAGGTCCTTCCTTCTGGGAAAAAAGGAATGTGCTTTTCCCGAGAACGACCCCGATGAGACCTCTGATAAGTCAGGACGGCAACTCAGGAATCGCCAATTGCCTTTGTCACCTCTTCGATCAGCTTCGTCGGTTCAATCGGCTTCTCTATGTAGGCCGTCGGCTCCTGACCGAACAATTCCCCCATGTCCGACTTGGAGAAGTGAATGCCTGTTTCTTGCCCGATGCCGGTAAGCATGATAATGGGGATATCCGCTGTGTTAGGTTCTTTGCGGAGATCGTTGAAAACGGAGAAGCCATCTTTCTTGGGCATTTGAACATCGAGAATGACCAGGGCCGGCCTATCCTCTTGTGCCATGTGCAGGCCTTCTTCGCCGTTTTTTGCTGGGAACACGGAGTAGCCTTCGCCTTCGAGAATCTGTTTTACCAGTTCCCGACAGTCGCTTTCATCGTCCACTACTAGGATTCTTTTCATTCTTATTCTCCAGAAATACGAAAGGTCTGTTTGTGCAAGGTGTCATTTTTGTCTCAAGTTGTACACGCCATCCCAGTCGGGAGGCGGAGGCTGTTTCACAAATTCCTCGCAACGCCTCAGCAACATGGCGGCTGGTCCGTCGTTTGGGAATTTCGCATTGAGTTCCTGAAGCGCTGAAACGCTCTCTTGCCACCTGCGTTGTCGGTAGAGCAGAGTGGCCTTGGAAAATAGCGAAAGACGCTCTTCTTGCTCTTCGGTAAGAGAGCCCTTTTCCGCGAACAATTCGAACACTCTTACCGGCTCTCTCCTGCCGACTACACGGACCAGATCAATCTCTCTCGCTTCAACATATTCACGAGCCAACTCGAACGTTCGCTCACCGACAAGTATCTCTGTGTCATACGCTTTGTTGGTTGCCTCCAGCCTCGAAGCCAGATTGACAGCATCGCCGAGAGCCGTGTAGTCAAACTTGCGCTCTGACCCCATGTTGCCGACCACGGCCAAGCCGGTGTTGATCCCAATGCGTTGGCGGAGTATTGGGACACCTTCGGTAGCCAGCTTGATTTTCAATTCTTCAAGTAGATTCCGGTTTCGGAGCGCCGCCTGACAAGCACGGACGGCTTGATCCGGCTGATCCAGAGGAGCCCCGAAGAAAGCCATTATAGCATCGCCCTGGTACTTGTCGAGTACACCTCCGAGTTCCAGAATGCTGTCCGACATCAGTGTGAGGTATCTATTGAGAAGGGAGACCAGTTCTTCGGGGGAGAGGTTCTCTGAGGTCGTTGTGAATCCGGCCAAGTCGGAGAAGTATACTGTGATCTCGCGCCGTTCTCCTCCGAGCTTGAGTTCTTCAATATTCTTGAGAAGCTCTTCTACAACGACAGGGGACATGTAGTACTGCATCAACTGACGATATTTCCGCTTTGTGCGTTCTTCAGTCATCTGGCGGTAAGTTGTCACGCTTCCGAAGCAGACAAGAAGAGAAGATAGGACGCCGGCAGGACTGAAGAAGAGACCGGCACTTCCCATGAGTACGCGAGCGGTCAGGTAAGCAATGAAAGCTGCTAGGAGAAGATACGACGCTGCCCGAATTAGGTGAGATCGAGCTACAACGAAAGACCCTGCTATACCCACCAGAAATGCAATCATCGCGCTCATCCAGACAGGCGTTGTCTTTATGAATCTCCTTGCAGAAAGCATGTGGAAGACGGCTGAATGCACCATCATGCCTGGCCAAGTGCCTGCAGGCGCCAGCGGAATGGAATGAAAATCCGTACTTCCTGTGTAGACCGCACCTACGATCACGGCGCGTCCTGAGATGGCGTCGGCAAGTTCTGCCGATAGTTTCTTTTTTCTCGCAAGTTGAGATTTCAGTGTCTTGAGTAGGTGGGCTGTCTTATTGTCGCGATGGGCGATGCGCTCCAGCAGAGAGAGATATTCTTCTTCGGCGTCGATGACAGCTTTTCGTTGAGCAGCTATTTCTTGCTCAGAAGGAGCGTTCTCTGGACCTGAGACAGCCTTCCTTTTCATTTCCCGAAGCTTCGCCAATTCGAGTGGCCGGCGGCTTCGCGAGAAATTATCAGCAAGAGCTCTTTTAACTTCAGCGAATTCAATAACGCGCGAGTACTTGACGTGGACAAGCGTCTCTTGAAAGGATTGATTACTGCCTTCCGGCCAGGATATCAGGGCGCGAGACTTGTCTTCGATGGGCACAAATATGGAATCTCTCAAATTGCTGTTCTTGATTATGAGCCTGTTGGCTTCCTCCCGTACCGAATCGAGGCGCATCGGATAGAGATATGCTGCCAAAGCTAATCCGGGGCACTTTCTGTCTTTGAGCGAATGAAGCAGAGAGACCCGTCGGATTATGCCATCCTCAGGGTCAGGTTGTGCATTGACAACACCAAAGCCCGCCGCGACTTCCGCCAATTCACGAATTGGCGGAATAACCGCCGGGCACCCTGAACCGCTCAGTGATGCTTCAGTCGCCGGCAGTGAGCGTCTGACCGTCTGGCAGGCCAGGTAGCGGTTGAAAAGCAGCTTAATGCGACGACGTTCCGGGGATAATTCCGTAAGAGGTTCCGTCTGAGAAAGACGTTGGATGATATCTCCAACTGTTGTTGCTGGGTCTTCCTCAAAAGCAGCTTCGATTTCCGATATGATGACGGCGTCCTTGATGGTATTGAGTTGCGGAGACCACTCGGAGATGTCAGAAGGCGAGACCTGTTGAAGCTCAGGTGCGTCCAGGCTAATTGCGGTGCGCAGACGGTTTGCGACATAGGGGAATCTCGTCGGCAGTAGGTTGGTCTTCCCCAATTCCATGCTGAGGCGCACTGGCAGAATCACTCGACCGCTCTCCTGAATAGCGGCCCGCAGTTCCTGGTCAGCGTTTCCGTTGGTGTCCCGATGTTCCGGCGATTGTTCGGTGAACTCAATATCGAAGGCAATCACCCGGGCGTCGAGATCGGTAAGTGTGCGAATGAGTTGAGCGTGTCTCGATCGACTGAAAGGCCATTCGCCAAGATCTTCGATACTGTCGTCACCGATGTCTACGTGAACGATTGCGGCGTCAACGGTTGGCGTGGTTCGGGTGGCGACAAGGTGATCGTATGTCTTCAGTTCAATAAGACGCCAGAAGGTGGGGCGCATGAAAACAAGAACAGCGACACAGGCCGCAGCCAATACCCCGACCCATATTGCAGAAATTCGTTTGAACATACACGCCGCCTGCCGATCCGGTCCGCCCGGACCCGCCGGTAGTAGCAGTAGTCATTGTCGCTGCATGCCGTGGCTCAGTGCTGAGGCGGCAGCGGATCCGGATCAGGGATAAGCGGAAGAAGCGCTGCCGGTGGCAGGGACGGCACGTTTGGACCCGGCGGCTGGAAGGGGGGCTTCGCCGGCCTTCCTCCTCTGCCCGACAGGTCGGTGGGGATCGTGTCGCTCGCGAAGAGCATGTTGGACTTGAAGTTTCTCTCGCCCAGAGTCACGCCTCCCGGAAGTAGACTGATGCGACGCCCACCGAGACCGAGAACAAGGGGTTGTGTCAAGCTGCTATCGGTCGCTTCACCCGGACTGATGGCGATACTCTGGTCCGGTCTCTGGTTGTCAAATACATCCGCCGTGTGAATACGCATAGCTGCCGCGCTGCCGATTTCATGGACCCAAACAGCGTCCAACTGCGATCCCCGAATAGAGATAGTGAAGTCTGGTGTGCGCACTTTAAAGTCGGTTTTGACGCTGGTCTCCTTCACTTCTACTCCGACCTCACCAATATCGACGGTTACTGTGGTGGCCACCTTTGTTTCTGCTTCCGCCTTTTCGCGCAGGGCCTTGTCGATTTTGACATGCGTCAATGACTGGATAGTAATGGTGGATGAATCCTCAAAGCTGATCTCAGCGAAAGAGTTGTTTCCGGTGAAGATCTCGCTTCCCTCAGGTAGACTTTCACCTTGTTTGGCTTCATGCCATTCAGCGGCTTCCGGCAGTTTTGCATCGACCGTGCCTTCGATCTTCTGAACGGTCGCAGCGAAGGGCTGGGGTGTACCTGACGCTTCTTCAGCGATTGCTGACGCTGTAAAGAAGATGGTCGCCAGTGCCACCGTGATCAACAGGAGATGTTCAGTATTCATAGTTCACTCTCCTTCATTGGCAGGATGAATTTGCGTTTCTGCATGTGGTCTTCAGCCCGTTTTACGATGCCCAGTACTTCCCGGCCGGAGATCGGTTTGTATCCAGGTCCGGGAAGGATGATCTTGTGATAAACACATTCTCTTAGTGCGTAGCGCTGTGACAATCCAAACAGACGAATAGTGAGACCGCCTTTGATCCCGGTCGCCCGACATATCATGTATGCCGTCATTCCTTTTGTCGCGGGTTCGTCTCCGGCATAGTCCCAATCTTCGGGGACAACATCAGCCTTCGCCAAGGCATCTTGGTAAGCGGAGAAGCTTGCCTCAT
>Ga0180433_10008585_pt1 | contig 12679 bp, 10 predicted proteins | sample SS_ome_8_FD_132980 | JGI IMG/M metagenome (GOLD analysis project Ga0180433, IMG submission 132980) | Hypersaline lake sediment archaeal communities from the Salton Sea, California, USA - SS_1_D_1 metaG | ecosystem: Environmental > Aquatic > Non-marine Saline and Alkaline > Hypersaline >... | reverse complement strand
CATTTAATAAATCTTCAGAAAGATTTATGCGTGTTATATCTTTAATAATATTATTCGAAGAACTTGTAGTTCCACTAGGCATTCTAGAAGGTAAATATTCTAATGGACGATTTGGATTTCTAAGTATGATTGTCGGTCTATTCGAAGAACTTGTAGTTCCACCAGACATTCTAGAAGGTAAATATTCTAATGGACCACTAGTATTTGGATTTCTAACTCCAGTTGGTGGTCTATTCGAAGAACTTGTAGTTCGATTATCACTCATATTGGGATTTCTAACTCCAGTTGTCAGTCTATTCGAAGAACTTGTAGTTCCACTAGGAATTCTAGAATCTTCTAATGGACGAACAATAGATGTGTTTTTACTCTGATCACGTTTTCTTTTATTTCCAAGTGAAATTGTCAGTCTGTTAGATTGACTCACAGGTGGAATTGATTTATTATTTCTTTTTCTTGGTTGTTCATTTTGATTACTGTTATTTAAATAAACTACTTGATTTGTTTTTTTGTTGGGTTGATTTGTCAGTGTTTTAGATGGATTTAATTTTCTTTTCTTTTTTGGTGGTGGTTTTATATTATTACTTTGTTGATTACTAGTTACTAAATCAATTATTTGTTTATTATTATTACTATTCATACGTGTCTGAACTTCCATAGTATTTGCAATAACTTGATTCATTCCATTTCGTTCTAAATCTTTTTGTTTGAAATCGTAAACATTCGAAAAATAAACATTATTATCTATACTTTCTTTTATTTCAAAATCTTGAAAAGATAAACCTGTATAATCATTTATTTCATTTGATGAAACAATTAAATCATAATGGTCTCCATTTGGATTATGTAGAAAAATATTTTTTTTAGTATCACATTTTCTGACTTTCTGATTAAAATCATTATTATTAACAAGAATTCCATCTTCTGTAATAATTCGTCGAACCATATTTCCACCAACTTCTGGTGTATAAATATAAAAACATAGACCATATTTTTTAGCAAGTAATATCATATCATTATCATGTAACCATTTATCCTCTGGTCTACTAACATTCAGATCCATCAATTCACTAAATCTATTCGTTGCTCTTTCTATTCTATCTTCTATTTCTATTCTCGTATCTTCTGTTAAACTGGAAAGATTTATAAGATCTTGTTTATATAACTCTATTAAAATATCTCTTAATATATCTACATTAGTTTCTTCATTTTCGGTTAAGTCTGGTTCTCCATGTTTTATTAAAAATAAGGATAATGCATGAAATCCACAATCTCCATCAGGAGGAACTTTTATTAAGATAGAATTATGTAAAAATTCATTATTTATTGGTCCTGTTCTCCTATTTTCTTGTTTTCTTGATACAGAAGATGTAGATCCTATATTATTAATCGTCATTTGTCTGTTATTACTTGTAGAAGTATTTTTTATAGTTTGTCTGTTATTACTTGTAGAAGTATTTTTTCTATTATTATTTTCTTCTTGTCTTAAAATATTACTAATTCCTTTAAATGTTTTTTCAATACCTGGTAATAATTCTAAAACGATATCATTTATAATTGTATTTCTTGATTTCAAATCTATTTCATCATTATTTATCATTTCAATGTTAGCTGGTATAATATCAATAATGTAATTATAATATATCAATTTATATAAATTTTTTAAAATTTCAATTAACTTTTCAATATTTTCAGTATCATTTATATTTATACCTTTATTTATATAATGAATTAAAAACATATAATTATAATAATACTTTAAAACACGATACTGATAATTATATTGATAACGAATAAGATCATTATCCGTAAAACTTGTATCATTACCAAATCGTCTAATATATTCTTCAGAAAATTGTAAATTATTACTTCGAAAATGTTTTACAAGAAATAGTAAACGTGATAAACTATCCCATAAATAAGAATCATCAATATCTATAAGACCATCTAAAAAATGAATTGGATCTATTATTTTTATGGTTCTCTTTTTTTTATTTCCTATATATTCATCTAGAACCTCTAAAATTGGTGGTAGTCGTGGTTCTATAAATAATGTATTATTATCATTCATTTTTATTATACATGGAATTTTTTTAATTAATTTAAATAAAAATGAATAATCCATTCCCTAAATTAAAACGAATAGACATCATAGGTTCAAATAACTAATAATTTTATATTTAAAATTTAAATATAAAATAAAAGTTTTATGATATTGGATTATCTTGAATTATCTTTCTATTTAAAGAACTTGTAATTTGACTAGAACAACAATTTAGATTTATAAGAGGTAAATAAATCTACCGACCACTAGAAATATTTAAAGGATTTAAAGATTTAACTTTGTTTTTTATTCATATTCCTCTGAATTTCTATAGTATTTTGAATAACTTGATTCATTTTTTTTGTTTGAAATCGTAAACATTACGATCTATACTTTCTTTTATTTCAAAATCTTGAAAAAATAAACCTGTATAATCATTTATATCATCTGATGAAACAATTAAATCATAATGGTCTCCTTTTGGATTATCTAGAAAAATTGGTATTTTTTGATTACATTCAATAACTTTCTCCTTAAAAGTTTTATCATGTTCAAAAGTACCATCTTCTGTAATAATTTGTTGAACCATATTTCCATAATTATCTAGTTTACGAATATAAAAACATAGACCATATTTTCTAGCAAGTAATATCATATCATTATCATGTAACCATTTTCTCTGATCATTTTTATTATCCATTAATTGATCATTTTTATTATCCTTTAATTGATCAATTCTTTCACGTACTCTTTTCTGTTCATGGAATTGTATTGTACTGGTAGGTTTTATATTTTTAAGTTCTTGTTCATACAAGTCTTTTAAACTATTTCTTAATATATCTACATTATTTTCTTCAATATCGGTTAACAGAAGTTTTTTATGTTTTCTTAAAAATAAGGATAATACATGAAATCCACAATCTCTATTATCAGGAACCCTTATTAAGATAAAATTCGATAAAAATTCATTATTTCTATATCTTCTGTTATTTTTTTGGTTTGTTGGTTCAGAGGTTGTAGATCGTATATCGTTCCTTTGTCTTCGTTCATTTTCATGATTAAAATATTTCTCAATAAAAGTCTCTGGTAACATATAGTATAATATATTTGCTTCTATTTTATTTTTCTGTTGATTATTAATGTTATCATTTTGTTTCATTAATTGTAATTTTTTATTAGTTTGTTGTATATTATGTTTATTTATTTTTGGTAGTTTAATCTTCTGTTTGTTTGAAGATATGATTTTATCTAAAATCTCATTTTTATAAGTATCAAACAATTTTTTTTCTATTTCTTTATAATCATTCAAATTTTCGTACTTTATTTGTTTAGAAGGATAGTTTATATTATTTAATTTTTCAATTACATTTATATAATCTAAACTGATTAGTCTATTCAGTTTCTCAATAATTTCTTTTCTTAATGTTTTATTGTTATTGGGAAAATGTGTATAAATATCAAGAAATTGTAACAATAATTTTTTTGGGATATAAATTTCCTTTTTTTCTTGGATACTTAAAGTTTTTAATATTTTAGTTGGATATTTAAAGTTACAATATTCACGAAAACTATTATAAAGTTGTTCTTTTTTTTGTTTCTTTTTTCTTTTTCTTGTTGCTTCTGTTCATTCGTTAATAATAATTTTTTGTTTTCTTGTTGGTTTTGTCTATTCGTTAATAATAAGTCCTGATAATATTCTTCATTTTTAATAAATTTCATAATATCATTTTTTAATGTTTTTTTCATATCCTCTATAGTGTCAAAGTGAAAAATTTGTTGTTGAAATAACTCATATAACCTTTGAATTTTTTTATTCACCATGAATGTCTTTTTTAGTTTAGTATATAATAATACTCCTTCACTTGTTAGTTTTGGTGAAAAAACTAGGTCTGTGATGGTTGTATTATCTCTTAATGCTACTAGGAGTACTTCTATTCCTTTATCTTCAATAATATTTTTTCTGAGATCTAGATTTATAATGGTTGAATTTACTTTTAATGTATTTGCTAATGCAATTACTCCTTACAGACCAAATTGATTAGATGAAAGATTTAGATTTGTAATGGTTGAATTTACTTTTAATGCATCTGCTAATCGTTTCATTATTTCTGCATCATAAATACTAAATGAAAGATCTAGATTTGAATTTGTTCTATTATTACGAATTTGTTGTATAATTAACGGATCCATCTTTATTAAACATCTAATTTTTTTTTGAATAAAAGTTATAGGTTCCAATACGAAATAATTTTATATTTGACTTTCAAATATAAAATAAATCAATTAATTATTTTTTAAAAATTATAATAGATGTATCTAGAACTTCTAAAATCTATGATAATGGTTGTTCTATAAATATTTTATTATTATTTATATTTATTCTATTTTAAATTTATTAATTAAAAAAAATAAATTATTCTTTTTAATAAAAAATGGGAAACTTGATCTATAGGGATTATGATATGGATGTAAGGAAACTAATAGTAGTTTATAATGATATTTATGCAGAAAAAAAAGGGTTAGATAAAGAACTTGAACAAAACTTACCACAAGGTGAAAAAAACAAAAACTTAGAAACTTTTAAACAAGATTTGATTAAATATTTAAATGATAAAGAAAGAAAGGAAATTATAAAAAATGCAAAAAAAGCATATGAAGACTTTAAAGTCCGTCATTGTTTATGCCCAAAATATCTAACTACCATATCTGAATTTAAAAAAAAATAGATGTTTTAGAGAAAATACGAAATGATCCTCAAAAAATCTTTAATGAACCAGGGAAATTACCAGAAAATAACTCTGAAGGTAAGAGTTTTCAATATCCTATTCAAAATGTTATAAACAATCAAACTAAGTTGCAAACACTTAAGCAATAGTAAATCATTTAAAGGGTATTTTACCTGCAAAGCAGGGAATAGTTTAAAATTTAGATAGAAAATTTATTGATAAATAAAAGAATATTCTATATATTATAGTTTATAATAATTCTTATAAATATTTCGAATACAAGTTCAGTTTTTTCCTTATTTTTCTATATTCTTTTAGTTTTTTATGTTTTTCTCATAAAAAATAGAAATACTATAATATTAAAGTTATGGTTTTTATAAAAGTAAGAAGGTTAATTTTTTGGGTAGAACCTTTAAATAATGATTATAAGGGGTCATTTATATTTCCATTTTATTTATTAAAAAAATATTAATTTTTTTTACTTATTAATAAGACTAAAATTTAAATGTGTGGAATTTCTGGAATTATTACTATTAAAAAACAGAATTTAGAGGAAAATATATTTCAAAGTTTAACTTTATTAGAGAATAGAGGTTATGATTCGTCAGGTATATGTTTTATTACTGATAATAATATTAATATTTATCGTAAAGTTTTTCAAGAAAAACAGAAACCAATTGAATTATTAAAGAGAGAAAATTATCAAGAAACAAATATAATATTTGGACATAACCGTTGGGCAACTCATGGAGAAAAAAGTGAGATTAATGCACACCCTCATATTAGTAATTCAAAGGAAATTGTTTTAGTTCATAATGGAATTATAGAAAACTTTAGTGAATTAAAGAAATTTTTACTTGAAAAGGGATTTTATTTCTATAGTGAAACAGATACAGAAATTATTGTTAATTTATTAGAATATATAAAAAACGAAAATAAAAATGATACTTTTGAAAATATTATTCAAAAAACAATTCAAAAAATATATGGAACTTTTGCCTTTATTATTTATTATAAAAATACCCCTACAAAAATATATTGTACTCGATGTGGGAGTCCTTTATTAGTTGGGTATAAGGAAGATTATGTAATGATTGTAAGCGAACAAAGTGGTTTTTCCAGTAATATGAGTACTTATATTATTTTAAATAATGATGATATATGTACTCTTGAATATACAACCGAAAAAGTAATTATGACTGTAAATCAAACCTATGAAGAAAAAATTTTAAATAAAAATGATTTTATTACTTCTCCTTATCCATATCATCATTGGACATTAAAAGAAATTAATGAACAACCACAAACAATCTTAAATGCATTAAATCATGGAGGTCGTATTCGAGATGGGGTAATTCGATTAGGAGGAATTGAACCATATCGTGACTATCTAAGGGATACTGATAATATTATTTTTTTAGGCTGTGGAACATCTTTCCATGCAGGGATGATAGGTCGATATTTATCAAAACAATATTGTAATTTTAAAAACGTATCTGTCTATGATGGAGCAGATTTTGATGAAAAGGATATTCCTACATTTGGAAAAACAATTCTAGTTTTTATTTCTCAATCAGGAGAAACTAGAGATTTATATAATGGAATTCTAATTGCAAAGAAATTAAAATTATTTACAATTGGTATTATTAATGTTGTCGATAGTTTAATTGCACGAGAAGTTAATTGTGGAATTTATTGTAATGCTGAACGAGAAGTTGGTGTTGCATCAACAAAAGCATTTACCTCACAAGTTATTTGTATTTCTCTATTTTTAGGTTGGTTTAGTCAAATTCATTATAAAGATTCTTATATTTTACAAGATTTTATCTTAGATTTAAAACAACTATCGAGTGATTTTCAAGTTTGTATTAAAGATTCATATGAAAAAATAAAGGAATTTATACCATTATTTAAAAATAATAATTTATTTTTATTGGGAAAAGATTGTGATGAATATATTTCGAGGGAAGGTTCTTTAAAAATAAAGGAAATATCTTATATTCATAGTGAAGCATATTCTTCTAGTAGTTTAAAACATGGTCCCTTTGCCCTTTTAGATAAAGAGATGCCAGTTATCTTATTACATACAAAAAAAAATAATGAAACAAAAATTTTAGGTTGTTATGAAGAAATAAACTCTAGACTATCTCCATTATTATTTATTACTCCATTTAAAAATATTAAAAAAAAAAATATACTTTATATTCCAGAAAATAAAAGTTTTTCTTTTCTTTTAGCAATTATTCCTCTTCAAATTTTAGCATACGAATTATCATTAAATCGTGGACATAACCCAGATCTACCTAGGAATTTAGCAAAAGTTGTAACAGTGGATTAGTTTTTTCGTAATCTTTTTTTTGGTTCGTAATCTTTATTATAGAAATTTTTTGTCCAGTCATTTGGGAAAATAGATGTTAAATGTTTTCCAACCATTAGTTGTGTATCACCATAATTTATGGATCGATCATCCCATAAAAATAAATTACGAGGTATATGTTCCCAATTTTTTAATATAAATTTCCAAAAAGGAGTCTCTAATGACTCAATATGTTCTTTTCCTATCCAACTCATATTTTTTCCATAAACAGAAGATATTATTTCGATTTCTCTAACTAAATCATTTTCACTTGCTATATATGGATATAAGTAATATAACCTTTTTTGAATGCCTGTAAAAATTGAAGTTTTTCTATCTTTTGAGAACCCTATACAAAGAAACATTCCATTATAGGATAAAAACTGATTGATAAATAGATTAATTTTAAATTGACTTCGAATAACAGAATAATTATTATAATATAAAAATAAATGATATGGATTAGTTTTATCTGTGGTATGATATAAAGTATGTATTTTTTTATATAAATCAATATTTTTTACTGGATTCTGTACATATTCGTAAAAAAAATGTAGTATATTATTACTAAACTTATCTTTATAAAATTGATATAATGCAAAGAAATTAATTTTAAGATCCTCTAAAGAGTATTCATTAATATATAACTTACAATAGGAAAGTATAATATCGGGATGAACTTTATTATTCCATAAATCAGAGGGATAGGAAGGACAGGACCAAAAATTATCGTTATCAAAGAACCCAAGTGCAGTCTCCCATCGTTGTAGAATCCATTCTAATTGGTAGAACTCCCAATCTTTTTCCTTGGGAAGAATCGAAATTAAATTAATATTTTTCCATTCTTTCTCCTCCGAAAAAGAAACTAATTCTGGTGTTTTATTCATTGTTCCAAATGGAAAATAATTTTCTTCTACCTTTTTATTATATTCAGAGTTATATAATATTCTAAAAATATAAGTTCCAATTTTATGAAATTTTCCTTTTTCAAAAATATAAATATGGTCGACTGAAGGTAAAGTTAATTTTGTCTCTTTTGATATTTTTTTTAGATTTTGTATTTTTTTAAAAAAAAAAATAATAGTATGAATTGTATTTTCATCAATCTTTCTTTTGAATAAAATATAATCGGAATGAATAGAAAACATTTATTTTTAGAAAAGAAAATCTTTAAAAAATCATTTTTTTTTTATATTAATAAAAAAGAGATGGGTAGTTTTTTATCTTCTATATGTTCAGAATCAGATTATATTAGTATTCTAAAACAAATAAAAACAATTGAAAATAAATTTAATGAAATAAATAGAAAAAGTACTTCTAATATTCAATATGAAGAAAAATTTGAGGAACTAGTTTCTAAATTAAAGAATCCTGAATGTACCGATGTTTATGATACGACAGAGAAAGCAAAAGAACTATTAATAAAAATGAGACAAAATGGAGATAATTCTTTAAATAATATCGAAACAGATATTAAAGAACTATATATTAAAATTGGTAATTTTTTAACAAATACAACGATTCGTGAAAAACAAAAACAAATTATAGAGTTAAAAGAGTTAGAAATGAGATTATTAAAGGAATGTTCTGAACTAATGAAAGAGTATAGTAAAGATAAAACATTTAAAGATCCTTTTATGGTAGAAGTTTTTTCCGAGTTGAATGATTTTAAAAAATATATATTAGATACCAAAAAAATTAGAAGTGATAGTTATTTCTCGGAAATTGAAAATTCAATTAAAAATATTGATCCAAATGATAAAGAATCTTTTCTACCATCCAGTAAAAAATTAAAAGAGACAGAGTTTAATCAAAACGAAAAAAAACTTTTAAAGAAAAAAAATAATAATAATTCAAGTGAATATAAACCTCTTTTAAAAATAGAACAAACTTTATCTTCTAAACTAGGTTTAAATAATAAACAAAAAAAAGATAGAAAGTTAAATAAGTCACTCGAAGAAAAATTTAGAAATATTTTAGAAAATAATGATACAGAAGAAATAATATATCAAAAAAATAAGACGAATTTTAATAATAATCAAACAGAGGAACTATTTCAAAAGAAGAAGTCTAGTCGTAAAAATATAAATAATAATAATCAATTAGAAAATGTATTTAAAAATAAAAAAAATCAAGAGACGGACACAACAAAGTTAAATCAAATAAATGAATTATCTCAAAGAAGAAGAACCAGTGCTAAAAAAACAGAAAATAATAATCAGTTTGAAAGTTTATATAAAGATAAAAAAAAGGAAGAAACGAACGTAAATCAAACAGAGGAGTTATGGAAGAGAAAAAGAAATACAGAGACAAACGTAAATCAAGTTAATGATTCAGTGAAGAAGGATACAAAGTCAAATAAAGAAATTAAAAAAGAAATAACAAACTCTTTTAAAGATATTCTACATTTATTAAAAGAAAATGCAGACGAACAGACATTTGATAATTTAGTAAAGATGAGTCAAAAAATAAAACCATCTGGAAAAAAAATTTCGTTTCAAGAAAATAATAATGAGACAGAAGTCTTACCTCATAAAGATAATGTAAAGTTTATAAAATCGTCTTATAAAGGAAAAGATAAATATGGAGATTTTAAATGGGAAATTGAAGGAAATACCGATCCAAGAACACTATATATTTTTAATGATGATGTAAATTTGCATAAAACATCAAAAAAGGGTAAAGGAGAGTCAAGTATCCGTCAATATAATAAATATGGTCAATATAGAAAAAGACCCTTTTCCGCAGGAATTTCAATTTCTGATAAAGTACCATTTAAAGATTTAACACCAAAGGTAAAAAAAATAATTGATAGTGATATAAAAGAAATTAAAGATTTAGTGGAACAATATAATTTTAAAAAAATAAAGTACACTGTAAAACCAAGTGATGGTATAGAACCTTCTATTCAAAAATATATTCTTAATGAGTTAGAAAATATTTAATTTTTATTAGTAATAGAATAATGAAAACTTTATTATTATTTGATGTAGATGGAACTATTGCAGAATCAGGAGAAGTGATTGATAAATCAATTTATGATTTATTATCTACTATAGATAAAAGTAAATTTGAACTTGCCCTATGTGGAGGTGGTATATTTAATAAAATAGAATATCAAATTAAAGATTTATATTTTGAACATATTTTCTCAGAGTGTGGTTCGGTCTATCATAAACGAATAAATCATAAATTAGAAAGACAATACGAACATTTATTAGTAAATCATGAATTATTTCCTTATTTTCATTTATTTTTAAGAAAGTCCCTTCAATTTATAAGTAATATTTTAGAAGGAACCAGTGGTAATTTTATTGATATTCGTCATGGATTAATTTATATTTCGTTGGTTGGATTACAAGCTAATAAACAAGACCGAAAAAAATTTTATGAAAAGGACTCTATTTTTCATTATAGAGAACAATTATTAAATGAATTAATTAAAATTTCAAAAGAAGAGGGGATTCATAATAAATTAAAAATTACATTAGGAGGATCAACAGGTATTGCAATCTTTCCAGAAGAATGGGGTAAGAAACAAATTTTCAATTCCATTTCTTCAAAAGACTATAAAAAAATATATTATTTTGGTGATAAATACGAAGAGAATGGAAACGATTATGATTTAATTCATCATCCAGATATAATTGGTATTAAAATTAATAATATAGAAGAGACTTATCATTCATTACTAAATATTTTAAAAAAATAATTTATTCATTATAATAAAAATGGTAAAAAAGAATAAAAAACAGAAGCACTCTGAAAATGCTGTTCTCGGATTTATAAAATCACATAAAGAATTAGCAACATTTATTGCACGAACTGCGATTATATTAGTTTTTTCTGCTTTAATTGTTACATTATCACTTGCATTTAATGAACTATTTGTTGAAATTAAGGAAAAATATATAGAATCTCATAAAGGAAAAATAATAGCATGTGTTATTTATATTGTTATCCTTGTTTCTATTATTGTAGGAGGACTTTTAGCATTACGATTAGTACATATAGATATAGATGTTAGTTCTCTAATAGGATAATTTTAGAAGTATAAAATTTTTTTTATAAAAATATAAAAAAAAGAATTATTAAATAATGATTTATATTTATTTTTTTATAATGTTTTTAACTTTAAATATACTAGAAACAAGATATATGCGTAATGAATTATCAAAAGAATTTATGCTTTTATTTTTAGTAACCTTTTCTTATACACATATTTATAACTTATATATTATTTATATAAATAGAGAAAGTCTAGATAGTAATGATCCATTTTCTTTATTTTTATTCTTTTTTATCTTTCTTTTTTTCTTTTATATGTTTCTATCAAGTTTATTGGTTTTTTATTTAGGACTTCTTAATGAGAATCATAATAATAATAATATTTATTTTATAGAGTAAGATTAGAATAGAATTCTTTTACTTTTGGATGTACTGTTATTTTTTCTTTTGATATCTCTTTTAAATATAATCCATCTAATGATTTTAGACGTGAAAGTGCAACATAACTCTGTCCATAAGTAAAGACATTATTTCCGATATCAATTTCAGCACAATCTAATGTTGTTCCTTGAATTTTATGGATAGTCATTGCCCAGGCATAACAGATAGGATAATATCCAATACTAATTATTGGATAATCGTCAGATTGAATATAATGTAAATTTAACTTGATTTTTTTTCCATTATAAAATCGTATTTCTGGTCCATCTAAGGTAGATGAACACTCTTCCACAACTCCTTGAGAACCATTACATATTCCATTTTCTACATCTAAATTAGAAGTACACATAATAATAGAACCTTTCTTTATCTTTAACTCATTCATAATTTGATTGGTTAGCATAAGATTCTGAATTTCTTTTTCAATTTGTTCTTTACTTAATCGATTACATTTTTCTAAAATGGAACTTGGGATGGTTGTATTATTATGAAGATATTTTTTTGTATTTAGATTTTTTATAATAGGATAGATATATTCTTTTGACTCTAAATTATTATATAAAGTATTATTCATATTATCGACTTTATATCGTAAAGGGTAAAGTTTCGCTGGTTTTACTTCTTTATGATTACGATTTAAATACCGTTTTAAAATAATTTCATTTTCCTTTGTTAAAGTTCCAACTCTTATCTCATTTAAAATATTTTGAAATATATCGTCTTTTTGACGAAAAATAGTTTTAAATTCAATTTGATTTTCTTTTTTAAAAATTTTATTCCATAAAGGTGATTCAAAACAAAAACTATCATTTTCTATAGGAGGTAATTGATAAAAATCTCCAGAAAATAATAATTGTATTCCTCCAAAAGGCATTTCATTTTTTCTTATATTTTTTCCTATATAATCTAATAATTCTAAAATTTTTACAGACATCATACTAATTTCATCAATAATTAAACATTCAATTTTTTTCCATCGTTTTTTAAAAAAAGAACTTTTTTCAATTCTTTTTAAAATTATTTCTGGGTCTTCTTTTCCTAATCGTATTCCACTCCAACTATGAATTGTTACAGCATTACAATCTAATAATACAGATGCACAACCTG
>Ga0180433_10008584_pt1 | contig 12681 bp, 8 predicted proteins | sample SS_ome_8_FD_132980 | JGI IMG/M metagenome (GOLD analysis project Ga0180433, IMG submission 132980) | Hypersaline lake sediment archaeal communities from the Salton Sea, California, USA - SS_1_D_1 metaG | ecosystem: Environmental > Aquatic > Non-marine Saline and Alkaline > Hypersaline > Sediment... | reverse complement strand
TTTAAGGTGCCTGTATGGAGTAATAAATATTTGCTAATAGCTGTATTAATCAGTTTAACTTTGAATTTTGTCTTAATCTATACTCCTCCTTTAGCAACTCTATTTCAATTGTCGCCAATCCCTGTAATAGATTGGTTAGTTATTATTCCTTTATCCTTTCTAACAGTGGTGAGTGAAGAAATTATCAAATGGTATTGGCGAACACATAAATATGATGGTTAAAACCGGAAAATAAATCTCAAATTTTATTTTATTTTCTATTTTTTTTTTGCATTAAGCCCAAATTAGCGTTTTTTAAGTATAGTAAGAAAATTAGTTATTTTTAGCATACAACCAAACAAAATAATGATAGACGAATTGATATTTCATTTTTATTATTTTATCTTCTGTATCAAAGATTCTTTTGTATCAATTCCACCTTTTCTACTTTATCTGGCGTAACAATCATCCATTTCCATAGGATAATAATAAGAGTAAAAATAACAGCTGATATAATTGGTAATATTTGAGCTGGGAAGAATTGTAACATAATACCTCCTAAAATAGGGGTTACTATTTGACCAATACTCGTTAAAGAGTTGTTTACTCCAAGTAAGCTACCAGTTTCCTCTCTTTTAACCGTGTTTGTCAGTTTACTTACGAGAATGGGGCGTCCTACACCTGTACCAAATGCTAAAAAGAAAAAGGGAAGATACACAATCCAATAACTGTTAGAAAATGTAAGTAAAACCATAGCAAGTATCATTGCAAATATACCAATTGCCAATGCCCTATTTTCATTTAGTTTTTTAATTATTGGATTAATCAGAACACTTTGAAAAATAACTCTAAGGATGCCAAGCCACGACATATAAAAACTTACTTGCTGGGGTATAGCACCAATTTGCTTTTCCGCAAATAAAGGAAAGGAGTTAACAAATAGAAAAAAACCAAAATTATAGATGAAAATCACTAATATTACTCCTCTAATTAAAGCAGATTTAAAGAAATATCGAGCTTCTTTTACAGGAATAATATCTCCAAACTTAAACTTTAATTTCTCCTCTCTTTTTTTTAATGATTCGGGTAAAAAAATTATTACCAAAATAATTGAAAGGAGACTAATTCCTGCGGCAAAGAAAAAAGGAGCCGAAAAGTTAATAGATAATAACAAACCCCCAATTACTGGCCCAAAAATTAATCCTGCTCCAAAAACCGCGCTTGAATAACCGAAGGTTTTAGTTCGATATTTAGGATTTGTCACATCGCTAATGTATGCTTGACTGACTGTCATATTACTCCCTAGAAGACCATCTACTAAACGGGCAGCAATTAATATCCAAACATTGTTAGCTAACCCGAGCAATATAAATCCTATAAGAGTGCTTATTTGACTGAATATCAATAATGGCTTTCTCCCATATCTATCACTAAGTTTACCAGTAATTGGACTCGCAAACAGTTGACATATACTAAAGATACTCAGAATTAATCCAATTTCAAACGCATTTAAACCTAAAGACAACCCAAGAAAAGGAATGATAGGCATCACACTGCTAAAGCCTAAAACCTCCGTAAATTGAATCATGAAAATAATATAGAGGCGTTTTTCGAATTTCTTCTCTGGAATTATTGGCTCCAAACTAACACGTTTTTACATCTTTGTTAAAATAGCATTAAGATTGGCTTTAATGCAACTTGTATTAAGGAGATAAACATAAAATTTAAGATTTCGGTCTTTAAATTATTATTTCTAAGTCTGTTTTACTTCACAACTAATAAAAATAAAATTTGATTTTTTATTCTCCTTTTATTACTTTGCCATTAAAAGAACTAAATTGCTTGAAAATAGAAGGATCACCTTTAATGTGCGCAAAGATATTAACTTCTGAAGCGGCTTTAGGTTTATCGCCTGAACTTACTGGTGTTTTTCCAAAGAAAATACAGAAACCCGATCCTTGCATCCAATAGCCAATATCTCCCACCTCACATTCTAATTGTGAGTTTTCTCTGGTTATTTTTACTGGAATAGCTCCGTAAAGTTCCTCGCCCCACCTTGATAAATTTAGGACCAACGGCAAACTATCCCAAATAGCTTGGCAAGTTTTTGGATTTTTCTTTTTAAGCAATTTAGCTCGAATTTGACCAATTACTTCATTTTCAATTATAATTTCCTCCAATACCCTCACTCTAAATATTATTCTGTAATTATATCAATAGTACAATAAAGATAATAAGTTTAAGTATTATTCTTTTTTTGTTTTAATAAACGAAGTTCTGCGATTAACCAACATAACTCATCATAGGTAGAAGAGGATTGATAAATTTCGATTGTTTTCTTTTCGATATCTGCTGCCTTTATTTTTTTCTCAGTACTTATAAGTTCTAATTGGAGTTTGGCTAGTATACGACACAATTCTTCATAGCTTTTTTTTTCCTCTGAAAGTTTATACGCGTTTAAAGTAATTTCCCCTTCAAAATCGGGAGCAATTCCTGCCTCTATTAATTCCAATGTATCATTAATCTTTATTTTCAGTTCTTTTCTTTTCTCCAGATTACCTTTATTGGATAAACCTTTTTTTAATGGTTCAATGATTGTTAAAAATCTTCCATATTCATTTCCTTGGAGTAAGATTTCAAGATTTGTTCCTTTAGGCCTGGTATTTATGATTTTTTGAGCTTTCTTTTCACTCAATTTTCTTTTATTTTGAGAAGAATTCTTTCCAAACCACAAATAGATTGTCTTTTTATCATCAACGAGAAAAACTTTATGATTAGCAAAATCTAAATTTTCTACTTTTCTCAGAGTACCATTCTCATAAACAGTAAATAATTTCACTCTACTTCGCTTTTACTTTAGTGTTTTTATTATATAAAGTTAGAATGAGTTTTTAAATGTATAATATTGGGATTTAATCAACAAATCTAACGATTGCAAACGAGGATAAATTTGTATAGAATTTTGATAAGTTCATTTTATTCATCTCATTTTTGCGATCTTCGTATTCAAAAGAAAGATCATCAATTTTTTTTTCTATTGCTTTAATATCCTTTTCAAGAACCTCGATTTCTTCTTCTAATCGTTGATAACGATCCAATCTTTCCTTTTTTTTCTTCTCATCATCCAATTTAGCAATATTCTTTTTTTGACGCTCTGAAGGTCTCTGGTTTATTTTTTGTTCCAACCTACGCTTTAATGATTCAATTTTTATTGTTTGCGCTTTCTTGTTGTATTTATAAATCTTATCTTTCTTTTTCATCTCGATTTTAAAGATCTTATCATTTAACTTCTTGATATCTTTTTTCCATTGCGAAATTTTTTGCTTTATACTCGTTTTCGAAAACTTTATTAAATCTTCTAAAAAGTCTACCTCCAAATTGACGAATGATTCTCGATTTTCTTGAAAGTCATATATAATATCGTAATTTTCAATATCTAATAAAAAGCTTTCAAGATTAGCAATCACATTTCCGTATTTGTCTAAAACGATACTTGAGTATTGTATTTCCACGATATAGCCTTGAAATTTTATTTCATAAACGAAGATGTATGCTTCATCGATTTTTTGAACTAACTTTTTTATCGAATCTGAGATTAATTCTCGCTTCACCATTAAAATCGTAGAATTACCCTTGAAGTGATCAGATCGGCATAAGTTGATAATTTCGTCTATTAGAGGATGACCTAAAGCAAAAAAATCGATCTCTTCTCTTTCTCTTGCAAGCTCTAATCCAAATGTCCCATAATAATCTTTAGATAGTTTATGTCTTGATCTTTCTAAAAATTCATTTTGAATTTTAAGCGAGACTTCGCAATTTACATTATCTTCAGATTGGGAATCACAATCGTCCGAAATAAGAAAGTTACCAAAATTATGATGTTTAAGCTCAAAGCAATACTTTACTAACAAAAATAATTCATTATGAGTAAGTTTAACTTCTTCACAAGCAGCAATTGAAGTAATTAGATCATCGACTTGAAAAGATTTCTTATCGATAAGCAAATCATCCAGTTGTATTTCGCTTTCTTTTGCTCTTTTTATCTCGATATCTAATTTTCGGTTAAATTCATTTAATTTTCTTCTCTTAACGCCATCATCTTCAGTAAAGATGATATTTTTTATATCCTTCTCAATTTTACCTATAATAGGTTCCAGTTGGCCGATGGATTCTTCAAATAAATGAATTCTCTTATCTAAAGCAAACATAATATCCGTTTCAACAGTGCCTTCTAAAAAGAAATTATAAATATAAATTTCCTTAGAAGATTGTCCAATTCGATCTAGCCTTCCAATCCGTTGTTCTAGTTTCATGGGATTCCATGGAAGATCATAATTTACAAGGACTCTAGCAAATTGGAAATTACGTCCTTCCCCTCCTATTTCTGTTGATAATAGTATAGAGAGTCCCTTACTTGAGCGAAATCGCTCTACAGCTTGATCCTTTTCTTCTTTGTCTATTCCTCCGTAGAAAATTTCTATTTCATACTCTTCTTGTTGTTGTTCAAGAAGATCTTTTAGATAAAATAAAGTATCTACAAACTGGGTAAAGATTAGAAGTTTTTCATGAGGATTTTGCTGATAAATTTTATGGATTAGTTCGAGTAATTTGTCTGATTTTGAATCGTATGGAATCTCTTTCAGTTTATTATAAAACTCCTCGATTATTTTTTCTCGGTTAATAAGGTCTAAATTCGAATCTTTTGAATTACTATTAGTTTTATTATTGTCTTGATAAGAGATCTCAGTATCGAGATACTCGTTTTCCAACTCAGATTCGAAAAACTCTGGATCCTCTTCTTTTAATGCGGAGAGATCGATGCTAAAACTTTTTAGTTTATCAATCTGTTTCATACGCCTCTCGAGACTTTTTAATAGGGCATACTTTGAAGAAGTAAGAAGTTTCTGAAGGGTAGTAATGATGAAACCTAGCCCAACATTATGTTTGTTCATAGTTGAGTTATAGATTTTAGCTAAGTAGAGTCGAATCTCGTTGTAAACATTCAGTTCTTCTGGTGTTGGATTTACTACAATAGTTTTAACAATCCGAGTATTTAATACATCATCCGAAAATATATTTTTCTTTCTATTTCGTATGAGAAATTTTGATAACGTATGATCACTTTCAATTTTTTTTAATAATTTGGATTTAAAGGTCGTATCTTGGAGTCTTTCCAATATAGAGGTATCTTCCTTCTTAGGATCCACATAATTAAGCTTTTTAAGTAATTTGATGGTATTTTTTATTTCAAAATTATTCAAATTTTTTATTTGGTTAACATTTGTTATAAGAAGATTAATAAAAGGCATATTCTTGCGGAAATGCTCGAAATCCGAAAAATCATCGAAAGCTTCTCTTTGAATCAACTCGATTAACGAATAAAGTTCAAATGAATGCAATTGTAATGGTGTAGCCGATAAAAGTAATAAAGCTTGAGAATTTTGACTTAAGTTGTAAGCAAGTTCATAATTGAGTGTGTTTCTATAATTTCCTGTGGAATAATTTAATAGATATCGCCTGAGATGATGAGCTTCATCAAACACAACAATATCCCAAGAGACCTCTGATAATAGTTTTATATATTTTCTATTTCGCGCAAATTGGAGAGAGCAAATAATAAGGTTATCAAAATAAAATGGATTGCGGAAAGTTTTTCTCTGCCGAAAAATTGGGTTTTTTTTTAGTTCTTTGATTTTTTTCCCATCATAAATCGAGAACTCCATATTGAATTTATTCTGAAGTTCAAATTGCCATTGTTTTACTAAGGTTGCAGGCACAATTATTAAGATTCGCTCTGCTAGGTTTCTGGCCATCATTTCCTTAATAAATATTCCTGCTTCAATTGTTTTTCCGAGCCCAACTTCATCTGCTAATATTACCCTAGGAAAAAAATTCTCAGATAATCTATGAGCTACATTCACTTGATGGGGCATCATTGATAACCGAGAATTTGTAATACATTTAACTTGATAAGAGGTATAATAGGAGTAAAACAAATTTGCCCAATATTTAATCAGGAACTGCTGAGGAGGATCTATAGTGTGTTTTGATAGAATTAAAGTTAGCGGTTTTGCATATTGCGGTAAAAAATCAGATTCATACACTTGTAGTACATTTCCGTCTGAAAAAAGAACTTCATAAGAAAGCTTCCCTTCTATATTCATAAAATAAGAGGAATTGATTACTCCAAATCCTCTATCTGTTTTAATTCTCTCGTTAAGAGAGAATATGTAATGAATAAGATCAACTGGATGAATAATTTTTACAATATTATTTTCAAATTTTACCTTATAAAGCGTGAGAATCGCTTTATCTTCTTCATCTAATGATCTGGAAGTCGGAATATCTAAGATTTTAATAATTTGACCGATACCCAAATCCAGATTAAGTTTATAAATGACTAAATTATGAAGCCCGAATTTTTGACCTTCACAGTAGACATTATAACATTTGGAATATCGGGATTCAAGGGAATTATTACAAAATGGACATTGATAAGAGAGATTATTTATAACTGGATCCATTTTGCTATCCACATCTCGTTTTAAGATGAATATTATGCCAAAATGTAAAAAAGTTACTCTTATAAATCAATAGTAATTCGAAGGAAAATTTCTTTAAGGAAATATGAAGTATTATGGAACATCATAACCCCATTTTTCTATAGTGAAATCCCAATGTTCCATTACTTTATCAATTAAACCCCTCGAGTAATTAAATTTATTTCTCTTATAGGATTTAACTGATTGGATGTATTTTAAAAATCTAGGTTCAGCCTGCAGGTATCCATTCAAATTTAGAGTATCATAAATCCTTTGAAGTTGAAAGATGGGATCTTTTTCGAGATCTTCAAACTTAAGTTCAACTAAATTACCTTTTGGGATTTGTTTAGATTCAATAAAGTAGGAATGCATCATTTTTGAATAGATTTCGAAAATATTATTTTCTATCTCTTCCTCGGTTATATTTTGTAACATAAAAGCCTCTACAGTAGTTTTATAGAAATGTCGAGTAGAAGCATAAACTTGATAAGGATTTCTATAAATATGAATAAATTTCGCGTTTGGATAAAGATCTAAAAGAAATTTGATTAGTGCAGTATTTACTGGGTTTTTTAAGACCAAGCGCCTTCCTTTCATGAATAAAGTAGCTTTTTTTAATAAATAATCGTAAATTCTTCTCCATTGCTCTCTTAAACTTATTGAAATCTGATTAAATCTTACATATTTAAAATAAAATTCCAGCATTCTTCGAGGAAAATACCAACCATTATAAAAAGAATAGGGGAACATATTTCCTAAAGCCATCTCCTCCTCTTGAGCTTTATATATTCCCATTTTCATTGAATCCATTGGCCTTGTTTTTGGTAAAAAACGATTCATAAAATTTTTAAAGAAATTGCTTGTGATGAATGATTTAGGAAATGCTGCTTGGAGCATAGTTATATATCCAAATTGAGGATCTTGAACCAATAGATTATGAAGGTGTGTTGTACCACTTCTCCAATGCCCTACAATAAAAATTGGGGTTTTTGAGATCTCAGTCGATTTGATCTTCTTATTTAAGCGCCACTTTTCATAACATCTAAAAGGTATCCCAATTGTACTTAACAAATTTATAAAGAAAATCCGTGGATAGTGCTTAAGAGCAATAGAACCATTGGTAAGAATTAATTTAAGCCAATGTTTTAAAGAAATACCCATTGTGGGGCCGATTTGAGTCTTTAAGGCATATTTTGAGTGCGACATGTGGATGGTTTATTTAAACATTTGCGATATATATTGATAGAATCGATTAATGGAACCACTAGAATCTATAGAATTCGTTTAAATTTAAATCTTCATCTATTTTTCAGAGTATTAATAGTACCATAGTCATCCAATTGTGTGTATGAATAAATTTTACTTTTCTTTGATTCTAAAACCTCATCAGTTAATCTTAATGAATTTTTCATATGTTTATAACGAGCAGTCATATCTGGCATAATGATTGCAGATTCTGGACAAGATGTAAGACACCTTAGGCATCTTATACAATATAATCTCTTCGCTTTAAGCTTTTGAATTTCCATGGCGCCTGTAGGACAAACTTTTTCACATAAACCACATTCCGTACATAGTCTTTCGTTAATATAGGGGGTGGGAGTTGCTCTCCTGAAGGTGACTTCGATACCATCAACTTCTTCGTCAGATTTTATTGGAGAATCAAATGATATAGTAGCGGTGTTTTCATCTAAAAATTTGTGATAAGAAATGGAAGCAAATTCTCGAGCAATGCTAAAATCCTCATCATTCGGACGATTCTCCATAAATTGAAATCCTGCGACATTAAATGCATGTCTAGCTAAAAATTCTGCTGATAGGACAAGTTTAAAATTTATAGTGTCTAAAATTCGTTTAATATTATTATGAGCTATACCTATATGTGCTCCTCCGTAGGTAAAGAAAACCGAACATTTATGATAGTTCCCTTCCTTATTCGCAAGCCATTCTCGCACTAACCGAGGAGCACGCCAATAATAAATCGGAAATCCAAAAATTATCGCATCATATGGCTCGAAATCATTAAACTTTTCTCTTACACTTCGATTAGCTAGGTTAAATTCCTCTACCCGGTTATCTAAAAGTTTTAATTCATCCTTTATTACTTTCTTTATTGTCTCCGTGTTACCTGTTCCCGAGAAATATATGATTGCAATTAACATATTTAGGATTATTTTCTAATTTTATAAATCAAAATTAAGGTGTAATATATTTAAATCTTTTAATATCTTAGTCCATATTTTATGCTCAATCACTTTTTTATATAAATCATAATTAATTAGAAAAGAGTTAAGGCCAATTGCTATGATTTTACATAATCGTTAGATTAAAAATAAATTAAAAATTCCATATTCCTAAGATATTATCAATACTCAAAAAATCAACTATAACATACTTCATTATGTCCGAAAAAATGCACAGCAGCGTTCTGGTTGTCGGAGGCGGAATCTCTGGAATTCAAGCGTCCTTAGATTTAACAGAATTAGGATTTAAAGTGTATCTTGTTGAGCGAAAAACCACTATTGGTGGTACAATGGCTCAATTAGATAAAACTTTTCCTACATTAGATTGTTCTCTATGTATTTTAGCTCCGAAGATGGTGGAAGTATATAGGAATCCAAATATTGAACTCTTAACCTATTCCTATGTTAAAAATATAAAGGGTTCTCATGGGGATTATGCCGTGAAGGTTATTAAGAAACCCCGATATGTAGATTCGTCACGTTGTAAGGGCTGTGGAGATTGTTCAACAATCTGTCCAGTACGAGGTTTACCAAGTGAGTTTAATGCTCATTTGAGTACCCATGCTGCAGCACATATTTCGTTTCCATCATCTGTACCACCTATCTATCATATTGATGATTCTACATGTCTTCATCTTAATTATGGAATATGTGGTTTGTGTGCAAAAAATTGTAGTGCAGATGCGATTGATTTTACCCAGAAATCAGAGACTATTGAATTGAATGTGGGAGCAATCATTATTGCTACTGGGTATGAACAAGAGTATCCCGAGTTTTATGAGAAACTTGAAGGAAGTAATCCTAATGTTCTTTCAAGCATGCAGTTTGAACGTCTTCTCTCGGCAAACGGTCCTACGGGAGGAGAGCTTATGCGATTAGATGATAAAAAACATCCACATTCAATAGCGTTTTTGCAATGTGTTGGTTCTCGAGATTTTCATCATCCTGATTGTAAAAAATATTGCTCCTCGATATGTTGTATGTCAAGTGCTAAACAAGCAATAATCACAAAAGAACATTCTCCAGACACGGAATGTTTTATTTTCAATACTGAAATCCGCGCAAAAGGAAAGAATTTTTACGAGTTTATCGTAAAGAGTAGAGAAGAGTATGATGTGAAATACATTAATGGTAGAGTCTCGATGGTAAAAGAAAACCCCGAGAATGGTAAATTAGTTTTATATTATGAGGATATCAATAGAGGGGTAGTTGAGACAAAAGAGGTAGATATGGCTGTATTGGCAAGTGCACTTTTTCCCAATAAAGCTTATTATCAATTCCTAGACTGTTTAAATGTAGGACATAATGAACTAGGATATGTAAATGATGAAGGTATAGCAGCTTGTGAGGAAGGATATATATATTTTACAGGATACTCGCGTAAACCAAAGGATATTCCTACTGCTGTTGCCGAAGGTTCCGCTTGTGCTGCAAGAATAAGTGAAAAGCTTTATCCTGTACGATTCCAAAACATTAAAGAAATAGAATATCCCCCTGAAAAACCAATAATGGTTGATGAGGATCCTCGAGTTGGAGTATTAGTATGCCAATGTGGGATTAATATAGCTGGCACAGTTGATACGGCAGATGTAGTTGATTATATTGCGAGTTTACCATATGTGGCTCATGCTGAAGAGAATATGTATTCATGCAGCTCAGATTCGCAAGAACAGATCAAAGAGATGATTAAAGAACATAATCTCAATCGATTTATTGTTGCCTCCTGTACCCCTCGTACGCACGAACCATTATTTCAAAATACTTTACGAGAAGCAGGATTAAACCCATTTCTATTTGAATTAGTAAATATCAGAGATCAGGATTCGTGGGTTCATCAAAATGAACCAGAGAAAGCTACTCAGAAAGCAAAAGATCTCATTAGAATGTATCTTGGGAAAGTAGTTAATTTACGACCATTAAAAAAGATCAAGGTTCCCGTGGAGCAGACATGTTTAGTGATAGGGGGGGGTATTACTGGTATCGTTTCAGCTCACAATCTTGCGAACCAAGGATTTGATGTTTATATCGTAGAAAAAAAGGCTAGTTTGGGTGGAAATGCCATTGATTTTATTGACCTTTATGATATTTCGTTACATAAACGTGATATCTTAAATTATATTAACGATCTTAAAAACAATCCTAATGTCCATATCTTAACCGATTCAACTATTCAAGATATTTATGGATTTGTAGGAAATTATAAAGTAAAAGTCCAGAGTGGGAATGATAATAGAAATATTGAAGATTTTAAAGTTGGTACGATCATTGTAGCTACAGGAACATATCAGTCTCAAACTGAGCGATGGAAAGACGCTTTTGAAAAGCATTCTAATCGCGTAATGACTCAGAACGAGTTAGAAAATCTTGAAGATACCGAGATTCCTGGGTTTAATGATGCTACCATAATCTTATGCGTAGATCAAAGAGCTAATGAATTCAATCAAGGAGATTCCATAAAGACCTATTGTAGTAATATATGCTGCAAAGTAGCGCTTAAAAATATAGAAAAACTACTGGCCGTTAATCCTAATGCCCATATCCATGTTTTATATCGCGAACTTCAATTTTCAGATCTCAATGCAGAAACGCTCTGGAGGGAGTTAAGGAGAAAAGTATCATTTGAACGATACCGCTCTATTGATGAGATTTTGATTAATAGCAATAAAAAACATTTTCATATCAAATATAATAATATAGGAGCGGAATGCGAAGTTGAATTTAATTCAGATTTAATCGTTTTAGCAACACCCGCGATGCCTTCAAGAGGAACAGCAGAATTGTCAAAAATGCTTAAAGTTCCAACCACAAAGGATGGATTCTTTTTGGAAGCTCATGTAAAGTTACGACCGATTGATTTTGCAACAGATGGGATATTTTTATGTGGAGGTGCCCATTGGCCGAAATGGATTGATGAGAGTATAACTCAAGCATATGGAGCTGCTGGAAGAGCAGCTATGTTAATGGTCAAGGGTGAGGTCGAAACAGAAGGGATTACATCTCAAGTGACCCCCGAAAAATGTATAGGATGTGGTCGATGTGCTGAAATTTGTCCATATAATGCAATAGAAATGGTGGAAACAATTAAACAAATGGGTTTATATACCATCACAGAGAAAAAGGCACATGTTATTGATGCAGTTTGTAAAGGGTGCGGAGCTTGTGCTGCCGAATGCCCATTAGGAGCAATTGATCAAAAACATTTTAGTAAATTTCAAATTAAAAAACAAATTGACTTGTTAACTGGGATAGATCTGAAAGCTTGTCAAAAAGAATAAAGGAGAGAATAAGAAAATGGCAAAGAAGAAAAATCAAAATGAAAGTTTTGAACCTCAAATCTTGGTATTCTGCTGTAATTGGTGTTCCTACGCGGGAGCAGATTTAGCGGGAGTTTCGCGATTTCAATATCCTCCCAATATCCGCATTGTTAGAGTAATGTGTTCTGGGAGGGTTGAACCTACCTTCATCTTAAATGCATTTAAAAACGGAATTGATGGGGTTTTAATTACCGGTTGCCATATCGGTGATTGTCATTATATCTCTGGGAATGAATATGCCCAAGTAAGGATGGAACACTTAAAGAAACTTTTAAAGAGCCTTGGAATTGAGGAAGACAGATTTCGATTACATTGGATTTCTGCAAGCGAAGGAAAGCAATTTGCAGAACTAATTACCGACTTTACAGACTCCGTGAAGAAATTGGGTGAATCCAAAATCCCGAAAAAGTTAGGTTTAATTGAACTAGAAAGTTGTTAAATAAATTAATTGATTAATAAGTTTGTGAAGAAAATGACAGAGTCAAAAGAAAATTCATCCCAAAAAGAAGTAAAAGTGTTTAAAGATCTTTTTGAAACAATTATACACCCAGGGTTATGTTGCTCCTGTGGAGCGTGTGTTGCATATTGCGAAAGCCAAGGATT
>Ga0180433_10008583_pt1 | contig 12686 bp, 22 predicted proteins | sample SS_ome_8_FD_132980 | JGI IMG/M metagenome (GOLD analysis project Ga0180433, IMG submission 132980) | Hypersaline lake sediment archaeal communities from the Salton Sea, California, USA - SS_1_D_1 metaG | ecosystem: Environmental > Aquatic > Non-marine Saline and Alkaline > Hypersaline >... | reverse complement strand
TCTTATCAGTAAAATCTAAAGATGCTGTCTGCTCTATCCAGTCCTGTGATACTTCCTTATTTATCTTATCAAGAATAGTCCAGGCAGGATTATCCATTAACTCAAATAAGGCCTTTAACTCACTCTCTGAAAGTATCTTATCTAGTGACCTTCCCTCCATAGCTCACACCTCCTTAAAATGCCCCTTCACCTACTGCTTCTACTTCTCCGCCACCAGCTATGGTTTGTGTACCCATACCTTGTGAACGATTAGGTGTTCTGGCTCTATCTGCTCTTATGTTGCCTTTTACTTTATGTTGCTGTTCTTCGCCTTTAATATGCCTGAAGAATGTGTCTTTGGCTGACTGTGGTAATTGTTCAAAGTGAGGTGTGAATTTACCTGTCTGGTTCAGGTTCTCATCCAGTTCATGCACATAGGCATAGTGAGTCATGGTGTGCTGCATACTTGGATTTGTAGTAGGCTTCACATCACTCCCTGAAGCCATATCTTGGTTCTCTTCCTGGGCTAATTGAGCGTCTTTCTCTGTTTCTGACGGCAGAACATCTTTAACGATTGAATCTGGTAGATCTAGGTTTTTGAAGAAGTGCTTAAATAGTTCTTCCAGCTTGACTATCTGTAGAGCTACTTCACTTTGTAGGACTGTGTTGATGGCTACATTCAATCGCTTTACTAGGACTGCCTGGCTCATTGGCTGAGTAGACTGTGGTACTACATAGACATCAAAGTTACCTCTAATATCTTCTGGTTTGACTTCCTTGAACTCATAGCCTGGGCGACCTTCTCCTTTAACTCTAATGACCCTATAGCTCTTCTGGAGCTTCTGTTCGCCTGTTTCTTCATCTGTCATTATCTGGTCAGCATCGTTTGTTATCTGCTGTACTTTGAGAGGATCTTTGTAGAACTGTTGGATATTCATTGTTCTTAGCATCCCGATACGAGGTAGTGCTTTGATCTCTAACACCTTGGTTAATAGACCTATTCTTCTCAGTGATGCTTCCTGTAGACGGAGTATCTCTGTAGCTGTGTCATTACCCTTTACGTTAGTGGCTTCTGCGAATCTGACATCTAGTCCTGAAGCTACCCTGGCATCCTGACGTATCTCTTCTGTCATGGCATGGTAGTTAGCGTCAGGCATTGGTATATCTATCGTCTTAGCATTACCGCCTTCTGACGGGATTATGGCTCCTGGACGTAGCTTGTATTCATCCTCATCCATAATCGTCATGCCATCCATGATGACTGGTCTGTGTAATGAAACCTTGGCTTGGTCTAGTCCCATATTACGCCATGTATTCAGTTCTTCATTCAGTGGGAATAGAAGTTCGCAGACACCAATACCAGTCCATCTGTTTAGCTTGGGGATGCATATATCTACCGCATAAGGTAGTTGTTTGTGATCGTATGGATTTGGTTCATCAGTAACCAGTATCCCATTAGCAATTAAGATGTGTTCGTCCTTTGGCTTGTTCCAGTATTCTATGATCTCTACTTCGTTGTCTTTGAGGATAGATGATGGGATATAGTTTCCTTCCCTGGTTAGATCTCCTCCTTCTGGAATGTTCCTAATCTCACGTTCCGATAGAGTCGGTTTAATGAAACCCCACTCTTTTACTTTCTTGGAGTTCCTGTATTTGGAGTATTGAACCTTGAAGTCCCTGATGTCCATTATCTTACGTTCAATACAATCTCTGGCGTTTCTTATCTCTGTAGCTGCATCATCAAGATAGAAGTTACGGATAGGAATGTGTTGTCCGTATACATCATTGAACTCATGGATGTCCTTTTCTTTTATTTCTTCTGAACCGTCCTTGTGGATAACTCTTTCTCTGATTACCCTCCTGTCTTCACGATAGTATTCCTTCCAGATAGAAGTTCCGTATACCAGTTTATCCATATCACGTTTGAAACTCTCATCATCCCAGTGGCCTTTATCTAAGGTGAACTCTGTTATAGCTTCTAGGGTGTCTGACTTGTCTTCATCTTCTTTAGTAACTGGTAATAGCTTCCATCTGGTACGTCTTGAAGTGATTTCGCTCAAAATAGCCAGTATTGTGCTCAATATGAATGGTACGAACACGTTTGCCATCCATTCTTCTTCTGGTTCCCTGTCAGGAATGTTTAGAAATAGTCTATCTGCTGTATCCCAAAAGTCATCACCGTGTTCTTTACGCATTTCCTTCATTCTGTTCAGTCTTTCCAGTACACGTTCAACAGTCTTCTTCATTTTTTGAGACTGGAATGGAGTTCTGCTTGGCTTTTTGTCTAAGTTTACTTTTCTAGGCATAAAAAATAGAGGCTTACACCTCTATTATAGAACACTTTTTGTGTTCAAGCTACTTTATCTCTAATAACATTGAATTAAAAGCATGTTCTCTATCCCATTCATCTTCTAGTTTCTCTCTTTCTTCTTTAGAGAGACTGTTTAGTATCTTATGTGCCCTTTTAGCCAGTTCATATACTACTTGTGGATCTGTTTTATCACTTTCTCTTTGCTCCTCCCATACCTCATGTTCATATAGTCCTAAGAACTCTAGCCATATTTTAACTTTAATCTCCAATGGCGTGTCTTTATGCATAGCTATTTTCTTTAGCTCAAGACAAGCCTTATCTGCTGTTTCTTTAATTTCTTTTTTTATCATATTTAGCCATTAATTCTAAGTCTTTACTATGTTTTTTAATAGACAACTTAGCTCCTTTTGCTGCTTTTTTTAGTAGCTTTTTTCTTTGGATAGACTTGGACACAATTATCATTAAGATAATGACAAGTTATATTATCATCTTTCCTTGCTTTATTAACAAACCATTTAATCTCTGAAATAACCGTTGCCTCATACTGACAATCAGTCTTACCTTTTACGTGCTTATCTAAAAACTCATCTACTCCACAACACATAACATAGCCACAAGTACCACACACTGTACAGTAAGGATGGACGGTGACATAATTCACATCTTTCTTACCTTCTGGATGAGTTGCTTTAAATTTTTCTCTTGATGATTTAGACATTGTTAATTATCTTCTTCTAACTTACTTAGCTTCGCTTTTAGCTTTCTAACATCAACTCCTATGCCTGCTCTTTCCCCAAACATACCAACGTGTTTTATATACATTTCTATCCAGTATATCGCTCTTTTTAAGTCTTCTGCTAGTTTTTGCCTTCGTAGCTTAGGCGTTCTCTTAACTATTCCTAGACTAACAAACTCTCTATCTTCATCATCGTCATTCTCCTTAACACTATAAACAGCAGTTATCTCATCACCTAATCCTTCAGGACTTTCTACGTGAAATCTTGCTTGGCGTATAAAGTCATCAGCCCTTTTTATGTTGTGATGATATGCTGCCTTAGCTTCATTCCATTCAAAATAGTCATGTAATGCAGTTGCCTCATCCTTAGCAAACTCATAAAGCTCATGAGATGTTACTCTACCATTCTTCTTTTTACAAAGATTTTTATATTCCTTTAATTGTTCGTCATTCATCATGGTTATTATAATTAATTATTAGCTCCTCCTCCACCCTCGACTCACGAGTTGCCGCACCTGCCAATCCTTTCCTTTCCATTCCGTTCCACTCCTATCCATTCCCTACCTGCCAATCCTTTCCAGTCCAATCCTTTCCCTTCCAATCCGTACCTGCCAATCCTTTCCTTTCCAATCCTTTCCTTTCCAGTCCAAACCTGCCTCTCCACTCCGCTCCGGTCCTCTCCGCTCTCCTCCACTCCAATCCACACCTGCCAATCCTTTCCTTTCCTCTCCATTCCTCTCCATTCCTCTCCTGTCCAGACCTGCCAATCCGTTCCTTTCCATTCCGTTCCGCTCCGCTCCTTTCCCTTCCTTTCCATTCCGCACCCAGTTTATAGTCCTTTATGACTTCTTTCCTACGACTTCTTCAATGTTAAAGATACCATTCTGACCATTCCTTTCTGGCCTCCATTCACCCAATCCTTGAGACATTCCAGCACGGACAAATAAAGCTCCAAGTTGGTCAAGTGTAATGAGTCCAGCATCATATTTTACTTGAGCTTTTATCTTCCAATCATAGTAATATGGACGATAACGCAAATCGCTTGTTCCACCGCCAGATAGTCGAATTGTATCCTCTACCATTTCTTCGTGACTATAATCTAGCTTCATCAGTCCAGTATCAAGATCATCGGGCACAATGAAGATTACCCCACGCAGAAACGTCATCGGCAAATCATCGAAGAAACGTGCAGAGTCAACTACTGCTTGTTTAATACATAATGCAGGAAATCCATCACTACCATCTGACAACTTATACTTAGCTGCCTCATACTCTTTTTCAGGCTCTCTAAACTCCTTCTTTTTTGGGTTCTTACCCTGCTGCTTGCTAAGGATTTGCTTCTTGGCTTTTTCTGCAAATCGGTGCACAATTAAAGGAGTTTCACCAATCAATGTCATTTTAGTGAGCTTGAACTGCGGTAGGGTAATTCCTGCCGCTTGTTTTGTTGGTTTACTAGGCACATATAACACCTCCTTTCGTTTTCATTATGTTATCATAGTATATAAGTACAATTTAATTGCAAAACAATTTATCCACACACCAAAAACCCCACCGTGTACTGGGTGGGGGTGGTCTGTATATTCAGGTTACTTCTTCACTGGGTCTTTAGCATCAAACATCTTGGCGTGTTTTTCACACAGATGCACGTTAAATCTAGGCGGGTCTACATTAAAATCTCCTCTTTGATGGGCTGGCTTTGGTCCGAATACTGAATACTCCTGGGTGTACTTGGAACGACAGTTGGGAAAGACTGCATCTCTTAGATGAACTTTGTTAGTGTTGTTTTCCGGCCTGACTACAAAGTGGCCGTTATTCGGTCCTGGACGGTCTACATAGCCTTCAGGCGGTGCCTCTGTCTTCATTTCCTCTGTTTTACTCTGTGGATTGTAGACTTCTTGTGATTTTAGCTGCCAGGCTTCTGATAAAGTGATTTTAGTCACTTCACATAATGCCCCTGGCCCACTCATGGGGTCTTCTTCCATGAGCTTCTTTTCTTCTATCTCATTGAGCCTTTGTTCTAAGCTTTGACGCTCTGATCTTTCACGCTCCAGAGCCTCTAACAGTTTATCCACTTTATCTTGTTTTTCTTCGACCTTACCTGTTTCTATATCGACCTTTTTAGGTCTACCTCTTTTTGCCATAGTTATTTCCTCCTAATAATTAGTAACGCTGCTCCTGTGACCACCTTTTGTAGCCACTTGAGCTAAACGGTCATCCCGTTGTTCACGGGTTTCGTTCTTATAATCATACTCCTTACTGCGCTTAAATCCAACAGCAACCTCGTTTACTACCGCTAGAGAGTCTAACAGATCGTCATACTTGCTACGTGGGAATGATCTGAGTTGATCCCTTAGTTCTACCATCCCTTTCTGTATGTGAAGTCTTTTTTGACTGACAATCGGCTGGAGAGAGAGGATACGCTGTTCTTTGGTTAAAGCCCCACGCCCTCCACGTGAGACCTCAACCAAAGGCAACTTAACCCCTGTCTTACGCATTTCGTCCCTGAACCCATAGACTAACGCTTTCTGGTAGGCAGCCGTTTCTATCCCTATCTTCCTTATTTCGTGATCGTGTCTTTTGTGCATGTCAAAGGTCTGGCTGATAATTTCGTTTGGCTTGGCGTGAATGTTCTCATATTCCAGTATATACCACTTATTCTCCTGAGTTATCCCCACACACATAATGGCCGTATAGTCGCCTTCTTCCGATATAGCAGGGTCTATACCGATGTACTTGTTCATGTAGGGCAATCTTTCCCCTGGCTCATAGAATTGGATGTCCTGTTCACGAAAGTCCGCCGTTTCGCTGTCTACTATCTTGTTCATGTATTGATTGTTGAAGAACTCCACTGAGTTACCGTTGTAGATCTCTAGGAGCTGCTGTACGGTGAATTTCTCCGGAAATAGCCTTACATCATCAGTTATCAGTTTTTCTTTCTCTGCGAGCGTTTTACCGCTTCTGAGGATGTCATAAGCATCATCGGTAAGGGCCTGATGATGAAAAATCTTAAAGACATCTGCTTGTTCGTCCAAGATGTACTGGTATATGTCTGCGAAGTGCCAACGAGTGTTATGAACAACCATGCCATTAGCTATAAAATTATGCTCCCCCTCTACGGTCAAATCATATACTGGCTGTTTCCCCACATAATCTATTCGCTCAACTCTTTCCCAGCCGAAGTTCACCCCTGCTTTTTGTCTACGCTTATAATTCAGTCCTAAACTCCAAGTCTTTGCTAATACTGGTTCTGGGCTGTTAGGAGGCTGAATAAGTCTTTCCCTTGAATAAATACCAGTAACTCTTACTCCGCTAGTCATAGCAAGCCAGTACAAGTCTCCGATAAGATGTTCGTTAGCCAGCTCTATCCTTTCTATATTTCCTCTTTGCTTGTATCCATCTGCATCTAATATCCCCCGAATAAACTCTCGTCTATGCGATTTACGCTGATGATAAAGCCACCATGGTAATCGCTTGTGTTTTGCTCCTCCCTTAATCCCCATTTTCTCTAAGAACCTACTAGCTCTTGCGTCTTCAAACCGCATCTGCCCGTTATCTTTCCTAACGCCTTTACTCCCAAACCACTTCTCCGCAATCTTTTTTGCCCTCTCGTTCATTTTTTCATCTACCCCTAAAGCAAAAGCGAATCCATGCCTTCTTTTTTTGGACTTTATAACCCATCCATCTCCCATCATAAAACCTAAGAACCACCAGTAATCTTTATCCCTAATCATCTTTCCGTCCATATCTCTGATTGAACTATCTGTAGCCATTTGCTGCATCGTTACTACTTTGTCGCCAATCTCTAATTCTTCCAGCTTCTTCCAAACTGTTTTTGTTCCTTCAATTACCAAAAAAGGATGATTAGCAGTTCCTTTCAACGAATAATTGCCTAGTGATACGTCAAATACATCCGCCTCCCCCTGAGGTATCATGGCTTCCACTTTTCTGTCTACTGCCTTTCGATACTCAGCTTCACCCAACCCAGCATTAAAAGTTTTTTTATAAAATGACTTAACCATTTCTCCTGACCTAACATCAACAATAGGCTTCCAAGAGCCATTAGCCATCAAAACCTTACTATCGGCTGTTAGGCATCCAATTACAACTAAGAGTCCGCCAGGATCTAAGATGTTATTGGCTATTTCTCTGTACCATTTAAGTGTTTTTTCTCTAGCTTCCTTCGTATTGATGTTTGTATGCGAAACGGGATCATCCAAAATAGCAATATCACAATGAGCCCCAGTCCTAGTCTGATCCGTTCCTGTAGTGAATACTGTGGGTTCTTTAATGCTTGTCGAAGTGCGGAGCGCACTTGTGATTTCATCGTCAGTCCAGCGGCTTGTCTTGCGTACGTGATCGCCGTAAAGATACCTAACACGCTCATTCTTTTCGAATACATCCCTGATTTGTCGTAAGAAGTCTTTGGCTTTGGCATTGGTTTCACTTCCTATTAATACTCGAATATTGGGATCTTTGCATACTTGTTGGATAGTCCACCCTACTGTTACTGTAGCAGACTTCAAATGACCTCTGGGAAGCAGTATCATAGCCCTGCGGTGTTCCTTCATTCCATCCATGATCGAACACAAACGCCTGTGTATTCCGCCCATCTTGTTGTGGGGATTGTCCCATTGGAGTACACGTTGATGAAATTCCCATAGATTGCCGGCTAGAATACGTCCAATAGTCTCATCATCTACATAGTTCTGGGTTTTCATATATGTTGCCGATGACTTCATGTGATTGACCAGTAGCATCAATAAATTGATGATAAAAGTCTTTCTCTCTTGGCAATTTAATAAACCAAGCAAATCTATCCCATACTATTTCTCCACTAGCAGTAATGTTGTCAGTTTTCACTACATCCCCCTCATATATCTCCTTACCATTCTTATCTTTGAGGCCAGTGTATTGCATGAGAATGTCGCCATCTTTTACGTTCTTATATTTAAGTAAAAAATCCAAGTAGCTTTGTTCACTTTCCCAGGGGTCAAATGGTTCTTGTAATCCTTCCCAATTAATCATTTTCCCAAACCCATGTCTACTATCTACCCAAGCCCTAAACTTGATTTCTCTATCCATACAAGTAACTTACCATATCCACCAATAATGCTATCCTCTCTTCTTCTTCTAATTCACCCAAAGCAGCTATATTCAGGCAGACATAGGTGGGATTTTTTCGATAGGTCAAAAAGAAGTGTTTATCCCAATCCACCTTATTGCGTAGTAAGTCACGTTTTTCGGTTAGATTGAAGTCCTCCAACATCTTCCTTATCCTTATCCATCATTTCCTCTAATAGCCTTCTAATCACTTCGCTCATAGAAATCCTTTCATCATAAGCTACCTTCCTTAGATATTCATGCTGTTCTTCAGTTATGTATACAGTTAATATCATGTGAATGTATTAGATGTAGTGGTAGTAGTCTGTGTAGTAGTAGTAGTAGTATAAGTAACCTCTTCTGGCGTCCATTTCACTATTTCTTTAGCTCTTAATTCCTTCCTAAGCCGTTCTATCTCCTCTTCCTTCTCCTTAGTGATCTTCTTTAACCGCCTGTTTATGCTCTTAATCCTTTCCTGCCTATCGTAAACCAGTTTTTTTTTAGAAACAGCACCCACAAAGCCACCAGTACTACAAACAACTTGGCCATACTAAGAAAGTTACCACTCAGGAACACCTTTATATCGCTATCAGGCACTATCGTAACCGCTAAACTAGCCCCATATATCAACAACGTAGTAGCAATTACTATCCTGACAATACGATATACCCCCCAGGCAATAACCGCTGCCAGTATACCGCCTATAACAGTCCTCAACTTCATATAATTTCTTTCAGCTTACTCTTGCCCTTAGCCACCAGATTACCATCAGCCAAGATTACTCCAACTAATATGATAATTAAGATCAGAACATAGCTAGGGTTCTCTTCTATGATCCGATACAGCTTATCCTTACTTTTTTTGAACATATAGATGTCTTAATGATTTGTTCTAAGTATACATAACATCATAACTTTATGCAACCATAGTTATACACAATAGCTATATTGCGTTTTTTACTCGTAAAAGTCTTATTACAATGCAGTTTTAGTATGTTTGACTAGGTGAAATATAGTGGAGATTTGGTAGTTGGCTTAATTTAAATTTAAAAAGGGATAAGGTGGAAGCCTTTGTGTCAGGAATACGTTTCTATGACGTCGTACAATGTATCTTGTACGACACTATACGCTTATATTGCTATATTTAGCCAATAATCATCCTATATAGACATGTAAAAGGGTGTTCTATACTAAAAAACACCTTAAAAGGTGTATTGTTTGTTGTTTTTGGCTTGTATACGTGTAGGTGTTGTAACTTGGACCACACATACAATGTCATACTGTATTCGTTGATCTATGTTTATTAATAGTGGTTATTATTGCTTTATACCTTAGTGGCCATAGTCATCCATGCTTTGTAATAGTCTTATGGCTTCCCGGCAGTGTTTGCAATGGCAGTTAGCTTTGTGCTTTATGGATTTCCTTGTGTGCTTGATTGATGAGCTTTTCAAATGTTTTTTTATCATTCAATCCTTCAAATTTAACCTTTTCTGTGCTTTCTATTTGTTGGACGCTTCTCATTGTTGGATTTGAGTCCATTATTCTACCTAGTATCTTTTCTTTTATATTTGGTGGTGTTCTTTTATCAAAGGCCATTTTTACATACTCCTTATATGCCTCAAGAGAATCGTCCGGGCGCGTCATTTCCCACTCCTCTATACTTTTTATCACGTTAGCATTTGTGAGCAGTCTAGAGGCATTTGTACGCGTTGTAGCATCATCTGGTGAGCGGTTATAAGCCTCAGCATATGCATGGTTTGCTGGTTTCATTTCCTTGATTTTATCTACAAACATTTGTTGTCTTGTATTTAGACCGTTTTTATTCATTGTGTATAAGTATTACTAATTGCACTTGACTGTTTTTATTGATGGGAGTATACTGTAATTATCAGTTAGAGAAAGTACCTCGACAATTCCATTATAACATATCTGATCAATGCGCACCACTACTTCTTATATTCAAGTATTACCTAGTTTGTAGTGAATTGACGGTTGATTGGATTATAGCGTGGCTTGTTTAGTCATTAAAATAATAAAATTATGAAGTATAAAGTTATTGCTGACGGATATTGTCAGCATAAAACTAGTGATAAATATGAAGCTATGGAATACGCCAAAAAGCTTTCATACAGTTATGATAGAGTATTAGTCAGAACAGTAAAAAATAACTGGCAATACGATAATAAATATCATGACATGGTTATATCAGGTAACACTGTAAGCTTTGCCTAAGTCCTAATGGCTAGGCAAGCCATGCTATATAGTAACCAGTAGTTTAGTTATTAACTTAAATTAATTATGACTAAAATAACCGCCGATTTTAATCCAGATACAGGATGGTGCACAATTCGCAAAACTGTTCCTAATACTGAGTATATGGGGATTGTTTACGAAAAGCATTTTGCCAATGTTGAGTCCGCTACAAAGTGGGCAAAAACACGAATTAAGTCACTTGAAAAAATGTACGGATTAAAAGCCTAGTAACAGCTAGGCTACTGGTTACTAACATAATGGATTGTCAAAGTACGTTTATACTTTAATTGTACCTTAACTAAGTCATAATATCAATATGATTGATATACTAATTCTAATCATTTTATTAGTGCTAGTTGGCCTTGACTAGCACTATAATCCTATGAAATACAAACTAGTAAAAAGTAGAAAGAACGACATAATCAAACTGGCGAAACAACATAAAGAGTTTATCGCTAGAGATATAGCTAACGACATAAAGTGTGATCCGAGTGCATTATCACCATTTATCGCTCAACTAAAAAAAGAGGGTATTATTAGAATAATTGGTAATACCTACATAAAGAACGATAGCGGACGTTTACAGTTGAGAAAGGTATATAGGTATATAGATAGGTAGAAAATCGCTTACAGCTCAATGTGGTGCGTTAGAACGGCTGATCTGCTTGTTTAATAAATTCTTTATTCCATTTGTTTTTACTTGGTGCATGTTCAGCACAATATGCGTCGTTGAAATAGTGCCTTGAATATTCGCTATCCCTTGCCCATAAGCCCTTGCCACATTTAACGCAACTATCAGTGAACTCATATTCTTTGAGGCGTTGTTTTTGTTTTATTTGTTTGTAGTGTTGTTTATCCATCTACTTTTACCATTTACAAAATAAGGGTTTTTATTAACTAGCCTTTGAATAAATCTTTTATCTTTATGGCCCAAAAAATTACGAAGTCTTTTCTCTATCTTATTACAATTATCACAACATTTTTCACCGATTCCTTGTTTTAAGGCAAGCCTCCATTCGTATATCCGTTCAGCATCGTAATGATTAAAAGTTATTCTTTCCATATTTAATTCCTACTAATTATGGCTGCTAAATATCTAAAGTTTTTTATTTTCCTTTCTTTCATATAACTGATGGCTGCTTTTAGTGTACTCTCTTTTTCCTTGGCGTACTTGAACACTTGGCTTTTAACTGGGTTGTCTAGGTAGGCGATGGTGTCTAGGGCTAGTTGTTGCCAGTGGTAAGTACAAGATTTTACTGGCTGTTTTAGTTTATAGTTTTGAAATGCTTTTTTCATGTTTAATTGATTTAAAATGTTCATAATTTGGGCGCAATTCTAGCCTAATTCGTTTTAAAGTTTCTTTGTCTTTATCTATTTGTCTCAAAACTTTTTTAATTTTTTTTGGTATTTGGTAGTCAATCATAAAAGTTTTTTAAACTTTGTGGCCCGTTAGGGCCATGCCGTCTGCAAAGACTTCCCAACAAGAACAATGCGTCTATGCTTACTGGCCGTGTTATTGGTAGTAGAGAAGGTTCCGCTGCGGCTGCTACTCTTGCGTGGTTTCCTTCTTGACCATTCGTGTTACTCGGTTCCAAGGTTCCCATCCTTGCTGACAGCCCCTAGGTTACGGTTAGCCTAGGCAGTGTTGGTTCTCTGGGGATTTTTATGCCAACAAAAATCTGCACCCAGTAATGCTAACGAGTGCAGGTGCAGGTTTCTGTACGCAAATATTATTTTGTATATTACTCGTTAGCATAATCCTACTATAATGCCACCATATTATTTGTCAACTGGAGTTTGGGGATAACTTTTGAGTAGAAATAAGAGATAAAAAGTAGGAATAACAGATATTTATTTTTATAGCCACCTTAACGGGTGGCTTTATGGTGGATAACTGGCTATTGCTATATTATTTATTATGATTATAATAAGTAGTATTGAACCTTTACATTTGGAGTGGCGGAATAAGACGCTACGCACGTCTAACGCATATTAGTTTACCTGAAGCCGAGAGGTGGAGAGGTGGAAGGACGAGGTAGGGCAACTGCTGAACTCGGTCTAGTAGTTCCGTGACCATTGCAACCTTGATACTTGGAATCAATTAGTTGATGTAGTGCGGAGGTCACATCGTTGGGATATAGCCTTATGTATTTGCTAGACTTAGCAAACTAATCTGCCGAAAGGTGGTGAAGTCTCTACTTAGAAAGGCGGTATGTAAGGAATCAATCCCCTCCAATTGTAAGGATTCAATATGAACCAAAAGAAACAACGAGTAAGAATTATGAAACCAGGTGATTATCATGGGAGA
>Ga0180433_10008582_pt1 | contig 12688 bp, 20 predicted proteins | sample SS_ome_8_FD_132980 | JGI IMG/M metagenome (GOLD analysis project Ga0180433, IMG submission 132980) | Hypersaline lake sediment archaeal communities from the Salton Sea, California, USA - SS_1_D_1 metaG | ecosystem: Environmental > Aquatic > Non-marine Saline and Alkaline > Hypersaline >... | reverse complement strand
GTATATAAAACCGAATAAAATTGCCTGGATAAGTATGCTAGAAACAAATCTTAAAAATCAAAGAATAGGGATTGGCAGCATGTTATTAAGTAAGGTTGAAAAATTAGCAAAAAAAGAAAAGGCTAAAGCAGTTGCCCTGGAAACGCAAAGAAAAGCATTTTGGGCGGTAAATTTTTATAAAAAAAATAATTATAATATTTTATCAGAAAAAGAATTAGAAGGGGGATTTTTTAAAAAAACATTAAAAAATCCGCCGCTTAAAAACACTTATATTTTTGGAAAAATTTTATAATTAAAAAATTTTTTATATTTGATATACTTTTGTTAAAAAAATATGAAAAATATTATTATTACAATCGTAATCGTAATTATAGTTTCTATTTTTTCTTTTTTAATATACGATAATTATTTCCAAAATAATCCGCAGAACCAAGAACCTGGAGAAAAAAATTTTTTGCGGAACAAACAGAAAGACAAACAATCAAACATACCAATAGAACGGGCGCAAGAAAGAATTACTAAAAAACCCTTTGGAATAAAGGTTTCTCCCGAAAATTCACCGATAACTCCTGAAAGATTTTCTGGTTACCATACTGGAATAGATTATGAAATTTTTGAAGGAGAAGAAAATGTTAATTTGGAAGTCTTCGCAATTTGTAGTGGCGAATTACTTAGAAAAGAAATAATTTCCGGCTATGGAGGAGTGTTACTGCAAAAATGCGAGCTTAAAAACCAGTTAGTCACTGTTATTTATGGTCACATAAAATTAAATAGTGTTAAGCGGGAAGTTGGCGAAAACATAGAGAAGGGAAATTTTCTAACTTTTTTAGGAGATGCCCATAGCGCAGAAACAGATGGCGAAAGAAAACATCTTCATTTGGGAATTCACAGGGGAGAAGAAATAGATTGGCGAGGGTACGTTCAGAATCAATCCGAACTTGGCCAATGGATAAATTTTGAAAAGCTTTAATTTTTTCTTAGTTAATTTATTTATTTTAATGAAAAGGTGGTTTGGCGGGACGTATAGATGCACTCCCAGACAATAGAATTTTAAAATTGATAAGTATCTTTGCTCCTGAGCACGCTCAGGAGCAAATTTTTATTTCTGAATTGGTGCGTTATTTATTTTTCTTGACTTTTCAAAGGTCACTTAGTAAAATAAAACATTAAGTTATTTGACAATTAAGGAGGTTTTAGATGAATAAAGAATTTCAAAAAACTAAAAAATTCCGGTGCAGGTTGGGGTTTCATTCTTGGAAAGTGATTGGTCACAGAGATAGAACCTGGGTAGATGTTGATAGCCATGATGGAGGAGTTATTGATTGGGAACTCGTAGAGTGTTCTTTATGCGGCACAATAAAACAACGTGCTCAAAGGTGCAAGTGAGATTATAAAGGAGGAAAATATGACAAATATGACATCCGAAGAGATTAAAAAATATGCAGAATATCGGATTTTAACAGCAAAAAAGAGAAAAATTTTTGAGAAAGCTCGTGAAATCGTTGATTTATTAGGACGTCTTAGATCAAGAGAATGCGGAATAAAATTTTTTGTTTTTTATGAAAGCGGTTTGATGATAGAAAAAGCCGAAGATATTTTTGGTCATATCAAAATAACAATTCAGCATGTAGAGATTTTTTTTGAAGCAACGTATAGTCCGTTTAATGAAAAAGTTTTAATTAAATCTTATATTCCCAGTAATTCAGAATCAACTTGGTTTGACTGGGAGCGTGAATTAGAAAGAATTTTTAAATCTCTTCACAAAAGAAATAACGGTGACGAGGTTGACAATCACCATATTTATTTAGCAGCCCAAAAAGAAAAAAAGCAACAATTGCGAAAACGTTTTGGCTTGTAAAAAGTTTCAAAACGCAAAAGCCAGCTTGAGCTGGCTTTTAAATTTGCTTATTTACAACAATTAGTGTATTATAAAAGTAAGATGAGTAAAAAACAAGAGTTTTTATTAGAACATAATAGATTATCCTCTTTGGATTTACAGGCAACAATTGAAATGCTTTCTCGTTTCAGAATAGAAAAAGCATCGCTTTTTAAAGATAATGAGTGGTCTATTGACAAACTTAGAAGGCCATTTGTTTTATGGCTTACTTCATATTCAGTAGAAGAAAGGAAAAATATGAATTAGCTAAGAATCTTATTCATTCTTGAAAAAAATAATTATTTATGTTACACTAAACTGACAATTATTTTTTGTCAGTTTTTTCTTTAACAATTTATTAGGAGAAAAAATGAAAGTAATAATAATTAATGCAGCTGATAAAAACAATGAGATGGTTTTAATAGCCAAGAAACGATTACTGCCAAATTCAAGATTACTTGTTAGTGAAATAAATAATGATGCGGCTGGATTACTTGAGTTTATCAAAAAATTACCTCATGCTACAGTCATAAAATTTGAGAAATTATGGCAGGAACATCAAAGAAAAATAAAAAATTAATTTAAGGAGAGAAAATGTCAGAAAAAACCTATCCAGTTTATATAGTAGGACAAAATATTATTGATTCTCGTTTCGGAGAGCCTGCTCTAGTTGTGGGATTAAAATTTATTAAAAGTCAAAACGGAGAATCGCTCCAACTTTTTTTTCATATTCGGTTTATAGATGGTGAAGAAGATTATATACCTTTTTCGGAAGTAAAAAGGGTAGATGATGGAAACGCTATATTTAGAATATTAGAGCCCGATGAAATTGAATTAAAGGTTAAAGAACCATTAACTTTTATATAAATTATTGCGGCAAATTAAATTTGATTATTGTTTGATTTTTAATTCTAAGGAGATAAAATATAAATATGGAATTTAGGAACTCATTAAAAAATTTTATAAAAGAAGAAAGCCTAAGATTAAAGAAGAAATTTGGGAAGAATAAAACGCAAAGCGAAAGAATCCTTGCCAGAACAGCTAAGCTGGGAGAGGAGTATGGAGAGCTTTGTAATGAAGTTCTTGCCTTTCTTAAAGATCAAAGACCCGAAAAGTTAAAAGGTAAAAAAGAAAATGATTTAACAGACGAAATTGCTGATGTAATTATTACCACCTTGTTACTTGCGGATATATTAAATATTGACATGGAAACAATAGAGAGCTCATTAAAGCGAAAAATAAAAAAAATAAATAAAAGAAAATATTAAATATATATTTAAATATATATTTAAACCCGAGATAAGTTCGGGTTTTTTCTTGAAAAAATTTTGAATTTATGGTAGTGTAAATTATTAAATTAGAACTTTAACAAGAATCTTAGCGCATTTTTTTGTAAAAATTGAAACGGGAGGAAAAAATGGCGGAATTATTTATAAGATTTTTTCTGGGCCACTTAATAGGAGATTACTTAATTCAAACATCTTATATGGCTTTAAATAAGAAAGCTGCTGGTTGGCGCGGTCATATTGCTTGCGTATGCCACTGCCTGACCTATACTATTGCAGTATGTCTTATGTTATGGACGTTTAACTGGTTGGTTTGGGTCTTAGTTTTTATTTCACACTTTATAATAGACAGAAGCAAGTTTGTAGCTTGGTGGATGGATAAAGTAAAAGGGCTAACATTTGAAAAAGAAAATTCTTCCGGACCCTTTGCAGTATCTATTTTCAGTTTTCTTTTGATAGTAGTGGATAATAGCTTTCATTTTTTGTTTATGTGGCTGATTATTAAATTTTTAATGGTATAAGAGTTGAACTGAAATGATAAAAATAAATGAAAAAGATTTTACAGAACATGTGAGAAGAATATGCGCAAGTAATATCAGAAAAAATATTAAGATATGCTTAATCTGTCCTTTAAGAAAAGATGCCTTGAGAATTATGAAGAAAAATAACTGGAAGTTACCGCAAGGCAATTAATTTAAAAATTTTAAGTCAAAAATAATAAAAGCCAACTTTGGTATATAACAAAATTGGCTTTTTATGTTATCATAAAAAGCATGATATTTTCTAAAAAGAACAATTTAAGTATTTTATATTTTTTAGGTTTTGTATTGGCCACTTCAGTTGCGCTTACCGGCTATATTCAATCAAGCTTTATAGAAAGTTTTGTTGGCTTACAATGGTTGGGAATATTTTTTGTTGGAGCAATGTTTGTAACCCTGATAGCTATGTTGTTTTTTTCCGAATTAATTAGTAGGTTTACCAATTATCGTATAGTTTTATTATTTTTAATTCTTAAAATTTTAGCCATCGCAATGCTTGTTCTTACTAATTCTTCTTTTTGGCTTTTTCCGACCTTTATTTTATTTATAGTTACAACAAATTTAATTTGGATAAATATGGATATTTTTATTGAAAGCTGCTCATCTGATCGTTTAACCGGCAAGATTCGTGGAACCTATTTTACCTTCCTAAACTTGGGTTGGGTTTTAACGCCTTTAGCTGCTGGATACTTGGTAGGAAATAATAATTATCGTTTAGCTTTTATTGCCGCTGGTTTACTTTTAATACCTGTTTTAATTATCTTTTTATTCAAGCAAAAGAAGTTAAAAGATCATTGTCATTATAAACATAAAAGCATTCTCTATACTGTTAAAAAAATTTTAAAAAGCTGGAATCTAAAAGGAATTTTTCTAATTTCCTTTCTTCTTCACTTTTTTTATACAGTTTTAGTTATATATATGCCAATTTACTTAAATCAGTATATAGGTTTTAGCTGGCCAACCCTTGGCTTAATTTTTACTTTTATGCTTTTACCTTTTATTTTATTAGAATATCCAGCTGGGATTATGGCCGATAAGTATTTGGGGGAAAAGGAGATTTTAATTTTAGGATTTTTTATTATAATTGCCGCATCGGCCCTGTTTTATTTTACGCAATCTACAAATGTAATTATTTGGGCTTTAATTTTATTTATGAGTCGTTGTGGAGCTGCTCTTGTTGAATCTATGCGAGAGGCCTATTTTTTCAAAATCGTGGATGTAAAACATGTTGATTTTATCAATTTGTTTAGAACGGCCCAACCACTGGCCTATGTCGTTGCGGCTGGATTGGGAATTTTTCTTTTAAGTATCTATCCTTTAAGATATTTATTTATTTTTACAGCAATAATTTTACTTTCCGGAATTTATTTTACCCTTAGATTGCGAGATACGAAATAGAAAAATTGACATATATCTTATTATGTGCTACATTGGACTGACAATAATTTTTTGTCAGTTTTTTAAAATTTAAAATATAAATTATAAGGAGAAAAAAATGAATGAAACGCCAACTTTAAAAATTAAAAAAGTTTGGGCGGTATTGATGTTTTTCTTAGTGGCATTTCCTATATTGTTGGGAATTATTTTTGGGTGGTTATTTGTTGTTGAGTTTTATGTGATAATGTTAATAATCTTTATAGTGATTTTTTGGATAGAAAAAAAATAAGGCGAGATTTAAAATAAATTTAAAAAACTGAGCTTGAGAAAAAAGCCCAGTTTTTATTTTGTAATCTGGACTGGATTATAATTTTATTGTTGTAGGGCTAACTCCCTCTCTTATTTCTTGAAGAATTAGCTCAACTGTTTTTTTTGCCGCCTTTTTTATGATTTCTTTTTCTTCTTGATTAAATTTTTTAAGAACTAATTTTTCGGCCTTTTCTTTGCTTTTTCTTCCTGTAACTGGCCTAATTCCAATTCTGAATCTCGCAAACTTATTAGTTTTCAAATTATCAATTATTGATTGGATGCCTTTATGTCCCGCTGAACTAATTTCTTTATTTATGCGAATAGTTCCCAACTCTAAATCACTATCATCGTGAATTACCCATAAATTCTCAATTTTTATTTTATAATAATCCATTAAGGTTTTAATTGATTTTCCGGACTCATTCATAAAAGTAGTCGGCTTGGCAAGAATTACTTTTTGCTTATAAATTTTGCCCTTACTTATTTCAGCGTTAAATTTTTTATCAAATTTAAAATCTGTGAATTGAGAATTGTAAGTTAAGAAAAATTCGTCAATAATTTCAAATCCGATATTGTGTCGGGTTTGTTTAAATTTTTTATCTGGATTACCTAGGCCTACGATTAAAAGCATGGTTAAATCAATTTTAAATTCCAAATTATAAATTTTAAATAAATTACTTAATTTTGAATTTTAAAACATTTTGGATTTAGTTTAGAAATTTAGTTATTTAAATTGAATTGAAATTAGACCCGTCTGTTGGCAGATAGGAATTTGAAATTCAGAAATTAATACTGCTCTATAAGATTAGCAATATAATTTTGTATTTCTTTGTAGTTTTCTAATCCTGCTGTTGGCTTAAGGATATAGGCACTTTGCCCGCCTAGCATTATATGGTCGGGCGCAACCAAGCCCGTTGTCGGATCCAAAACTTCAAATTTTATTTTTTCTGAACCAATATCTTCAGCTAATTTTAAAAAAGATTTTATATTTTGTAAGCTCAAATTAGTTTGAAAATGTTTATCTATTGCTCGCCACAAATTTGCTATTAAAGGTAAATTGATAATCGGGTTAAGAACAACAATTTTTTCTTTAATTGCCATTAATACTTTTTGTTGTCGCGCCATTCTGGCAAAATCTCCTGTTGGGTTGTGTCGAGTTCTAATATATTTTATAGCAGTTTCTCCGTCTAGATGGTGCCAACCTTCTTTTAAAATAAAAAGTTGGTAAGAACTATTTGCTCCTGGAAAAGCTGGATCATAAATTTCTTCCTCTACAAAAATATCAATTCCGCCAATTTCATCAATTATTTTTTTAACTCCTTCTAAGTCAATAACAATTTTGTAATTAAAATCTAATCCGGTAATTTTACTTAAAACTGATTCAATAGTTTCTACGCCTCCTCGTTGATAAAGTTGATTAATTTTTGTATAAAGTCCTGTTTCGGGTATCTTTACTAAGAGGTCTCTTGGAATAGAAAGTAAAATTCCATTGTTATTATCTTGATTATAACTTATTACCATTAACGTGTCAGTTAGCTCGGGAGCGTTATTTCCTTGACCTGGAATTCCTAAAAAAATAGCATTTATACGTTCTTTATTTGAGGATAATTTTGAAAGAGAAGAATTAGCGCTAATTATTTGAATTGGATTTTCTGAATCTGAAAAAAAGCGGCTGGCTTGCCCGCTGTTATTGATAATAATAACTCTTTCTTGGGTAAGAAATTTGGAGAGAAAAAAAACTAAAATTAGAAAAAATATTATTAAAACTATCTTGTTTTTACACCAAAATCTATTATGATTTACATAAGAAAGAGAAGATTTTGCTATTGCTTTATGCATACTTATATTATATCATTTGTCTTGTGATTAAGAAATTTTTATGATATAATTTGACTATGAATATGATGAAAGCCAAACATAAACTGGAAATTAGTTCTTGGCGGTATATATTGAGCTTTATTTGGGAAACAAGTAAAATTGTAATTGTTTCATTGGCGATCATTATTCCTATTCGCTATTTTTTGTTTCAACCATTTTTTGTTAGAGGCGCTTCAATGGAGCCCAATTTTAAAAATGGAGAATATTTAATTATTGATGAGCTTACTTATCGATTTAAAGAACCAGAAAGGGGAGATACAATTATTTTTAAGTATCCCAAGGATCCATCACAGTATTATATTAAGAGAATCATAGGATTACCAGAGGAAATGTTAATAATTAGCGCAGGAGAAATAACTATTTTTAATGACAGCAATCCTAATGGTCTTGTTTTGAAGGAGCCGTATTTATCTAAAGAAAATCAATTTACTTCTGGCGACATTGAAATAATATTAGATGAGAATGATTATTTTGTATTAGGGGACAACCGTCAAGTTTCTTCTGATTCCAGAATCTGGGGAGCCGTACCCGAGCATTATATTATTGGGCGCGTCTTAATTAGAGCTTGGCCCCTCGATAGAGTCGGAGTAGTTGATTAATTTTAAATTTTAGCTTTATAGAATAAAAAGTTAATTTCTAAAAACCAAACTATGGCAAGGATAAGAAAAAAAATAACTCGTAAAAAATCTCAAAAAACACCCAAGAGAAAAGTTAGTAAACGCACTAGGCCGCGTAAATTATCTAAAACTAAAATCTCCAATAAGACTTGTAAATCTTCTAAGCCGACAAAATTTCAAGCACCAAAAGGTACATCTGATATTCTGCCTGAAGATCAACGTTATTGGGAAAGAGTCAGGGGTATAATTAAGCAATTGGCTTATGCGTATGGATTTTCGTTTATTGAAACTCCTATTTTAGAGGACGCTCAATTATTTGTAAAAGGAACGGGTAATGTTACAGATATTGTTCAAAAGGAAATGTACACCCTAAGAACAAAAGGGGGGGATTGTTTGGCGCTTCGCCCAGAATTTACTCCGTCAATAGTGAGAGCGTATATAGAGCACGGGATGAAAAATAGGCCTCAACCCGTAAAGCTTTGTTCTCTTGGACCGGTTTTTAGACATGAAAAGCCACAGGCGGGTCGCTTTCGTCAGTTTCATCAATTAAACTTAGAAATAATTGGTGACCTTGGAGCAATAAACGACGTTTTACTTATTCAGTTTATATATCTTATTTTAAAAAAGTTAAGCATAAAAGGAATTTTGGTTCACGTTAATAATATTGGTTGTCCCGAATGCAGGCCTAATTACAGGAAACTATTAGTTGACTACTATCGTAAACAGAGCAGGAAACTATGTCGTCATTGTAAGGAACGTCTTAAATTAAATCCTTTACGTCTTCTTGATTGCAAGGAGGAAAAATGTAAACAGTTAGCCAATAATGCTCCTCAGGCAATTGATTATTTGTGCGAGGAGTGCCATAGTCATTTTAAGGAAGTTTTAGAATCTCTTGATGAGTTAGAAATTCCTTATATCTTAGATGCTCATTTGGTTAGAGGGCTGGACTATTATACTAAAACAGTGTTTGAATTTAGGTTAGAAGATGCTAACATTCTGGAACTGGGCGGAGGGGGCCGATATGATAAGCTGGTGGAACTTTTAGGTGGAAAACCTACGCCAGCGGTTGGTGTAGCTATGGGAATGGAAAGAATTATTATGGCCCTAAAAAGACAAGATATAAAAATTCCACAAGAAATATTGCCTAGATTGTTTTTAGTTCAGTTAGGCGATTTAGCACGAAGAAAAAGTTTAAAGCTGTTTGAAGAACTAAGGAGTAAAGGACTTAGAGTGACAGAAGCTCTTAGCAAAAATAGTATAAAATCTCAACTTAAAACAGCCGATAAACTGAACGTGGATCTTGCCCTAATTCTGGGGCAAAAAGAAGCGTTGGAAAACAATATAATTATAAGAGATATGAAATCAGGGGCGCAAGAAACTGTTTCTTTAGATAAGGTAGTGAGAGAAGTAAGGAGACGATTAAAATAATGATTAATATGGGAGAATGTATTTTTTGTAAAATAATAAATAAAGAACAATCTGCAGATATAATTTATGAGGACAATGTCTTTGTTGTTTTCAAAGATATTAATCCGTCTGCCCCCACTCACTTATTATTAGTTCCCAAAAAGCACATTTCTTCAGTTAACGATTTAAAGCCGGAAGATAAGAAAATGATTGGTGATTTATTTTTATTGGCCAAAAAAATAGCTGCTCAACAAGGAATTAGTGATGGATATAAACTTGTGTTTAATGTCGGGAAAAAAGGAGGACAAATAGTGGATCATATACATTTACACCTAATAGGCGGATGGAAATAATAAATTAAATTTCCAAAGTCAATCCGTCCTTGACCGAATTGGACGAGGTCGGGAAAATTTAAAGTTAATTTTGAATTTTTCATTTTTAATTTTAAACTTGACTGAGTGAAACAAAAGAACGTGGCAGTAGAAGTAAAAAAGAAACCAAGAGAAAGTGTTAGTGCTATGCTAAGACGCTTTAGTAGAAAAGTTCAACTAAGCGGTATTTTATTGTCGGCTAGAAAATCTCGGTTTAAAAATAAACCCAAGAGCAAGAACTTGCGAAGAGAAAAAGCTCTTTATCGGGAGAAGAAGAAAAAAGAGCGGGAGCGGAAGGAGAAAATGGGGCTACTTAAATAGTAGAGGCAGATAAACGTGGATAAATACCCCAGCAGTGGAGTAAAGCCCACTACGGGGCACAGCGCAGAAAGACGCAGAAGTTTAACATATCTGTATTATTATCTGTATAAATTATATGTTAATAGAAAAAATAGAACAGAATATAAAAAAGGCGCTTCAAGAGAAAGATGAACTTAAATCCTTGGTGTTAAGAGGGGTGAAGGCGGCAATGCATAATAAAGAGATAGAAAAAAGAACAAAGTTAAGCAAAGAGCAAAAAGATATTAATGAATTAGAAAAACAAAGTAAATTAACCGAAGAAGAAATAATAGAAGTTGTTTCCAGCGAGGCCAAAAAGAGAAGGGAAGCGATAGAAGAATTTAAAAAAGGAGGAAGAAATGAAATGGCAGATAAAGAAAAAAAAGAATTAGAAATTTTAAAAGAGTATTTGCCCGAGCAAATGAGTGAAGAAAACGTGGAAGAAGAGGCCAAAAAAGCTGTTGAAGAAATAGGGGCAGAAGGGCCTCAAGATACAGGGAAAGTAATGAGCATTTTAATGCCAAAATTAAAGGGAAAAGCCGATGGCGCAGTTGTAAGTAAAATAGTTGCCAAGCTTTTAAAAAAATAATTAATAATATTATAGATTCAATATATGCCCAATAAAAAACCAGCCATTGCTATTGGAACAATTATTATTCTTATTTTAATTATTTGGGGCACTTATTCTTTATTCAAGCCGCAGATACAGGATGGAGATAATCTTCAAACACCGCAAACACAAGAGGAAGAAGAGGATGAATTTGCCGATTGGGAGGTTTATCAAAACAAGGAATATGGTTTTAAAATAAGCTATCCAAAAAATTATTTTTATAATTATTCTATATCAAATGATGAGTTCGTTCTTTTTGATACAGAGGGGGTAGGAACAGGATTGATAATTGAAATAATTGAAAAATCTTTTGAAGGCAGAACAGTTGAGATTGAAAACTGGCAAAGCAGAGGGGAAAAAGAGTTTAATAATGTTATTTGGAATTTATTTTACAAAAGTGGCACTGAAATGGTTCCCGGTGAATGGTATAAAGCAATAAGGCAGCATAAAGATGAAAACAAACTAATAGAAATCACTCTTAATCGTTCCACCGAAGAATTATTCAACCAAATCCTTTCAACATTTAAATTTATTGATTAAAAACGAAAATATTAAATGTTTAAACTTGAAATAAATAATTTAACTAAAAGCAGGATTAATAAAATTTTTTTGAAGAAAATTGCGGATAGAACATTTAAAACATTAAAATCAAAAAAACTCAAAGAACTTAGTTTGGTAATTGTTGGAGAAAATAAAATTAAAGAGTTAAACAAAAAATATCGTAAAAAAAATAAGGTGACCGATGTTTTGGCTTTTGATTACGGTAAGCAGGGAGAAATATTTATTTGTTTGCATCAAGCTAAGAAACAAGCAAAAAAAATCGGCCATTCTTTAAATAAAGAATTAGCTATTCTATTAATTCATGGCATTTTACACTTAATGGGGTATGAAGACCAAACAAAAAAAGGTTATAATAAAATGGCAGAGGCGCAGAATAAAATTTTAAGTCAAATACACAAATTTTAATAAAATAAAAAGATAATTAATTTTTAATTTTGATTACGGAACATTATGGCCAAATCAAACATAATAACAGGCATTGATATTGGAACAAGCAAAATAAGAATTGTTGTTGCCTTAGCAAAAGAAATTGATGAGAAGCCCAAAGTAATCGGTGTAGGGGAGGTTTTATCTGCTGGAATGAGAAAGGGAGTGGTGGTTGATATTGACGAAGTAACAGAAAATCTTAAAAAAGCTGTTGAACAAGCAGAATTGAGCAGCGGAGTTCCTATCAATCATGCGTATGTAAGCATTGGAGGAAGTCATGTCAACATTCGGGAAAATATAGGGGTAGTAGCTGTTTCCAGGGCCGACCAAGAAGTTTCAGAAGAAGATATTACCAGGGTTGTAGATTCTGCTTCGGCAATTTCTCTCCCGCCAAATAGAGAAATTATTCATGTTATTCCAAGAAGTTTTAAATTAGACGAAGAAAAAGATATACAGGACCCGCTTGGCATGACCGGAGCAAGATTAGAAGTTAATACTTTAATTATTGATGGTCTTGCGCCATATTTAAAAAATCTAACTAAATGTATTTCTAATTTAGGAATTAAGATTGATGATTTGGTCCTAGACGTTTTAGCTGCCTCTCAGTCCGTGCTTTCTAAGCGTCAAAAAGAGCTGGGAGCTTTAGTGCTTGATCTTGGCGGGGGAACAGCGGGTATGGCAGTATATGAAGAAGGGAAACTTCTTCATATGCACATTCTGCCAGTAGGTTCAGCTCATATAACAAATGATATTGCTATAGGTTTGCAAACAACAATTGATTTAGCAGAAAAAATAAAACTACAATATGGTTCCGCTTTGCCTTCAGAGATAAAGAAAAACGAAAATATAGATTTATCCGAATTGGATGAAAGTGAAACAGGAACTTATAGTAGGCGCGAGGTAGCAAGAATTATTGAAGCCCGAACTCAGGAAATTTTTGATTTAGTTAATCGAGAACTTAAAAAAATCGGCCGACAAAAACTTTTGCCCGCCGGTGTAATTTTAGTGGGAAGAGGGTCAATGATGTCAGGTATAGTAGATATTGCTAAAAAAGAACTTGGGTTACCCGCTCAAATGGGATTTCCTTCACAG
>Ga0180433_10008581_pt1 | contig 12688 bp, 11 predicted proteins | sample SS_ome_8_FD_132980 | JGI IMG/M metagenome (GOLD analysis project Ga0180433, IMG submission 132980) | Hypersaline lake sediment archaeal communities from the Salton Sea, California, USA - SS_1_D_1 metaG | ecosystem: Environmental > Aquatic > Non-marine Saline and Alkaline > Hypersaline >... | reverse complement strand
TAATCTCATCCCTTTCTTTAATTTTACTTTCAAGTTCTCCTATCCTTTTTCTTATAAAATTAATCTTTGTTTCTTTTTCAGAAATTTCTTTTGTGAGGATCTCATATTTTTCCCTTTTTACTTTTAATTCTTCTCGATATTTTTTAACCAAATCTCTAATTTCTCTTAATTTTTGTTTGTTTATCTCTAATTTTTTTCCTTTTAGTGATTCTTTATATTTATCAATTGAAGACTGTATTTCTTTTATTGAACCTTCTATAGAATTCTTTTTTTCTCTTAGAGAATCCAATTTTTCCTCAATTTCTTCAAATTTTTTAATTTTCTCTCCTAGTTTTTCCCTTTTCGACTTTTTGATAACTAACTCCTCTGAAAGAGTATCTTTTGTTTCATTTAATCTCTCAAGACTGTATTCTATATCTTCAAGGGATTTTTTGAGGTCTTTAACGTTATCCAAATTAACCACAGATTCTTGGGCATTTTTTCTTTCTATAACCCTGTTTCTAAGAGTAACGGTTGTGGAACGTGCCTTTTCAAAACGATCGATCATAAGTAGATTGTCTATTCTTTTCATTCTTTCCCCCCGGGGCAATCTTAAAAAATAATCTAATCCGTTCTGTTCAGAATAAATTGCACGGGAAAATAGTTCATAATCTATTTTCAATAATTTCTCTACAATCTCTGTTACTCTCTGAGAATTAGGGGCATCCAAAAGTTTATCCCCTTCCCGAATTTCAGAATAGGTTGTCCCTTTATCTCTTTCTATGACACGCATTACTGAATAATTATTATCATGAACAGTAAAATTAACAACTACCTGAGACTCATCCTTAACAGAAGGTTTATTCATAATTATATCATCAAGTTTAACCTTTCTGGCCTGTAAATCAGGAAAAGTACCAAATAGGCCAAAACAGATAGCATTCATGACTGATGACTTACCAGAACCCATGGGGCCCAGCAAAGCGTTGGTACCTCTGGAGAATTTTAAACTAGAATCCGAATGTGATCTCCAGTTCTTTAATTTAATTTTATTGATCATTTAATCACCAAATTCTTTCAGGGTCTGTTGTTTCTTGGTTATAATGTTAAAAGCCCTCTCGGTTTGACCATCAGATAAAAGTTTGAACAAATCTTCAGGATTAAAGTTTTGCTTGAATTTTAATTTTTTCAGGTTTTCATTCAATATTTCCATTCCCATCTCTTCTATGGATAATTTTTCCTCTCTCATCTTTTTTAAGAAATCTAGCTTCTTTTCCATTTCTTCTGACTCTAACTTTTTCTGGAAGTTTAGAATACATTTTTTTCTGTATTTTTTCTCGATTTGCTTGATGTCATTATCTATTAAATCTTTTTTCTTACCAATTAACTTGAATTTGATCAAGGGTTTTTTGGTGTAGTTTTTTTCAAGAATTTTTTCCAATTCGTTCTCCAATTTTGTTTTAAGAGGTACTTTATCAAGATTAATCTCCCTATATAGAAATTTCCTATTTTTTTCTAACTCTATAAATTCAAATTCCTTTTCAGGTAATTCTAACTTGTAAAATCCTCGAGGAACTTTAGCTTCCTCCTCTTTTAACTGGGTAACAATCGTACTTCCCGGGATGATGAAATCTGTATCATCAATTTGAGTTTTATCATGGTTATGTATATGCCCATTAATTATAAGATCAAAATCTTTAGGTAGATTAGACATATTAAGGGTAGGAGGGTCTAATGGTGAGTAAACATAAGGCTCCACACTCTGATGAAACATTAGAATATTATAGCAGTCTTTAATTGGTTTCGGGTCCCACTTATCCATTATTTTTTTAGCATATCTTTCTGGCACTCCTGACATACCTTGAACAGCGACTCTTTCACCATCTTTTTCAAGTACCACCCCATTACAATGTAAATGGATTACAAATCCCGCTTCTTCTAAAGCTTGAATTGCATTAACCTGATCTCTTCCTCTTCTTTCATGTGTACCATGTAAAGCTACCACTGGCGTACCTATAAGTGTTCTCTGGGATATTTCTTTGACATCTTTATCTATTGTTTTTACCAATTTTACTTCCTTGTCCTCAGATAAAAGTGGGATTGAAAGAACTTCTAAAGCTCTATCCCAGACTTCCGTGTTGGGGATTCGGGAATCAAAAATATCACCTATAATTAAGATGAAGTCACAATCTCTTGATTTTTCTAGAGCTTCCTTTGCATTATCAAAGCTATCATTCTCTAATTTACTATTCCAGGCATAGCCAAAATGTAAGTCGGAAAGGATTGCTATTTTCATGGTATAGATATGGTTGTTAAATTATTTGTATGATTCAATCCCTTAATTCATCTTCTTTTTTCCTTTCCCGGAGACATTACCCAAAAATACAATAGACCTCCCACTATTCCACCAAAATGTGTCAATTGGGTCAAATTCCCAATATCTACAATTATCATCAATAAGGAAAATACTGTAAAGAATAGTGCAGCCGTAAGAAGACTAACCTTTATTTTTAAATTAGCAAAATAGAGAAAAATTGAAAATATATTTAATACAGGTACAAAAATAATAGGTATTTCCTCGTCACCACAAACTAATGCAGCCACATAAACAATCCCAAAAATAGCTCCCGAGGAGCCCACAGAAACTATATTAGATAAATTAAAAATGTATCTTGTAAGTATATTTAACAAAACCGCAAAAAACCCTGAAAAAAAGTATAATAAAGCAAAATTTAAACTTCCTATTCTCTTCTCTAACAGGATACCAACTCCCACAAAGATTAGCATATTCATTATTATATGAAGCCATCCATCATGAATGAACATGTGGGTTATTAGAGTATAAGGTTTTCTCACTATCATACCTGGGTATAGTCCTAGAGATGGTATAAGTGGATTATCATATCCCCCCAAATTAAAAATAGAAAAGAATAGATGGGAAAAACTTTCAAAACTAAAAATAAAAACAGTTATATTTACCATTAATATGACCCAAGTTACCAAAGGGAAAAAAGTTTCTCTATTCATGGGTTAATATTTACGGTTCTACGTTTTAATTATTGATTAATTTTAAGGAAATTTAACCACAATCTAATTCCACTAATGGAGGAGCAGCCCATGCGATTGGGTTTGAAAAGCTCGTATCAGAAGCGTCAAAGGCCCACCAAGACATCTTATATTTACCAGAAGTTTCCGAACATATTATTGTACCTTCTACAGTACCTAATCCAGGACTCAATGTACCTAAAGGAGAAGATGATTGAATAACCCTGCCCATAGAATTAGTTATAATTAATAAGAACTTTATTTCACCAAAATCATTGTTATAATTTATATTACAGAGGTGACCCAAACTTACAGGGCTACATTGAATGTTTGTGACTTGGAAGCCTTGGCCAGGTGAAGTATCAGATTCTACTTTAAAGTATTTAACATCACTTGCTACCCAATTACCAGATGTATCTTGGGCGTAAGTTCTATACCCTACCACCTCACCCGCATCTAAATTAGAAGCAGGAATTGTATATTGTACACTTTGATGATCCGCATAATCTTCCGCGCCTAATAAAGGATCCAATAGATCTAATCTAGAAACTCTTTTCAAAAAACTATTAGTGTCTTCTGGAAATAGGGTTAAAGATAAAGATAAAATTACTATTATTAGAACCAAAAAAATGGCTATTTTCTTCATTTTTTCTCTTTCCCCTTTAATCAGATATTTTTATAATAATAATTAGAATTTCCCTATAAAAATACTTATCCTTGATAACTGAAAAAAGGTAAAAGACAAGTTTTATAAATCTAACTGCTAATAACTAATAAGTGATATTATGGGTGAATGTTTTCCACTCGGTTAATTCTTTAATTTTATCTAGTTCTAATTATATTCTATTATCAAGGGGGAATGGTCTAGCTTGGTCTAAGATTCGGGCTTTGGGAGCCTGCGGCCTGGGTTCAAATCCCAGTTCCCCCATAGAGGTGAAATTATGTCAGAGGAATTAGGAATAACTGTAAAAAAGAAAGATAATACTAGTGAATGGTATACCCAAACTATAATCAAATCTGGATTCGTGGATTACTCTAAAGTCAGTGGTTGTATAGTCTTCAAACCTCTTTCATATGCTATTTGGGAAAAATTAAGAGAAGAAGTCGATAAAAGATTCAAAGAAATAGGATTAAAGAACGTTTATTTTCCTCTGTTTATACCTGAAAAATTATTAAAAAAGGAGGGTGAACATTTCGAAGGATTTACACCAGAAGTAGCTTGGGTAACCCATGCAGGAAAAAGTAAATTAAGTGAAAGATTGGCTGTAAGACCTACTTCAGAAACAATAATGTATGATTCTTATTCAAAATGGATTAGAAGCTGGAGAGATCTACCTTTAAGACTCAATCAATGGTGTAGTGTTGTTAGATGGGAATTCAAGCATCCTACACCTCTACTTAGAAGCAGAGAATTCCTCTGGAACGAAGGACATTGTGCTTATGAAACTATGGAAGAATTGATGAAGGATAAAGAAGATGTACTTAGAATCTATCAGGAAGTAACTGAAGAATATCTAGCATTACCTGGTATTCCAGGTAAAAAAAGTAAAAAGGAAACATTTGCAGGCGCAGTGGCATCCTATAGTATAGAGCACTTACTAACAGATGGAAAAGCTATACAAGGACCAGATTATCATAATGATGGAGATAATTTCTCCAAAGTTTTTGATATAACCTACTTAGATAAAGAAGGTGAAAAGCAGTACCCCGTACAATCCACTTTTGCAATAACAACTAGAGAGCTTGGAGTTATGATTTTAATGCATGGTGACGACAAGGGTCTTATAATCCCACCAAAGGTTGCACCAATTAAAGTAGTGGTCATACAAATTGGGAATGATGAAGAAATTCATGAAAAATCCAAAGAAATTTGCTCAAAACTCGAGGGTTGTAAATTGGATAATAGAGAAGAATACACACCTGGTTGGAAATTCAATGAATGGGAATTAAAAGGGGTTCCTCTGAGAATTGAAATAGGAAAAAAGGGGTTGGAATCAGATAAATTAACGCTGGTAAGAAGAGACACTGGGGAAAAAATTGAAGTTTCTGAATCAGAAATTGAAGAAAAAGTAGAAGAATTACTTCGATCAATACAAGATAATCTCTTTAAGAAAGCAAAAAAATACTTGGAAGATAATATAAGAGATGCTGAAAATTATGAAAAATTAAAGGAAGTATTATCTAAACATGGGGGATTTATAAAATCTCCCTGGTGTGGTGAAACTTTTTGTGAAGAACAGATAAAGGAAGAAACAGGAGCTAAGATAACAAATATACCTTTTAGATACCAAAAACCAGAAGGTAAGAAATGTTTATTATGTGATAAAAAGGCGAAATACTATGTACACTTCGCAAAATCATACTAACGAAATTAATTTAAATGCTTAAAGTTGTAATTAATTATTGAAAATAAGTTCTGAGGTGTTTTTTTGAACAAAATGGAACAAGGTATAAAATCTGGAACAACTACGACTGGTTTAATTTGTCAAGATGGTGTTGTATTAGCAGCAGAAAGAAAGGCAACAATGGGATATATGGTTGCATCTAAAAAAGATCTAAAAGTAATAAAAATTGCGCCACATATCGGAATGACTCAAGCTGGAATGGTCGGGGATTTACAAGCGTTAGGGAGATATTTGAAAGCAGAAACAAAACTTTATGAGTTAAAAAATAAAAAGAGGATATCAGTAAAGGCGGCAGCTGCATTGATGGCGAATATACTTTATAGCGGAAGATGGAGTTTCTTTCCATACATGATTCAGTTAATACTTGCTGGTCATGATGAAGAAGGCTCTCATTTATTCGTACTTCACCCGGATGGTTCGAAGCTTGAAGAAAAGAAGTTCTTCTCAACAGGTTCAGGTTCTCCATTTGCTTTTGGTGTTCTTGAAACTAACTATAAAAAAGGTTTATCTATTGAAGAAGGTAAAAAAGTGGCAGTGAAAGCTATAAGAGCTGCAGTAGAAAGAGATATAGCATCTGGGGGAGAAGGTATGGACGTTGCCGTAATAGACAAAGATGGTTTTAGACTTTTGAAAAATTCCGAAGTCAAGAAATTGATGGAAAAGGAATAAAACTCATCTTTATTTGATGAGTGAGAATTATGGAAATAATTGAAAATGTTAAAGATAATTTACCAGAGGGTGTAGTAGATAGAGTAGAATTAGAAGGTTGTGAGATAGTAGTATATACAAAAGACAAGCTTTTCTTTTTGGATGCGGCTGAACAAGTAAGAGATGTTGTAAGAGAGCTTAAGAAAAGAATAGAAGTAAGACCAGATAGTAGTTTAAGCCTTTCAGAAGAAGAGGCTAAGGAAAAAATAAAAGATATAATCCCAGAAGAGGCTGGTATTAAGGAGATAAGATTTCAACCCGACAGAAGTATAGTAATTATTAATGCCGAAAAACCTGGCTTAGTGATAGGTAGAGGTGGAGAATCCTTTCAAAGGATAAAAAAGGAAACTCTTTGGGTACCTAGAATAGAAAGAACCCCAGAAATTCGATCAAATGTTGTTAGGTCAATAAGAAAATTACTACACACTGAAACTACATGGAGAAAGAAATTTCTAAAGAAAGTTGGGGAAGACATATTTTCAGAGAGGAAAACCAACCGAGATTGGGTTAGAATGACCTTTTTAGGTGGTTATAGAGAAGTGGGTAGATCCTGTACACTTGTAGAGACTCCAAAATCAAAAGTATTAATGGATTGTGGAGTTAAGGTCGGTGGGTCTAATAATGATGCTTATCCTTATCTACAGATAAAAGAGTTTGACCCCGCTGAACTTGATGCCATTATAATTAGTCATTCCCATTTAGATCATGTAGGAATGGTTCCCTATCTCTATGAATATGGTTTTGAAGGACCAGTTTATCTAACTCCTCCAGCTCTAGATCTAGCCACCATGCTCTGTCTGGATTATATAGATGTATTAAGGAAAAATGGTACTCAGCCTCCCTTTACAGCAAAGGGGGTAAAGGAAATGGTAAAACATTCAATTACTTTGGATTATGACGAAGTTTCCGATGTTGGTCCTGATATAAGATTGACCTTTCAACAGGCTGGGCATTTATTAGGATCTTCCATGATACATCTTCATGTAGGACAAGGACTTCATAATATTGTATACACCGGGGACATGAAATTTTATCCAACTAGTTTGTTTGACCCATCTTTCACGAACTTTCAAAGAATAGAAACCCTTATAATTGAATCAACCTATGGTAACCCTAATGATAAAATGCCTTCAAGAAAGGAATCTGAGAGAAATTTACTGGATATAGTCAATAAAACCATCCAAAGAAAAGGGAAGGTAGTTATCCCAAGTTTTGGGGTTGGAAGAGCACAGCAGGTAATGTGTTTATTATCTGAGAGTGATTTTGAATCAACTGTTTATATTGACGGAATGATATGGGATGCTACTGCCATACATACGGCTTATCCTGAATATCTATCAAACAGATTGGAGAAAAAGATATTCCAAGGAGATAATCCTCTTATGAGTGAAATATTCAAAAAACTGACAACACAGGACGAAAGAAAGAAAGCATGGGAAGATGAACCTTGTGTGATACTTTCCACCAGTGGTATGTTAACTGGAGGCCCAGTAATGGAACATATTAAGACCCTAGGTGAAGACTCCAAAAATACATTGATTTTTGTGGGATATCAGGGTGAGGGAACTTTGGGGAGAAGGATTCAAAAAGGTTGGAAAGAGATACCAGTCAATGTTAATGGTAAACAAAGTTCACTGAAATTGGAAATGGAGGTTCAGACTGTAAACGGACTTTCAGGTCACTCGGATAGAGACCAGTTATTAAATTTTGTAAGTAGATTAAAATCCAAACCAGAAAGAATTATCACATGTCATGGAGACAATAGCACAGCCTTAAATTTTGCAAGAGGTCTTCATAAAATTTTCAGGTTGGAAACTATGGCACCTAGAAATCTAGAAACGGTAAGATTAAGATAATTAGTAGGGATAACCCAAACCTAAAGACAAACTATACATATAAAAATTTCCCTCTGAGTCTTCAAATACATCAACTATTGTCTCTTTTTTTGCCTCAGTGAAATAAGGGATCGGGCAATTTACTTCATTTATGCCATTATTATAGTCTTCTACCTCCTTCCACCAAACATATGGTTCACCTGAATATTGTGAGGAAAAAACATTTCTCATAAAAGTCTCAAAATTACTTCCCTGGCAAGGTGCGACAGCATAAGAATAGGTTCTATCTAAATTATCAATTGTAGATAAAGTATCAATAAGTATCAGGTCCAGAAGAGCAGGGCTCCAATTAGTTTTTACAGTGTATTGTGGGAAAAAATGGACAAAAGCTAAGATAAGCACAATTCCTGTTATTAAGAGCTCAAGTATACTTACTACTCCTTTCATATTTTAGACCTCAATTATCAATTCACCAAATTTTATTGTATCATCAGTATAATCATAAAAAGTTGTTATTCTTCTAACAGTGGCATTTATTTTTGTAATTTCTTTCAAAGTTTCGGGTGGATTGCACGATAGTAATCTACTTCTACTTCCATCCCCTTCAATACGATTAAAATATATTGAAAAGGGTTGATTGAATGCTAGTTTTCCCTGTAAGTCCTGATAATTTGAACATAGATTCTGAAAATTTTCTATTTTTACCAAACTTATCAGATTTCTCTTATTCTCTATTTCAGAAGACAATCCAGGTCTATCAACTGTAGTTTCGTCCCAATTAACAGGATCGCCTGGATCATTTAATAATAATTCAGATAACTGATACGCTTTTGATCTACTATTTTCCTTATCGACTTCAAACATAAAATTAGGGATATTAGAAGAATATTGAAAATAGATAAATATCATTAAGGCTATGAATGCTACAAAAGAGAGCATGTACTCTATGGTTAATTGTCCTTTCAATTAAGCACCTATTACTTTTAATCTCACAAGTATCATAAATGCAGCAACAGTTATTGAAACCAAGATAAGGCTGTGTTTGAAACCTGCCTTAACTGATCCCTCACCTATTTGTCCCGCAACTAAACCTCCAGTTATAGACTGTACTAAAGACATGCAAAAGAATAAGGAGAGATAATAACAGGATATTGAGACTGTACTAACTCCAAAAATAGAACAAATACCCGAATAAATCTTACATGGAAAACATTCCAAAGTAAGTCCATAAACACAAAAAGTACATGGATTAGAACCCCCAACTCCCAAAGGACTATCAGGTGTAGTGGATGTAGTCTCAAAGATTGGTACCATTAATCGATTTATTGCGATAATTATTCCAATGAATACAATCGATATAATATACATAGCTACAACATACTGCTTCAAAGAACTTTTTCTCTCCTTAGTAGTTTCTTGAATTTCTATTAAGGTGTTAGATAATGTATCTAAAATTTCTGAGACCTCCCCACCTGATTTATATGTTTCTATTAATATTCTAATCGTTTTCTTAAGGGTAGGGCTTCTGTATAATCTATCCTTTGACTGTTCTAAAACTTTTATTACATCAATATTCCAACTCAATTGGTTGGACATAGTATTAACTTCTTTAGTCAAAGGCCCATAATCACTATTCTTAAGAGACATGATGGCTTTATGTAAAGGTAATCCGGCTTTGGTTGCATCAGAAAGATCCCTCAAAAAATTGGGATAAGCATATTCCATCTCTCTTAATTCTTTGAAATTAAGATAACCGAATATTACCTGTGGTGAGGCTATTAAAAAAATGGAAATAATTATTATATTACCTATAACGCCACTGTCCCCAATTAGGAATCCTATTAGAAGTAAAGCCCAAGATATCAGTATTGTTATAATTAGAATCTTCCTTTCCTTTGTTAATTTTAGTTTAAACATTTTAACCCTCTCCTGGTGAGGTAGCCTTAATTAATATGATGAATGCTGCTGATACTAGTGGGATAAATATGAAAATCAGGAAAAATTGTACCAGTATTATATTCGTTTGGGTAACCCCCCCAATACCTGACATTAAAGAAGTGAGTATGGTAAAAAATATTGCACCCAAAACTAATGTAGTTAGATATATTTCCAGATATATTGAAAGTGACCTCGCAAATTCTTTCAATTTTCTTCTATAATCATTTAAAAAGGCTTGAGATTTAGATTTCAACATACTTGTGATACTTCCCCCGCTTCTCATAACAGAAAGCATAGACCAAAAGAGTTCTTTCAGCTTCTTTGAAGGGGTTCTTTCAATAGCCTTACGAAGACTTTCATTAATGTTTAACCCTAATCCCTTCATATCATTAACAATATTTTTTGCCTCCTTGGATATCTCACCATATTCATCAAATTTAGAAAATATTTCAAATATTTTATGGGGCGGAAGACCTGAACTTGCAATTGTAGAAAGATAAATTCCTGCAAAAGGTAGTGAAGTATCAATGGATTTGGCTTTTCCACTGATTATAAATTTAGGGTAATTTAAAAACAACAAAAAGAATATTAAACAAATAGATAAAGAGACTGTTATGGCCATGAATATACTGAAAACCGGTCCTAACTGTAGAAGGGAAAATATAAAAGCAAATAATGGCATTTCAACCATAAAGAGTATTAAACATGTCAATAACGAAACAGATATATACTCTTGAACAGACATTCCCATTCGGCTTTTTTTCAAATCCTTTTTTAAATCAGAGAAAAAATGTAAATGTGGCTCAATAAGGCTACCTAGATATCTCATTGCGAATTTGGTGTAAGCTGACATTAAATTTCACCAAGTATAACATCCATGACCCTCTCTGGGTAACTGTAATAAAGACTGATCACTTGTGAAATTGTACGATAATCAATTATATTCCTTTCCTGTAACCAGTAAAGTACAACCATTCTTCTTTTTAATTCTTCCAATACTTCCTTTTCACTTATACCTGTTTTTTTCAAAATTCTTTTTAAAAGTACACTATCATTCTTAATTTTTAACTTATCTCTATCTGTATCCCATTCAAATATCAGATTGGTTCTAGGTACATTTTCCTTTCTATCAAAACCAACAACTTCATAGATTGATTCAAGTTTTCTTGTAAATCTACCTTTATATTTTAACTTGGTTAAGAAAATTATTAGATCTAAACTCTCTATTAAACTTGGGGATAAATTTATTGGAGGCGTTGTTAATCTATCAACTAATTTTTCCATACTATCTGCGTGGATAGTAGCGAGTGAAGGGTGTCCAGTTGCCATCTGCTGGAATAATACATAAGCTTCTTTTCCCCTTACCTCACCAAGAATTATAAAATCAGGTCTTTGTCTCATACTTTCTTTCAATAAATCAAACAAATCAACCTGTCCCCTTTCTTTTCCCTTTTCTGTTGAAATTGGGGCTCTTGCAACATGTGGTATCCAGTGTGGGTGTGATAATTTAAGTTCTGCTGTATCCTCTATACTCACAATTTTGAGATTTGGTTTGATAAAAGTGGAAATTACATTCAAAAATACAGTTTTACCTGTGGCTGTACCCCCAGAAACAAGAATGCTAAATCCATAATCCACCGCTAACCAAAGAAAAGATAAGGTCTTAATATCTACTGTCTCGTAATTTAAAAGATGGGTAACTGAAAGAGGAACTTTTGTGAATTTTCTAATAGTAAAATTAGAACCTCTCCTAGCTATATCTGTAGATAATGTTCCTTGAACTCTTGATCCATCAGGTAATGTTCCCTGCAAAAGTGGATCCACAACAGAAACTGATTGCTCGCATAATTGTGCCATTCTAATTAAATAAGAATCTAACTTTTCTTTATCTTTGAAAACTATATTTGTTGGAATTGAACCCAATAAGGGGTTTCTATGGAAAACATATACTGGTATATCTGCTCCATCACAACTTATATCCTCTATATTTGGATCATGCATAAGTGGTTCCAAAGGCCCGAGTCCAAGAAAATCCCTTTCTATATAATAAATCAAAATTTGTTTCTCAGTTTCAGATAAATTTACTTTAAAATAGTCAACGTATTTCAGAGCTTGTTTTTTCAGATAATCTTTTGCTTCCTGTTTTTTAAACTTACCAAAATCTACATCTAATTTTTCTTCTAGTATTTCTTTTAGTTTTGTAATTAACCTTCTTAATTTTCTGGAAGCTTTGGGTTGAACAACTATATACTCATGATGACTTTTATTTGGGTCCCAACTTATTTTAGCATAAGCCATGATAGGTTGATTTTTTTCAGGAGTTTCTGGTATAAGAGGATAGGTTGTTGAAAGGTAATCTATTTCTTCTTTTTCATGAATACCAAATTTGGATACCCTCTTGGTATCAAATTCAGGTATCTTTATTCCTTCTATTTTGCCTTTATCTCCTTCATCAGGTTCTTTAATTGAAACTTCTCCTCTAATCTCTAAGGGTTCCTCTGGGAATCTTGAAATCGCTTCAAGAGGCGGATGTTTTTCTCTTTCCCATTTTAACTTTGTTCTATAACCATTAACTAATTTTTTGAATATCAATTTTCTTTTCATCATCCCACCATAATTTCTTCGTCCTTAATATTAATTTGGATTTCTATTATTTTATTTTCACTTTTTGATTTTGAATCTAATAACTGGAAAGTTTCATTTAATAAAAATAATTGATTTTTTCTAGAATAAAGATTACGGGAAACCAAGGTTGTATTTAACCCCTCTTCCTGATCT
>Ga0180433_10008579_pt1 | contig 12689 bp, 12 predicted proteins | sample SS_ome_8_FD_132980 | JGI IMG/M metagenome (GOLD analysis project Ga0180433, IMG submission 132980) | Hypersaline lake sediment archaeal communities from the Salton Sea, California, USA - SS_1_D_1 metaG | ecosystem: Environmental > Aquatic > Non-marine Saline and Alkaline > Hypersaline >... | reverse complement strand
GGATGAGGCGGCGGCAACAGGGATCTAGATCCCTGTTGCATGGGAGTCCGCTCTCGCGGACTCCATCTCGCCACTCCCCTGCAGCTTGTGAGTTCGGTTGGGGTAGTGGACAGGTCTAGGACTCCGGCGCTTCGGGCACCAATGCGATGTCGAACTTGGCGGAACCGGTGGCTTGCTGGTGCTAGCTCTTGCGCAACCCTTGATCTTGGTCCGGTACACGAAGAGCGACTCCTCGCCTCCGGCTTTGCTCATGGCTCTTCTCCTGGCAAACTACGCACCCTTCCCCGCGTGCAGGATTGGACTCAGAGTAGTTCTGATCATATCGTGTACTCACTGACTGTCACTTCCTAAGGAGGAACACGACATGAAGGTTCGCACCTGCATCGTCCTGCTATTGCTCGCTGTGACTCCGTCCGTCGTGGCTCATGCATGGGACGACGAGGCTCACTTCGACCAGACGATGGCGAGCCTGTGGACGAAGTTCGAGGAAGCCCACGGACACCATGAGGCAGGCAACGCGCTCTGGGAGGCCGGAGACTACGAAGGGGCGCTGGAAGAGTACGAGAAGTGTGCAGAGACGTACGACGAGATGACCGAGGAGATGGATGAACTCGCAGACGACTACGACGAGGAGGACAACGGCAAGACCCTTATGGAGGCGGCTGCGAATCAGCAGAGGTCGGCGGTCGAGTTCTACCGTGTGTTCATCAGCAACATGCAGGCATCGGCTTCAGGATATCGCTCGGGAAACGCAAGTCAGGGGAGCCTCTGGGTCCAAAGAGCGCCAGCTGCATTGAACGCCTTTGCACACTGTGGCTTTGCTGGTGCAGCTGGAGACACGACCGATCAAGTGAAGAGCTACTTCCGCTCCAGAGAGATGAAGCCGGAGGCGACGGAGGAAGAGACCAAGGAGATCGAGGAGGAGCTTGAAAGCGACTGGAATCTAGTCTTCCGAATCAAGCGCTTCTCCGGCACGGTCACCTTTCAGACGAGCGATGACGCGCCGTGGGTTCGCGTACGGAAACGACACATCACCCGAAAGAAGAAGCTGCGCCAGGGAACACGGATCATCACTGGCTTCGACTCCGAGCTGACGATCCTGCTCATCGCAGCCAACGTTGAGGTCTTCATCGCCCCGTCCTCGCAGGTGACCCTCACGAAGTACCTCATCCCGGCGGGCGATCCGAACAAGCGAGAATGCCACATGGACATCAAGTACGGTGGGGTTGACATCAACGTCACGAAGGAAGTCGAGAGAACGGATATGCGGGTGAAGACAGGAAGCATCCACGGGTCTCCCGCGGGCACAAGATTCAGCATGTCCTATGACCCAACAGACTGCAGTTCATCCCTGCGCGTCTACGAAGGCGTCGTAGAGGTCATCGACTTCACCGGCGTCAACGATGAGCCCTTCGTGGTAGGAGCGGGCACCGGCGCCTCCTGGCAATGTGTTGACCCGGACATTGGGTGGACGGTCTGGTGGTACTACTAGGTCGGCGGCAGGACGTGTGCGAGGATGTCGTCTCCAATCTATCCGGACGAGTTGGAGCACTGGCGTCATGGAGTCACGGCGAGCGTTGATAGCAGGTATTGGGCTGCTTCACGCCTAGCCTGCAACCTCTTGACCCTCGTAGGCCCGCCAAGCAGCATGCTTCTCGAGCCCGCAAGGGCTGAGAGAGAGACGATTCAAGGCGCGTTGCGAAGGATGAGGATGGCGGCTGAAGCGTTTGGCCGGTTCTCCAGCTGCTTGGGACTTCGCCGCAACTACCTACCGTCCGAGTACGTGCGAGTTCTCCTGCGGAGAACGTCGCTGGCGTTCATCATGGTGGTTCTCACCGACTCTCCCAAGGCAAAGCCCTGGGGTACGCTCGTTCTTCATCGATGGGGAGAGGAGGGATGAGGCGGTGGCAACAGGGACCGCAATCCCTGTTGCTTGGGGAGTCCGCCTACGCGGACTCCAGCTCGCCGGACTCAAGCAGCTCGCGAGTTTGCTAACGCAAACTCGTGTCCGGGCTTCCGGATGTCAGCCGCTTGGGAGTTCGCAGCCTGCAAACACGTACCCTGCGGGTACGTGCTGAGTTCGCGTACGCGACGCGTACGTTTCGGGTTCTCCTTCGGAGAACACCGCAGAGGTTGGAGAACGTCGCCGGTCCATGCCGGATTCTCACCGTCTGAGGGGAGAGGAGGGATGAGGCGGCGGCAACAGGGATCGCGATCCCTGTTGCTTGGGAGTCCGCTCCCGCGGACTCCATCGCGCCACTTCCGTGCAGCTTGCGAGTTTGCCTGCGGCAAACTCGTAGTCCGGGCTTCCGGATGTCAGCCGCTTGGGAGTTTGCGTTCGGCAAACTCTGTTCCTTGGCTTGGGGGTTCTCATGCCGCTCAAGCCAGCAGCTCCAGATCTCTTTGGCTTGTTGGTTCTACCCTCACGGGGAAAGGAGGATGGGTGCCGGAGCGAGTCTCCCGATCTCCAGCACCTTGGGAGTTCACTCTGTGAACTCCAGTCCTAGGTTCGGGGGTTCTCAGACTCCTCTCAGCGAAGAGAGAAGTACCCTCCAACGGAGGGTGTGCTTCTCCTTTGGTTGGGAGAGGGAGGATGGCGGCTGCTCTTCGAGCAGCTTGCGAGTTTGCTGACGCAAACTCGTGGTCGAATCCTCGGTTATCAGCGGCTTGGGAGTTCACTTCGTGAACTCCAGTCCTAGGTTTGGGGGTTCTCAGACTCCTCGATCAACGAAGAAACGCCCTCGGGTGAGGGCGTCTCTTCGTTGGTTGGGAGAGGAGGATTCGAACCCCCACTAACAGGGCCAGAGCCTGTCGTCCTGCCATTAGACGATCTCCCAAGGTTCGAACCGAATGGTACGGAAGCTGCCAAGGGCAGTCAAGATCCGGTTGGCCTCCTGCGGAAACCCTGATACAATCCGGAGAAATGGGCGCAACCATCCGAGACCCGATCGTCTCCGGCACCTTCTATCCGGGAACGCGAGACGCTCTGAGCGCGATGCTCTCTACCCTGCTCGGAGACGAAGTCGACCGACGGTGCGCTCCGTTCGACGCGCCGGTCGGCCTGATCGCCCCGCATGCCGGCTATCCGTACTCCGGACCCACAGCCGCCGCCGCGTATCGTCTTGCCGCTGCCGCCGGACGCCCCAGCCTCGTCGTGCTCCTCGGTGCGAACCATACGGGGTTCGGACACACGACCTCGGTCGGTGACCACGACGCTTGGCGGACGCCACTCGGCGACGTTCCGATCGCCCGAGAGGTCGTAGAGACGCTTGAGCGCGGTGGCCTTCCGGTCGAACGGGATCCCTTCGCCGGCGAGCACTCGATCGAAGTGCAGCTTCCGTTCGTTCAACACCTGTGGGGCTCGACGGTGCCGATCGTTCCGATCTGTGTGCAGTTCGGCACGCCAGGTGTGATCGTGGAGCACGCGCGAGCGATCGTCGCCGCCCTTCAAGGCCGCGACGATGTCCTCTTCGTCGCGAGCAGCGACTTCACCCACTACGAGCCGGATGCGACCGCCCGGTCACTCGACCGCGGCGCCATCGAGTGGATCCTTCGCCTCGATGCCCCGGGATTCCTGCAACACTGCATCGACGAACGACTCACGATCTGCGGTGCCGGGGCGATCGCGATGCTGATGGCGATCGCCGGCGAGCTCGACCTGATCGAGACCGCTCTCATCGACTACTCCACCTCCGGCGACACGGCCGGAGATCGCTCGGCCGTTGTCGGGTACGCGGCCGTTTCGTTCCTCAGGAGGGACCATGGCTAGAAGCATGACCGGCTTCGGAAGCGGGACGGCCCGCGCGGACGGCTGGCACGCCGAAGTGACGATCCGAACGTGGAATCATCGCTTCCTCTCCGTCCGAACGCGATCGCTCGGGGATCGCCCGAATCTCCAGGCGAAGATCGAGGAACGCGCGAAGGAGGCGTTCCAACGCGGCGAGATCGGGATCTGGCTGAGTCTCCAGCCGGATCTCTCGGTCGACGACCGCGCCCTCTTCGATCACACCGCCGCCCACGCCGCATACAAGGAGATCGCGCGGCTCGCGTCTGACCTGTCCTTGGCGGAGGCCCCGACACTGGAGGAGCTGATTCGGGTCGGCGGGCTTCAGCCGATCGAAGAGGCGGACGAGGATGTCTGGCCGGTCGTTCTCGAGGCGCTCGAGGAGGCACTCGCCCAGGCGACGCTCTCCCGGCGAGGGGAGGGGGCGATCCTCGCCGAGGAGCTCCAACGTCTGCTCGGCGAGCTGACGGAACACACGGCGTTTGTCACTCAGCGCCTCCCGGAGATCACGTCCGGACTTCGGGACCGGCTGAACGAACGGGTCGCCGAGCTCCAGCTGAATGTCGATGAGGAGCGGCTCGAGTCGGAGCTCGTCTTCCTCGTTGATCGCTTCGACGTGCAGGAGGAGCTCGTCCGGCTCGGCAGCCACATCGAGCGAGCGGGCGCCCTGCTCGAGAGCGAGGATCCGATCGGCAAGGAGCTCGACTTCATCAGCCAGGAGCTCCTTCGCGAGGTCAACACGATCGGGTCGAAAGCGCGAGACTCGGAGGTCAGCAGCCGGGTGATCGATATGAAGCTCTGTGTGGAGCAGTTCCGAGAGCAGGTGCAGAATGTCGAATGACCCACACCACGTAGCCCGTCGCGGCTCCGGCTTCGGGATCGCCTTCGTCGTCACCGGGCCTTCCGGGGCGGGCAAAACCTCGGTGATCAATCGGGTGATGGCGAGTCTCCCCGACCTTGTCTTCTCCGTCTCGCACACGACACGTCCGAAGCGGTCGAGGGAGACGGACGGCGGCGACTACTTCTTCGTCTCTGAGGACGAGTTCTCCCGCCTGGTCGACGAGGGGGCGTTCGTCGAGCACGCCGTCTACTCAGGGTTCCGCTACGGGACCTCCTCAGCACAGCTGGAAGAACGTTTCGAACGCGGATGCGACGTTCTGATCAACGTGGAGGTCGCCGGAGCGCGATCGCTGCGCGAGGTCGGGCTCGGCGAGAGGCCGATCGTCTACGTCTTCCTGGCGCCGTCAACGCTCGATCGACTCGCCGAGCGGCTGCGAACTCGTGGAACCGAGTCCTCGGAGAAGATCGCCGAACGGATCGCCGTCGCCGCAGCGGAGATGGAGGAACTCGCCTCGTTCGACTACTTCGTCGTCAACGACGAGTTGGAGACGGCGGTCGCCGAGCTTCGATCGATCGTGATCGCCGAGAGGTCCCGCGTCGTCTGATCGCTGCCCACAGAGAAGAAGCGGCCGGTCCGAAGACCGACCGCTTCCGTGTTCTCGTCACTTCTCACTCGGAGGTTCTGAGGATCTACTTCTTGGCGACCCCCTTCGGCGTCACCTTGAGCGTCTTCTCGACTTGGCGCTTCAACTCCTTGCCCGGCTTGAACAGCGGGACGACCTTTGCCGCAACCTGAATCGGTCGCTTGGTCTGCGGGTTGATCCGACTCGACGCCTTCCGGCCACGGACCGCGAACTTCCCGAACCCGACGAGTTTGACGTCCTCCCCCTGCAGGAGCGTCTCCTGCACCAGGTCGAGCACGCTGTCGAGGAGGTTTCGTGCCTCCTTCTTCGTCTGGCCCGTCCGATCTGCAAGCCGGTCGATGAATTCGCCCTTGTTCATCCTCTATGCCTCCTTCATTGGCAGTCCGCGCCCTTTCGCAACGCGCCTACCCTTCATCGTCGCCGATATCTTCTGATGCATCTCCCAAGAGGTCTCGCATGCTGAGCGCCTCGTGACCGCTGTCGTCGAGGAACCGTCTGTCGACGCGCTCTCCACGTCCTCCGCCGCGGCCACGGTCTCTGCGCCGGCCACCGCCTCGGGCGGGTCGGCCGCTGCGAGCACCTTCGCCGCGCTCTCCGCGTCCTTCCTCGGGCATCCCCGCGGGGATTTCCGGCGGGCCGAACAGGTTCCGCATGGTCAACCGGACCTGGCGCTTCTCCTCGTTGATCCCGATGATCTTCGCCTGGACCTTCTGGCCGACGGCGAGAACGTCGGCGGGGGTGCCGATCCGCTGCTCGCTGATCTCCGAGACGTGGATCAGTCCGTCGACGTCGTTAGTGATCTTCATGAAGGCACCGAAGTCCTTGATCTCGGTGATCTCCCCTTCGATCACTTGGTCCATCGAGAACTCATCGACGAAGCGTCGCCACGGGTTGTCCTTCAGCTCTCGAATCGAAAGCGAGATGCGCCGCTCGGTCGGGTCGGCGCTGAGCACCTTGACCTGGACCTCGTCGTCTTCCTTGAGCACATCTCGAGGATGATTCACGTGTCCCCAGTCGAGCTCGGAGACGTGCACCAGCCCCTCGACTCCGTCCTCGAGCTTCACGAACGCACCGAAGTCGGTGATCTTCGTGACGGCCCCGGTGACGATCTGACCCCGCGGGTACTTGCTCTCGACGTCTTCCCACGGATCGCGCTGCGTCCGCCGCAGGGAGAGGCTGATTCGGTGTGCGTCTTCGTCGCAGCCGAGAATCACGACCTTCACCGGATCGCCCTCCGAGACGACGTCCTTCGGGTTCTCCGGGTGTCCCCAGGAGAGCTCCGAGACGTGCACCAGACCCTCGACGTCGGTCTCGAGTTCGACGAAGGCTCCGAAGTCGGTCACGCTGACGACGGTACCGTCGATCTGCGCTCCGACAGGGTAGCGCTCGGAGATCCCGTCCCACGGGTTCTCGCGGAGACGCTTGATCGAGAGGGACACCTTGCCCTTCTCCTTGTCGAAGTCGATGACCTTGACGTTGACCTTCGTGCCGACCTGATACTCCGGCGGCGGCACCGGGAGATCCTTCCACGCGATCTCCGATCGGTGCACAAGCCCCTCGAACCCTCCGATGTCGACGAACAGGCCGAAGTCGACGATGCTGCGAATGGTTCCTTCGATCTCTTGCCCCTTCTCCAGGGAATCGAAGAGCTCCATCCGTTTCTCGCGTTCCTGCTCCTTGACGAAGACCTTGTGCGAGACGACGAGGTTCTTGTCTCGGCGCGAGAGTTCCAGGATCTTGAACTTGATGCGCTGCCCGCGAAGCTCGTCGATCGCGCTCGGAAGGTCGCCCCCGAGATGCGATCCCGGCAGAAACGCGCGGATCCCGTCCAGGTTGACGTGGTATCCGGCCCCACGGACCTCGTTGGTGATCTCTCCCTCGACGACCTCGCCGTTACGGTGAGCCTCTTCGAGGACGTCGATTCGCTTCTCGTACACCGCCTGTTTCTCGGAGGCGTAGACGGTCCCCTTCTCCTCGTCGATGTAGGTGACGAGAACCTCGATCTCCTCGCCCTCTTCCACCTTCCCGTTCTCTCGGAACGGAGAGAGCTCGGCGACCGGGAGAATCCCTTCCGACTTGTAGCCGATGTCGACCAGGATCTCGCTGTCGTTAACCTGAAGGACCGTCCCGGAGATCGTATCTCCGCGACTGTACGTCTTGACATCGCTTTCCGAGAAAGCGTCTTCCATCTTGATTCTGCTATCCATGCCGCTCCACAGCCATCGTTTGAGTTTCCTCCCCGCCCAATCGTGTCTCGGGCCCGTGGTACGAGCTACGGGCGTTATCCTCCCCGATTCCTCATGCCGTATCAACTCGCTGCATCAGCCGCTCGCTCATTCTGCGGTGGCGTTCCGTGCGACCGACATCGGCCGATTCCTCCCCGTCCAGATCGGTCACCTCGAACGCCGGACCGATCGAAACGGTCACCTTCGGGAAGCGAAACGGATACGCTGGCGGGTACGGCCCTGCAGCTCGGATGTTCAGCGGGAGGATCTCCTTGTTCGCGATCTCCGCGAACCGAACTGCGCCCGCCTTCGCATCGACGCGTCGCTTCGTTGTTCCCTCGGGGAACAGACCGATCAACCGTTCTCGCTTGCACGCCTCTCGAACTCGACGGAAGTCCGACTTCCCGAAGTTCTCTCGATCGATGATCGTCGAGTAGGCGCGAATCGCCCATCGTACGATCGGAACACCGCGCATCAGCCCCCGACGCGAGATGAAGTGGACGCGGTTTCGTGCCCCGAGGGCGACCGCCATGAACGCAACGTCCCAGTAGCTGCGATGTCTGGCGACGATGATGTAGTCCCCGTCAGGCTTGACGTTCTCACGTCCGAGGATGCGATAGCGGAAGAGGACCTTCAGCACAACGCTCAGGAACCACGTCGTGGTCGAGTAGATGCCGTTTGTCAGTCCGCTCCCTAGCCTCCGGAACAACGCCGTCCCAACCGCTCCTTGACCAAGTGGATTGCCTCGGAAATGACCTCTGCGAGGGGCTTTCGATCGGTGTCGATTATAGTTGCATCAGTTGCAGCGTTCAAGGGTCCGACCTCTCTCGAGGTGTCCCTGTGATCCCGGCTGATGATCTCCCGAAGCGTCTGGTCGATCTTCTCTTCTCCGCGGTCGAGCGCCCTTCGCCTCGCTCGCTCGCCCGGTCTCGCCGCCAGGAAGATCTTGACGTCCGCGTCGGGAAGCACGACCGTACCGATGTCGCGACCCTCCATCACAATGTCGATCCCCTCGGCGATCCTCTGCTGCTGCGCGACCAGGCGCGCCCGAACCTCCGGAATCGTAGCGACCTCCGACGACGCTTGGTCGATCTCCGGGGTGTGCAGCTGATCGGAGACATCCTCGCCGTTCATGATCAGGCGCTCGTCCTCTGTGACCTCGAGCTCGATCTCTTCGAGCGCCAATCCCCGTCTCAAGGCCATCCCGACCGCCCGGTACATCTGACCCGTGGACACGAACCGGCATCCGAACTCCTCGGCCAGAGCTCGTCCGAGCGACGTCTTCCCCGATCCGGCCGGACCGTCGATCGCGATCTTCACGCACCCGCCTCCTTCGATGACCTCTTGCCCCCTCGATGTCGGTGAACAGACACAGACGAACGCTTCAGGGAACATCTCCCGTAGCCGCGCCTCGGCGTCAGCCGCCTCCGCCCTTCCGACGAAGACGGCGAAGAAGGACGAGCCACTCCCACTCATCCCCGCGTACCGCCCTCCCACGGCTCTGACGGCAGCATGGTAACGCGACAGTCCCGGGTGTACGTCGAGCGCCGGAGCGAGCAGGTCGTTGTGGCCGAGACCCTTCGTCCCTTGGTCTGCCGGTGGGAGCGCATCCCATCGCCGATAGATCTCGGCCGTGTCGCAGTGGATCGGAGGAACCAGCAGGACGTAGACCTCATCGCCCGGAACCTCGATCGTCTCGACGCACTCGCCGCGGCCGGTCACGCGGAGGCGCCCCCCCACCAGGAAGAGGGGAACGTCAGAACCGATCGATGCGCCCAGCTGGTGCAACTGGCTTTCCGGCAACCTCGGAGCCATGAGCCGATCGAGTGTGCGGAGCACGGCCGCCGCATCGGAGGAACCTCCACCGAGGCCCGCTCCGGACGGAATATGCTTCGCAACGCGGATGCGTGCCCCACCCCCCGCGCCCTTGGCGTCGAGAACCCGCGCCGCTGCAACCTCGGCCAGGTCCTTCCCGCGTAGCCCTTCCAGATCGTTCTCGACGATCAGCCCCTCCTCCGCCGAGGAGATGACCAGTTCATCGGCGAGGTCGATCGTCTGAACGATCGACTCGATCTCGTGGAAGCCGTCCTCCCGCAGGCCGACGACCCGCAGGGACAGATTGAGCTTCGCGAACGCCCGAACGCGCATCATGACGGGTCGACGACCTTGCCGCCAATCACGGTGCGCCAGACCGGATTTGCGCCGATCGAGGTCGCGATCTCGCGGTAGTCCTCCGTTTCGAGGATCGCAAGATCTCCCGCCTTGCCGATCTCGACCGATCCTGCCTCGTCTGCCATCTCCAGGGCGGCTGCGGCGTTGAGCGTGCAGGCGACGATCCCTTCCTCCAGCGTCATCCCTGCCCTGGCAACCGCAAACGAGAGGGCGACCCACGGCGATTCGACACCGTGCTCCTGGAAGCCGTAGTCTGTCCCCAGTGCAAGGGCCAACCCGTCCTCGATCATCCGACGCGCATCCGGGTACGGCTTGCCTGCGACAAACGAGTTCCCGGGCAGAAGAACCCCGATGACACCGCTCCGCCGCAACGCGGCCGACGCTCGGGTCGTGCAAGAGATCAGGTGATCGACCGACGCCGCACCGAGCCGCTCCCCAAGATGCGCGCCCGTCGCCGTTTCGGAGCCGACGAGATGGACCTTTGGCGTCAGTCCCGCACCCCGCGCCGCACGGAGGATCGTCTCCGCTTCCGCGGGGGAGCAGCCTCCGGGACCGCAGACGACGTCACAGAATCCAGCGATGCGAAGGCGACGAACCGTCGGAATCACCTCGCTGATCAGCTCGGAGATCCGATCGTCTCGCTGTGGCGCGTCCGCCTCTGAAACCTCGGCGAGGAGCGTCGGGACGATCCGAACCGGCGGAACCCCATCGAGGCGCTGAACGAGGTCGAGTCCATCAACCTCGGCCGCCCCCGCAAGGTCGCGGCCGCACTTGACCTCGATCCGGGTCACGCCATGTCGAGAGGCTCTTCGTATGCCACGTTGCAGACGAGACTCGACGCGGGCACGGTCGGCCGGTTCATCCCGCGTGGACGATCGGGGAGGCACGAACCCCAGGTGACGGTGCGGATCGACCAAGCCGGGGAGCACGATCCTTCCTCCGGCATCGAGCGTCTCCACGTCGCCGGAAGGTCGAACGCTTCCTTCGGGGCCGATCGCCGTGATTCGCCCGTCTTCGATGAGGATCTCGACCGACTCGAAGACGCTGACGACCGACATCCCGGCCCCGAAGAGCGCGCCTCGGCCTTCGGGGGTCACCAGCTGAGAAACGTTGGTCACTAGGGTGATCATGAGCTCTCCCACGCGGAAGTATAGGTGGCTGTGGTCCGCTTTACAACGGGCTTTGCGGCATGTATACTCGCTTCTCGGAGTTCGAACTCACATCATGGGGAGCGGGAAGATCGCGGCACGGGCACAGCTACAACGGGACTCGAATCGAGGCGAGGCCTTGTCGCGTCGTGACTCGCAACCTTCTAGCGGTTCCTTCCGATGCGGCTTCGTCGGCGTCCTCGGACGCACAAACGTGGGGAAGTCGACGTTCTTGAATGCCATTCTGGGCGAGAGGCTCCTGATCTCCTCATCGAAGCCCCAGGCAACGCGAAATCGGATTCGTTGCGTCCTCACGACTCCGGATGCGCAGATCATCTTCGTCGACACCCCCGGTTTGCATCGCCCGAAGAACAAGCTGAGCCGGCGGCTCGTCCGGGAGGCGTACCGCGGCCTCCGCGGCATCGACGTTCTCGTCTACATGGTCGAACCCTGGGGAGAGCTGGCCGCCTTCGATCGCCACGCCCTCGAACGACTCGAGACTCCTGATGTTCCCATCCTCCTTCTCGTCAACAAGATCGACCAAGCGAAGAGCAATGCCCTGGAGGAGACGCTGATCGCCTATGAGGCGACGGACCGCTTCGAAGAACTGATCCCGATCTCCTCGACCCGGAGACGAGGCCTCGACGACGCCGTGGAGACGATCGTCAAGTACCTCCCGGAGGGAGAGGCGCTCTTCCCCTCGGACGTCAAGTGCGATCGACCGGAGGAGTTCCTGATCGAGGAGATCATCCGCGAGCAGGTCTTCGACAACACCTTCGAGGAAGTTCCGTACTCATCGGCCGTTCGCGTCAAGTGGTTCCGTGAGACCGCAGGGAAGACCCCCGAGATCCGAGCCGAGATCCTTGTGGCCAGGGAATCCCAAAAGGGAATCCTCGTCGGCAAGGGCGGCCGGATGATCAAGCGGATTGGATCCAGGGCCCGAACCGAGATCGAACGCCTCCTCGGCCGCAGCGTCTTCCTCGATCTGATCGTCCGTGTCGCACCCGGATGGACGAACGACGATGAAGAGATCCGACAGGTCACGGAGGCATGAGTCGACGATGAGTTCCCAACCGGAAGCCCACGTTCTCTTCCTGCACACGGACCGATCCGGAAGCCGCTCGCGGGTCGAGACGATTCGAGGCTGGGGGTACCGAGTCGCTGAGCATGCATACGCCGAGATAGATTCCCTCGAGCCTCCGCCGTTCGACCTGATCGTCGCGGACCTCGAGTCTGTATCGCCGGAAGCCCTGGCCCGACTGACGTCCGTTGCCGAAGCGTCCGCAGGCGCACCCATCATCGTTCTCGAAGAGGATCCGGAAGGCAGAAGCGAGGACGTCCTCACTGCAGGGACCTCCTGCAGGCTCTGCGCAGACACGCCGGACGAGGTCCTGCGCTGCGTAATCGCCGGGGCGCTCGCAGAGCGGCAGCTTGAGTCAGAGACTGCCTCCTACGCCCGTCGGTTCCAGCAGCTCGTCGAGAACGCTCCGATCGGCGTCTTCGAGATCGAGGATGGCGTCGTGACCTACGTCAACCGCTTCCTCGAGGAGCTCTCCGGGTACGACCGCGATCGGATCGTCGGTCGTCCGGCGATCGATCTCGTCGCTCCGGAGGACCGAGAGCGACTGCTGGAGGGACTCGCCCGACGGATGGAGGGTGCCGAAGCGGATGCACCGACCGTCTACCGCTTCATCGGAGCGGAAGGAAAGACGTACACCGGAGAGGTTCGCTCCGGACGCACTGATGGAAACGACGGCGTGAAGATTGAGGGGACGATCCGAGATACGACGCTGGAGACGCGGTTGACCCGACTGCACAGCGCCATCCTCGATCTCGCGGAGACGATCCTCGCCGAGCGCGACATCGAGCGGATCCT
>Ga0180433_10008578_pt1 | contig 12693 bp, 12 predicted proteins | sample SS_ome_8_FD_132980 | JGI IMG/M metagenome (GOLD analysis project Ga0180433, IMG submission 132980) | Hypersaline lake sediment archaeal communities from the Salton Sea, California, USA - SS_1_D_1 metaG | ecosystem: Environmental > Aquatic > Non-marine Saline and Alkaline > Hypersaline >... | reverse complement strand
GTCTCCGGTTTCCGCGTCTAATTTTGTGATATAATCTTTATGTTTTTTTATTAGAGAAGCTGCTTTATCTATATATTCTAAATAATCTACAGATTTCATTTGTATTTTCATTTTACTTATATCCAACTTTTAATCCCATAGTATTACATGGAGCATCAAGAAGAGTCTTTAATTCCTCATCCAGTTTCAGTAAAGATATGGAACATCCTGCCATTTCTAAAGAAGTCATAAAATTACCCACAAAATATTTATATGGAATAATATTTCTGTCTTTTAAATATGCATCAACTTCTTTTGCAACTATATACAGCTCCATGGCCGGGGTAGCGCCCATTCCGTTTACAATTATGGAAACCTCATTATTGGTATATTCCATATCATGCAATATTTTATCACATAGAATAGCAACAGTTTCTTTGGCTGTCTTTGAATTTGTTTTCTCAATACCCGGCTCTCCGTGAATACCTATGCCAATCCCAACTTCATTCTCTTGTAATGAAAAACCTGGTTTGCCAACCGCAGGCAATATACATGAGCTCATTGCCATGCCCATACTTCGAACATTAGTAACTGTTTTTTGGGCAATACTGTAAACTTCTTCTAAGGTGCCTCCCGCTTCGGCTTTCGCTCCGGCAATCTTATGCACAAAAATTGTTCCGGCTATTCCCCTTCTACCTGTTGAATAAGTACTATCAGGTACAGCAACATCATCCTTTACAATGATACTTTTAATATTAATATCATCTTCGGCTTCTGTTATCTCTTTAGCCATTTCAAAATTCATAATATCGCCGGAATAATTTTTAATTATCAGTAATATACCTTTTCCGGTATTGGCCTCTTTGATCCCCTTAATAATTTTTTCAGGGGAAGGAGAAGCAAATACATTACCTGCTACTGCTGCATCAAGCATCCCTTCTCCTACATAACCGCCATGTGCTGGTTCATGTCCGCTGCCTCCTCCAGAGACCAGGCCAACTTTTTCTTTCTTGCTCTTTCTTGATATTACATTATATTCCTTATGATAAATAACATCAGGATTTATAATTGCCATTCCTTCCAGCATTTCACTTACTACAGAATTTGGGTTATTTATCAATTTTTTCATTCATTTTCTCCTTAAATGACTTTTTATTGTATAATTTTAATATTTAACGAATTAAATAAAATTATATACATAAGATTATAAAATATAAAAAGAAATTACAAAAGGCAGCTATCTAAAGATAGCTGCCTTTTATCTTTAAAACCATATTATTTTCTTCTCATACAGATAGTACATTTGCCATCACCACGGGCAATAGTTTCCTTTAGCTCTAAAGTCCAGCCGTAGGTATCCATAGCTCCCCGATCTACTTCCATACAGGCCTCACATAGGTTTTCTAGAAAATCCTGATCTTCTGTGAACTCTAACCAGCCTTCTACAAGTGGGCAATAATTCACTTCCCAAACAAATTCATCGTCAGTTAGAACGGGTATTTCAGCATCATTCGTTTTTATTAAAGACTCTGTTGCAAACGCTTTTGCAAACTTCTTTATATCAGATGTTCTTAAAAAGTCATTATATCCTTTATAAGCCCCTGCTTTATGAATGGCTTCCCTGATATCATCCCATTTCATGCCTGCTTTAAGTCCCTCTTTTGCTATTTGAAAAACCCATTTTCCTCTATTAATTGAAGCTGCTCTAAGCTGCAAAGTTTCAACATCATTGGTTTCTTTACGTGGTTTATTCTTTATCATAATCCATTTCTCCTTAACTTTACCTAATTTAATTATTTCACTTTTTTAATATAAAGTTCACAAGTATCATTACCTTCACAAATAGTTTTTCCAAGAACAAAATCAAAACAATCGTATTCATCAAAAAGCCCACGATCGACATCCATCGCTATATCACATATTTGCTCTAAAAATTTCTGATCTTCAGTAAGTTTTGTCCACATACCGGTCATTGGGCAATAATGAAATTCTATTTTTGCTTCTTTGTCATTAATATAGATAAGCTCCATCTCAAAAAGATTTTTGTTAATATCATCCATAAAAGCTTCAACAAATACTTTTAAATCATCTGTATCAGGATACTGTCCCTTTCTAGCCTGTCCAACTTTTCGAATAGCCTTCCTGGCAAATTCTTCAATATTATAACCCTTATCTTTTGCAGTTTTTAAAAGATAATAATACCATAAACCTCTATTTTCATTTGCTTTTCTTAACTTTACGATTAATTCGTCATCAACTGAAGGTAGATTTTTTATCATTTTTAAATCCTTTCTTATTTAATAATAAATATTATTTATTTAATTTCTTCACTTTGAGAAAAGCCTGGGTAGCCACATAACTACATCTGGCACATAGGTAACGAAAAATAAGACGGAAGCTAAAACTAAAACCCAGGGCCAGATTGATTTAATCATTTTATCGGTAGCTACCCCTGTAGCAGTAGAAGTTGTATAGAGCACAGTTCCTACTGGTGGAGTTAATAATCCTATTGAAAGATTAAAGCACATAAGTAAGCCAAAATGTACGGGGTCAAAACCAAATTGCTTAACTATAGGCATAAATACCGGAACTAAAATCATCACTGCTGGTGCTGAATCCATTACCATACCTACGATAAAGAGAAAAAGCTGAATAATTAGCATAATAATGATTGGATTTTCAGAAAATAATGAAATACTTCTTGCTATTGTTTGAGGAATCATTGCAATAGCAAGATTCCAGCCAAGGACTCCTCCCATTGCAGCAATAATCAGTATTGCTCCGCTAATTGTAGCGGTTCTAATAAGTATCCTCACCATATCATTAAATTTTATTTTTTTATAAATGAATGTTCCTACAAAAAAAACTAATACACAGACAACTGCAGCTGCCTCGGTAGGAGTCGCTACACCATATGCAATGGAAAGAAAAGTTATAAATGGTGCAAAGACTGAAAAAGCAGCTTTCTTAAGTGCAATAAGTATTTCTTTAAAACTGCTTTTTGGGGAAAGTGGCCAATTGGATTTACGTCCTGAAATAAATATGACTGTAGCAAGCGCTAATGCAACTAAAATTCCTGGAATAACTCCTGCCATAAACAACTCGGCTATCGAAGTATTGCTGGCAACCCCATAGATTACCAGCAATAGACCTGGCGGTATCAAAGGTCCGATAATTGAAACTGCGCCAATATAACAGGCACTGAATTCCTCTTCATACCCATCCTTTACCATTTCCGGGAATATAGTTGTACTTAAAAGTGCAGATACGGCATTAGCCATACCCAGTAAACCACCTAGAAACATGCCCAATATAATACATACATATGCCAGACCTCCCTTAACTCGACCAATTATACCTCTTGCCAGGTTCATAAGTCTAACAACATCTCCTGACAGTGCCATTAACTCACCTGCAAGAATAAATAAGGGAATTGCCATGAGACTATAATTACTTGAAGTCGAAAATAATTTTTGTGGGATAGCAATAAGAAAACTGGGATTCATCTGCCAAAGACCAATAACTGCAGTAAGCCCTAAAGAAAAGGCTATCGGTACTCCCATTAAAAGTGTTAAAAAAAATATAAATATCATTAACATAGTATTTTACTCTCTTTGTTGAGGTAACTAATAATTTTATCAAGTGTATGTGTGATACTGGCAAAAAACGTAGTGGGAATCATTAAATAAAAAATCCATAAAGGGATAAATAAGCCAGGAGTTCTCTGTTTTAGGGATGTGGGCGATATAAATAATTTGTAGCCGAAATATAACACAAAGAACATCATTGTCAGAGCAACTATTTCGGAAATTATATATATTATTATACGTTTGTTACCTTTAAAACGACCTATGAACAATTCTATTCTTGCTAATTTATTTTTTCTAATAGCTAGATAGCAACCAAAAAATGTAATAAAAACAAGTAATAGAACTGAAACTTCATCTCCCCAGGTAATTGGATTATTTAGAAAATACCGAAATATTACTGTAATAAAAATTAAAAAAGCCTGGCTGGCAATACAGATAACTACAATGATTTCAGCAATTTTGGTAAAGACATTATTAAAGACTTTTAATAAATTGAAAAGTAAATTCATTATTATCACCTATTATTGCTATCTATTTAACTTTTTGTTAGAAATATAGGCTAAATAAGATTTAACCTATATTTCTAACAGATTTAATAATATATGGTGAATATATTATCTACCAATATTTTCCCTATAATCATTAAAGTAATCTACAACCTCTTTTACATTTGCACTCTTGGCGGATAACATTTCAACAACCGGTTGTACAAGTTCTTTGGCCTTAGCCATATCAATATATGTGATAGTTAGGCCCTGTTCTTTCATAAATTCATATGTTTTTTCAGTCTCTGCCTGGTATGTTTCTTTGGTGGCATCTTGAGCAGCTATACCGGCTTCTTTCATCCATTCTCTTTCCTGATCATTCAGCTTACTCCAAGCATTTTCACTCATAATAAATACCGGTGCTGCGGTTAAATGTCCAGAAATTACAATATGCTTTGCAACTTCATAATTCTTTTGAGAACGTACAGAGACACTCACATCTTCAAAACCATCAACCACTCCAGTTTTTGCAGCCTGATAAACTTCACTATAAGGAAGAGGTGTGGGATTAAATCCAAGGGCTTTATATGTTTCAAGATGAACCGGAGACTCCATAGAACGGATCTTGACACCTTTAGCATCTTCAAGGGAATTAAATGGAACATTAAGATAAAAGTCTCTTCCAGGATTTATTAAGTAGGAAATGCCCACAACACCTGTCTCTTCTCTTAATTTTTCAAACATTCTATCTCCTATACCAGAATTAACGATTTCCTGATATAAATCCATATCATTATCACAAAGATATGGGGTATCAAATCCATTAAGTACATCAGAAAATCCTGAAACTACAGGACTAGACATGAAAGCAGCATCAATCGTTCCAAGCTGTATTGATTCAAAAACTTCTCTTTCATTACCAAGCTGCCCACCCGGGAAAAATTCAAACTCAATTTTACCATTAGACAATTCTTTAATTTTTTCATTTGCCTGTATTCCCGCCTGGGTTAATCCATGAGCTTCATCCCAAGCAGGTGCCCAACTTAAGCTAAACTTTATTGTGTCTTGCGCCAAAGATGGAATTGATACCAATAAAACTAACAAAATAACTATTAAATTTCTTTTTAGATATTTACTCATTTGATTTTCTCCTTTATACTATTTTTCTTAAATATATGACCATTGACCACTTTTTAAAAATCTCATATCAATTATACAATTCCATGAGCAACAAATGTTTGTCATATTGCTTTTTAATTAACCACCCCCTCCATATTATAAATGAATTAATGAGTTATCTGTTATGGATCAATTTATCTAGCATAACATCCAAAATAGCCTGGTCGGTAGAAATCATACCAGGGTCGCACAAGTGGCCCAAGTTTTTAAATAATTGATGAAAATCAGGATCCACAATACCATCATATTTGTGAATAATTGCACCATGCAAAGAAAGCAATGCAGATTGAATAGCCCATCCAGATGCTAATGCTAATTTGTATGCGCATCCTCCTTTAGCACCATCACAAACAACTCCGCTAATTGAACCAACCATGTTATATAGAGCACCTAATATTTGCTCCTTTTTTCCTCCGAGTAAATAAGCGATACCAGCGCTGGCACCGATTCCAGCTGCTACTCCACATCCACACATTGCTGATAAAGTACCGGTATAAGATTTTATAAAATAAGTTAATAAATGACTCAACATAAGAGATTTTAATAAATCTTCTTTGCTGGACTTTTGCTTTTCAGCAACTGCAAGATTTGTTAAAAAGACTGTAATACCATGATTTCCGCTTCCAACTGTACTCATAACTGGAAGACTGCTGCCAGTCATTCTTGCCTCTGCAGCTGCAGCACATAATACTTGAGCGCGACTGACCATATTATCAGAAAAAATACCTTTCTTCACTAAATTATTTATTGTAGCCCCTACTCCGGAGTTGATGGTCATTCCTTCTTGGGCAATTCTAAGATTCATTTCAACTCCTTCTTCGAGAAAAAGCAGATTTTCAATGGGTATTTCTTGAATAAAATGCAAAAAATCATCTAATGTATATTCTTGTATAAAGTGGTTAGGTGAATAAGAATTATTTGTGTCTAAATACAATGGCTCGAAATCCTTATTTCTTTCAATTTTTTCAATTGAAGAAATATTAAGGTGATTTTTAGTAATAACAACTCTTACCTTTTCCATTGTTGTTGTGAGAATAACCTCGATATAAAGGCCTTTATGCTCCCTATCTAAAATCAAGGTTACTTTATTTTGCTGTATAAGCTTTTTACCATCTTCAATGTTTTTATTTGTAAGACCTTCAATAACACGGAACCCTCTTTTTGCCTTACCAAATAAATAACCAAATACAGCAGCTGGAATCAAGCCTTTTTCTTTAGTCCCTGGTATAGTAACCATTAAACCATTTTTATATATATTAGAATCAACCCGGATTTGCATAGCCTGAAATTCATTTGAAGTTTGCTCCTTAGCTGTTGCTGCAGCATAAGCAACAGCGATTGGTTCAGTACATCCTATTGCGGGAGTAATTCCTTTCTTTAATAAGGAAAGTAACCTTTTTTGTTGATCCTCATTCATTTTCCTCTCCCTTAATTAATATGGTTATAAAGGTTTTCTAATTTTTTTATCTGCTTAGCAAGACGCAATTGCTTCAATTTCTATATCAGCATCTTTTGGCAGTTTAGCAACTTGAACACAACTTCTTGCCGGAAAATCCTCAGTAAAATATTCTGCATAAACTTTATTTACAGTTGAAAAATTTTCAATATTCTTTAAAAAAATTGTTACTTTCACAACATTTTTGGCATCTAAATTATATGGTTCCAAGGTAGAGATTAAATTATCTAAGGCCTTTCTGGTTTGTTTTTCAATATTTTCTTTTACGATTTCTCCAGATTTAGAATCAATGGGTAATTGACCTGAAATGAATACCAATCGGTCTACTTTAATAGCAGAGGAATATGGACCAATGGCTTTTGGACTATCTTGATTGATTAATATTTCTTTTTTCATATTATATCTCCTACAAATATTCATATAGCGACATTATATTTATCAAAGATAAAATCTCATATAAAGTAATTTAGCAATTATGTTTTATTTTTGATTTTTTTTCTTAATCTTAATTTCATCTAAGTAATTATAGATTGTATAACGAGAAACATTTAATTTATGGGCAAGTTGATCAACTGCTCCCTTGATCATGAAACCTCCCTTCTCGTCAACATTATCCACAACTCTTAAATTGTCATCTTTTTGCATTATTGAAATAGGTTTATGTATTTCTTCAATGGCTTTGTTTATTAAGTTATCAAGAATTTCATCTACATCATTCACAAAAGTTTCTTCTTTTTCTTCATTTAATTCACTTATTGCACAGAACTCATTCAATGTCTTTTCAAACATTAAATGCCCTGTCATGTCATAATTTATACATAAGCACCCAATTATTCGGTTTTTTTCATTTTTAATGAAGACACTTGAAGATTTTAATATTCTGCCATCTTTAGTTTTTGTTTTATAATTAAATAATTTATTATCCTTTAGATTTCCAAAACCACCTTTTCTCCATGAAGCCAAAGCGAAATCCGTTATTGGATCACCAACTTTTCTTCCAGTAACATGACCATTCTCAATAAAAATAATAGAATTCTGGAGTCCACCAAAATCATGCAGAACAACTTCACAATTTTTCCCAAATGTTGCAGATATTGTTTTTGCTATTGGTATTAAATTTTGTATTATTTTATTTGTTTTTGTATTTTTATTTTTTGATTGTGCCATAATTTTGTTTTATTATTAATATTCTTTAATTACAAAAAAATTTTAGTAATTACAATATTATTGTATAACAAATCACAAATATGTCAACAAAAATATTTTAGATAGTATAATATTTTAGTATAAGAGGAATTATTGCGGAAACCCAAGATAAACTAGTTTTCTATCCAAATGAAATATTTGATTTATTTTCGTTTCTGATGATATCTCAGGATTTTTATTTTCTATAGGAATGAGTACATAAATACAATCTTCTAAAGAATGACCAACACCTGTAAATCCCTCAATATCAGGGGAATAAAAAGTAAAGAAAAAATTACAAGTGCCAGTGGGAACTTCTTTTGAATATGGACTATTTTAATTCTAAGAACCTCATTTTATCTCTCCAAAATGCTATTTTAGCACTCTCAAGAAATATTATAACGTTAAAGAATCTGAATTGTAAAATCAAGAATAACTGGAAGTAAGAGCGTTTTCAGGTATTTGTTTTTTTCTGGCTCTGGCTTTCACAACTAATGACCTTCCCTTGCCGGATCTTTTTTGAAAGATGCCTAAAATAGTTTTCGCTTCTTTAAAAGGTACGGTTACAAAAGAAAAATCATCGTATACTTCAACCTGGTCAATGGCAGACTTTCTAACCCCAGTATTTTCGAAAATATACTTTACTAATTTGCTTGGAGAGATCTTGTCTTTTTTTCCCAAAGCCACAAATAACCTGGTTTTGCCTTCCATCTCAATTTTTTTGTTTTTGCCGGATATATCCTTTATCTCATTATACAAACTGGGATTAAGTTTATCATCAAAACTATAATTGAGTATTTTGGCAAGTACCTCAGTGGTGTTATTGTTTTCAAGAAGTCTTTTAGCCCAATTATAATAGTTGGCATCTATCTCTTCACTGTTCATTGCTGAGATATCTTCATTGATCTTCCTGGTTTTTGCTTTAATAATATCTTTAACATTGGGCACTTTAAACTTTTTAATATCCGTCTTTGCTTTGCGTTGAATAAACATCAGCTTCTGGTATTCACTGGGGGTAATAAAGGTAATGGCGGTACCCTGTCTACCAGCTCTGCCGGTACGTCCGATCCTGTGTACATAGCCTTCGGGATCCTGGGGTAGAGCGAAATTAATGACATGGGTCATGTTGTAAACATCCAAACCACGGGCGGCAACATCAGTGGCCACCAGTACATTAACTTTCTTTTTTTTGAACCTGTCCAGGGTCTTTTCTCTCTGGTTCTGTGAAATATCACCATGAATAAAATCTGCATCATACCCTCTCTCGTTAAGATGGCTGACCACAGTATCCACATCATTTTTGGTTCTGCAGAAAACCAGCCCGTAAAAGTCTTCTTCAATATCAATAATCCTGCATAATGCCTCAAATTTATCAGCAGCATGTACTTCATAATAAATCTGTTCGGTAAGACTGACCGTAGGCAATTGTTTTTCAATGGTAATGAATTCATATCCGGCCATGTATTTACTTGCCAGTGCCTTAATCCTGGCAGGTATAGTAGCCGAAAAGAGAAGGGTCTTTTTCCGGGAATTGGTGTGCTTCATGATTTCTTCCATATCTTCAATGAATCCCATATTAAGCATTTCATCAGCCTCGTCAAGGATTAAATATTCTATATCCCTGAGATTAAGCGTCTTTCTGTTGAGATGGTCAATCACCCTTCCTGGGGTTCCTACCACGATGTGAACTCCTTTTTTCAGACGCCTTAACTGCTGGTCAATTGATTGCCCGCCGTAGATAGGAACAATCTGGATACCTGAATTACCCTTTAAGGAACTAATCTCCTCGGAAACCTGTATAGCCAGCTCTCTGGTAGGGGTAAGAATCAGTGCCTGTACATTTCTCCGTTGAGGATCTATCATTTCAATCAAAGGCAAGCCGAAAGCAGCTGTTTTCCCGGTTCCTGTCTGAGCCTGTACGATTATATTGCTATCATCCCGCAACATAACGGGAATGGTTAAGGTCTGAATAGGGGTTGGCTCTTCAAAACCCTTGTTGGAAATAGCATCCATGACCTTTTCAGAAAGGCCGAGCTGTTTAAATTTAACGATATCTGTCATTTTTTCTCCTAAAAATAATCAATAAAATTTTCTGTATAAGCTTGCTTCTTTGTGATGATAAGAATTGAAAGTAGTTCACTTAACGTTTCGGGGACATCCGAAGTTGCCAGACCAATGGAAGGCAAATTGGGCACATCGAAGCGTAAAATGGGCATTCATTCTTGTTCTTACCGGTTTGCATATAATCAAAAGCAGAATACAATTTATTATACCATAGGTGTCAAGGAAAAATGGTATAACGTATACCGTTAAATATTTAGGGGATCATTGAAAGATAAAGATGAAAGAATGAGGGATAATGTACTGGAAAACTAATTCATAGTATTTTGTGGCTATAAATATATGAGATTGCTAGGATGAGACATCAGTGAGTGCAAGAATATGGTAGAATATTAATCAAATGATATATCTATGATAAAGGATGTTGTTGGTTTATTGCTTTATGGTAAGGGGAAAAATATGAATCATATGAATGCAGAATTCAAGATAAGGCCCGCCTGGGAGGAAGATATAAAAACTCTTGCCAGGTTTCGCCTGGCACTACAGGAACATATGGAAAATATTAATGCCCGGATCTTACCTTTGAGTCAAGGTGCAAGAAAATCATTGCCTGCCCGATACCGGCAATGGATAGCCGATCCGATGCGGCGTGTTGTCTGTGCTGAATATCAATCCGGTGAATTGATCGGTATGGCAGTGGCATTAATAATGGAGCAAACTGACTGGCAACCTCCCGGAGTAGGCAGGATTGATGATGTTTGGGTTGAAAAAGAATATCGCTGTAAAGGGGTAGCCCGGATGTTAATTCGCGATCTGCTTCACTTTTTTTCAAAACAGAATGTACCAACCATCGTTCTAGACTATGTAGACGGAAATAAGGAAGCTGAATTAACCTGGGAATCATTTGGTTTTAAAACAATCCTGAAAACAGCCATTATCTCTCCGGCTGAATTACAAAGACAGATTGAAAAAACTGTAAGATAGTATTGCGTCGTGCGTATTGCGTATACCGTTAAATTCCTGCAAAAATAGAATAATGCAATAATGCAAGACTGTAAAAAACAAGTTGCAAGATGTGAGGAGGAGTTCAATTTTAATGAAATATATCAGTACTAGAGGAAATATTGATCCGGTATCCGCTGTAGAGGCAATTAAAATGGGAATGGTGCCCGGGGGAGGATTGTTTGTACCGGAAGAAATCCCTGTAATATCTCTCCAACAGCTGAAACAGTGGAAGGATTTGTCTTATGTTGAACTTGCCCGGAATATTTTTTCACTTTTCCTGGATGGGGGCTTTTCCAAAAATGAGATAAGTCAGGTAATCCAAGCTGCTTACAATAGCGAACATTTTGAATCTGAAGAGATTAGCCCTGTCAAACAGCTTGATGACCAATTATTCATCCTGGAGCTTTTCCACGGACCAACCGGCGCCTTTAAGGATATTGCCCTGCAGGTACTCCCGCGAATTTTAACACTGGCAGTCGATAAACTTTCGATTACCAATCAGATGTTGATTCTGGTAGCAACTTCGGGTGATACCGGCAAGGCTGCCCTGGAAGGGTTTAAAGATGTGCCCGGAACCCAGATTGTTGTCTTCTATCCTTTTCAGAAGGTCAGCAAAATTCAAGAATTACAGATGGTTACCACCGAAGGAAGCAATACCCATGTACTTGCTGTTAGAGGTAATTTTGATGATTGTCAGAATGCGGTAAAACAAATCTTCTCTGACCAGCGCTTCTGCCGACATCTGGAAGAAAAAGGGTTTGAGTTTTCCTCTGCCAATTCCATTAACTGGGGCCGCCTCTTCCCGCAGATTGTTTACTACTTCTATGCTTACCTGTCTCTTTTAAAGAAAAAACAGATTCGGCTTGATGAAAAAATGAATTTCACTGTTCCCACCGGAAATTTTGGCAATATTTTAGCCGCCTGGTATGCCCGTCAGATGGGTTTGCCGGTAGCAAAGCTCATCTGTGCCTCCAATATCAACAAGGTATTGACAGACTTTTTTCATCAGGGCATTTATGACCGCAACCGCTCCCTGCTTTCCACTATCAGCCCGTCCATGGATATTCTGATCTCCAGCAACCTGGAGCGTTTTTTGTTTGAGATTGCCGACCATCAAGAAAAAACTATCATTCATTGGATGAGAGATTTGCAGGAAAAAGGGCAATTTACCCTGGACAAAAAAATGAAAAACAAGATGGAGGAAATCATCTTTGCCGGCTATGCCAGCGAAGCAGAAACGTTAGAGTCCATTAAAACAGTGTATCATAACTATCACTACCTGGTTGACCCGCATACTGCTGTGGGTGTAAAGGTTTTTCGTGAGTATCAGAATAGAATCAGACAAACTAATAAAACCGTCATTGATGCTACTGCTACACCTTTTAAATTTAACCGAAGCGTTCTGGCTGCATTGCTGGGTGAAAAGTTTATTCACAATAAAGATGAACTGGCTTTATTGCATGAACTAAGTCAGTGTACCGGTTTACCTGTTCCGGCAATGTTAAGGGATCTGAAAAACAAAAAGATAAGACAGCACCTCATTTATGAAAAAGAAGATGTCCGGAAAAGTTTAACAGACATCTTACAAATCAGGTAAATAATTTAATTTTCCCTCATCCCATTTATAATCGACAATTTCGATCAGTGGGGCTATATCATTCCATGCTTTTCAATAGTCATTTCTAATCTGAATAGGCTGGAATAATTAATTTGTGATTAATTTTTTTTGCCTTTCCTTATTTTTTATCTTTTT
>Ga0180433_10008577_pt1 | contig 12694 bp, 15 predicted proteins | sample SS_ome_8_FD_132980 | JGI IMG/M metagenome (GOLD analysis project Ga0180433, IMG submission 132980) | Hypersaline lake sediment archaeal communities from the Salton Sea, California, USA - SS_1_D_1 metaG | ecosystem: Environmental > Aquatic > Non-marine Saline and Alkaline > Hypersaline >... | reverse complement strand
TTTGTCAACCCCTGGTAAAGAATTATTTAAAAAAATCACCGCCGATTAGGGCAGTGAAGTGTTGGAAAGAGGGGATTTGGCTAGGTCTTGGCCCGGGCAGGGGCTTCGACATAGCCCCGCGGAATGAGCCAGCGCCGGGTCACAAGCTCGTAGTTCACGAGCCCGATGAGCGCGCCGGCCAGGGCCCCGATAATGGCCGAACCGGCCAGATAGCCGATTCCGGCGCCGATCATGGCATCAGTTCCGCAGATCAAACGCTTTTGCGAGTGGATGCGGATGAACACCTGCCAGCCGAATCGGCCAAGGAAGAGGGTGGTCTCCTTGATGGCGCGGCCGATGAAGCAGGCCAAGACCACGATGGCTGAGGGAATGCGCTTGGCAACCCACCAGAGAGCCAAAGGCATGCGCTTCATGAGCCACCAGATTCCTCGTGGCAAGTGGTAAAAGAGGACGATAGGCGGTGCAGTCCAAAAGGCTATTTTTTGGTAAGGTAGCCATTCTCGCTCCTCGCCTACCAGAACGTACTTAGAGTGGGAGTCCTGAGTAACAAGTAGTGCTGAAAGTAATGACGCCACTACCCAGGTGCAGGGAAATAGGATCGCAGTAAAGACGTACCCGAGGTGGTAAGCTGTAAGAGGACACATAATTATCAAGAACCAAGATGTAAGACAGGCAAATGCGAGACCAGCTGAAAAGAATGACCGCCAGAATGACCTATACGGCTGCCATCCGCGTGCCGCGCGGTAGGCACGGGGGATAGCGGCGAGTACCTTGCGGAAGTTGTAGCTCAGGTAACCGATCAGCCCGCCGAAGATCAACCCCACCCAGATGAAGTAGATGCTGGTGATCTCCAGGCTGATGAACGAACCAATGCCTGCACCAAGAGCGCAGGCCAGCAGAATCTTCCAAGTTTCCTTTTTCATTTCCTTATCCTCCCTTGCTTGTTTTTAAACGAACTTTGCTTTAATGGAACCTATCAGAATATTGAGGATTTGTCAATCCTCAATGCCCCGCGATCGTCATTCCCCGCCCCCGTTTTCACGAGGCTAAACTCCAGCGGGAATCCACGTCATTGAGGAGTGGGTCCCCGCGTGCGCGGGGACGACGATGGGCGGTTGATTTAATATAGTCAATTCGCTAGAATACACGCATGCTCACATCAGAATTTGATTACAATTTGCCCCAAGAGTTAATCGCGCAAGAGCCGATGCGGCCGCGTGATCATTCTCGCCTGATGGTGCTTGATCGCACGAGCGGCGAAATAAGGCACCAACATTTTTATGATTTGCCCGGCTTTCTCGTGCCCGGCGATGTTTTGGTATTTAATGAAAGCAAAGTTTTTAAGGCGCGGCTTATCGGCAAGCTCGGTGATCAGGAGGTGGAAATTTTTCTTTTACGCGGCAATGAGGCAATCTGGTCGGCTTTGGCTCGGCCGGGCAAAAAAATCAAAGCGGGGGATGTGATCAATTTTAAAAAAGGGCTTGAGGCAACCGTGATAAAAAAGCGCGACAACGGGATTGTTGAAATTGAATTTAATAAATTTGGTAATGAACTGATCGACGTCATCAATCGCATCGGCGAAGTACCGACGCCGCCCTATGTCAAAACTCCGCCCGAAAAAATCGAGGATTATCAGACCGTCTATGCCAAAAATATCGGATCCGTCGCCGCGCCCACGGCCGGATTTCATTTTACGGCCGAGCTATTAGAAAAAATTCAAAAGCAGGGGGTCGACCTCGAATTCATTACGCTCCATGTCGGCATCGGCACCTTTCGTCCGATCCAGTCGGATAAAATAGAAGAGCATGAAATGCATGAAGAGTTTGTTGAGATTGATTCACAAACTGCCGCGCGCATCAATCGGGCTAAGGAGGAAGGCCGGCGGGTTATCGCTGTCGGCACAACCACGGTGCGCGCACTCGAAGGTGTTGCCATGCTTCATCGCGGCGAACTCGCCGGCTTTGCCGGCGACATCAATCTTTTTATTAAACCGGGGTTTAATTTTCAAATTATTGACGCGCTCATCACCAATTTTCATTTGCCAAAGTCAACGTTGTTGGTGCTCGTATCATCTCTGGCCGGTCGGGAAAATATTTTAAAAGTTTACCAAGAGGCGATAAAAGAGAGATATCGCTTTTATTCATTCGGCGACGCGATGCTGATTAAATAAATGGCTTGACATTTTTCCGCGCCACGGATATAATTTCGCCATCTTTCTTATGATCTGTGCTGGGAAGGGGTTGGTAGGCGGCTTGCTGCCTCCGGTCGTCTGCCTTTGCTCTTCGAGCTTCGGCAAGACGTGTCTGACTATGCCTCCGGGTTTCGTCAAGACAGGTTTGCGTGGCCCAGCCATCGCACAGACAGTCCTCCTCCTTGGCCTTGCCGCAGCAGGAAAGCCGTACCTCCGCTTATCCTGCTGCGGCACTTTTTTTATTTTTTGCGTTATGCTAAGATAATACGAACCTTAATTTTCTCCAAAATATGAAAACATCAGAATCAGTAACAATCGGCCATCCCGATAAAGTCTGCGACCAGATTTCAGACGCGATTTTGGACGAATATCTGCGCCGCGACCCCGAGGCGCGTGTTGCCGTTGAGTCTTTCGGGGCACACGGCGCGCTCATTATCGGCGGGGAAGTGACGAGCAAAGAGTCTTTTGATGTTGCTAACCTCGCGCTTTCGGTCTATCGGGATATCGGCTACCGCGATTCGCTTGAGCCCTTCGTCAACATCGAGGCCCAGTCTCCGGAAATTTCCCGCGCCGTTGACACCGGCGGCGCCGGCGACCAGGGGATCATGTACGGCTATGCCACTCTCGAAACTCCGGAGTTTCTTCCGCCGGTTTTTGTTTTGGCGCGAGGGATCACCCAGCGCTTGGCCGATCTGCGGCTGAACCACCCCGATTTTTACTGGCTTGGTCCGGACGGCAAGTCCCAGGTCACCATCGACGGCGGCCGAGTAAAAAAAATCGTTGTCTCGACTCAGCATGACGAGGAAATAAAGATCGAGGAAATTCGCGAAAAAATTATCAAGCATGTCATCACGCCGGTAATCGGCAGTCTTGAGGGAGTCGAGCTGATTGTTAATCCGGCGGGCAGTTTTCTTACCGGCGGTTTTAGCGCCGATACCGGGCTCACCGGCCGAAAAATTATGGTCGATACCTATGGTGGCGTCATTCCGCACGGCGGCGGCGCCTTTTCCGGCAAAGACCCGAGTAAGGTCGATCGCTCCGGCGCCTACATGGCGCGCTTTGCCGCGAAAAATATTGTTGCCGGAGGGTTTGCCAAGAACTGTCTTGTTTCCGTCGCCTATGCGATCGGCAAAACCAAGCCGGTGATGCTTACCGCCCGGGACGGCCAGGGCCGCGACCTCGGCCGGCTTTTGGACAAAAAATTTGATTTCCGGCCGGCGGCAATTATCGAAAGGCTTAATCTCAAACGCCCGATTTACCGCGACACGGCGGCGCACGGCCATTTCGGACGAGAAGGCCTGCCCTGGGAAGAGGTTATCAATATCTAGTGCTTTTCGGTTTCTGGCATTCGTTATATAATGTTTTTCAGTGATATTAATTTGTAAAAAATAACGAGAGTATGAATAAGTTATTTTTTTTAATGGCAATATTATTCATCGCCGGCTTTCTCGCCGGTTGCGGCCAGCCCGTTGAATATGACGTGCCAAAAAATACTATCTTTACTCCACCCGAAGAAGAAAATATGGAATCAGCCAAAACATATTCCTATCAGGGCGAGCTCCTTGAAGAAAGGATCAAGGATAAAATCGCGGTTGTCAAAACCGCCAAAGGCGACATTGTCGTCGAACTAAATGCGGATGTCGCGCCGCTCACCGTGAGCAATTTTGTTTATCTTGCCGAAGAAGGATTTTATAACGGCCTTACCTTCCACCGCGTTGAGCCCGGCTTTGTTGTTCAGGGCGGAGATCCTTCGGGCGACGGCACCGGCGGGCCGGGATACACCGTTCCCGCGGAAATAAGCCCAGATCTTAAACACTCCAAAGGTGCAATCGCCATGGCGCGCTTGCCCGACCAGATAAATCCGGAAAGGGCCTCAAGCGGCAGCCAGTTTTATTTTGCGCTTGACGTTCTGCCTTTCCTTGACGGCGCTTACACTGTTTTCGGCGAAGTGGTCGAAGGCATGGACGTTGTTGAAAAGATTGAAATCAGCGACAAGATTAATGAAATAACAATCCAAGATAAGGAATAAGCAATGAGATGTCGACCGGGCATTCTTTCTTTGCCGACAAAGATAATTATTCTTTCCGCAATCTGCGTTGCGCTGTGCTTTGTTATTTACATCATGTTTTTGCCGAAAGGCACTGGCCGGGTTTTTGAAGACGCCGGCCTCGCGCCGCACACGCCCACCCCCGAGGAAGTCCGCGGAGTCTACGTTTCTTCATTTACGGCCGCCGATCCCGAGCTCCGCGCCGAAATCGTCGCCATGGTTGAACGCACTGATTTAAACGCGATGGTGATCGACATTAAAGACGCATACGGGTACCTCGCCTTTGAACCGAAGCGGGAGTCTTTTAACGGCATTCCTCGTTCGTATATTCAGATTGAAAATATTGAGGAATGGATTGAGGAACTCCACGAAAAGGGGATTTACACGATCGCTCGGATGACCGTCTTCCAGGATACGGCGCTTGCTGAAACCCACCCTGAATACGCCGTCCGGAAGAATACCGGCGGCATCTGGCGCGACTGGCAGGGTAAAGCCTGGATCGATCCCGGCTCCGAAGAAGCCTGGGAATATATTGCCGACCAGGCACGCGAAGCATACGATCTCGGTTTCGACGAAGTGAACTTCGACTATATTCGTTTTCCCTCCGATGGTCCGCTTGGGCAGGTAGCTTATTCCTATCACCGGAGCGAACGGCGCAAATACGAAACAATGGCTGACTTTTTTTCCTGGATCGATGCGCGCCTTCATTATCTGCCGATACCGATCTCCATTGACCTTTTCGGCTTGACTTATCTTAAACAAAATCAGGACGATGACATGAATATCGGCCAGCGCATCGCCGATACGGTTGAGCATTTTGACTACGTCTGTCCCATGCTTTACGCGAGTCATTACACCGAGGGGTTTTTCGGCTTTGAAAATCCGGCCGAACATCCTTACGAAGTCGTTCGCGAAAGCCTGGAAGCCGGCCACGAGATTATGGCTGAATACAGCGGCATTCCGAAACAGTCGCGTCCTTGGCTGCAGGATTTTGACATGGGCGCCGACTATGACGCGAAAAAAGTCCGCGAACAAATTAAGGCGGCCCGGGAAATGGGGGCGAGCGGGTTCCTGTTTTGGAACGCGCGCAATATCTATACCGAAGAAGCTTATTACAATCTCGACGAGCTATAAAATATAAACCAAAAAACATAAGATCACCAATTTAAAAAAACGCCCATGCGGGCGTTTTTTATTTTAAATTTTGGCGGTTCGGTGGCGTTAGTACACCTCTTCCTTCTTTTCGCGTAAGAACCCGACAAGCCCCTCGAGGTAATCGATGATTGTTTTAAACGGTGCCTCGATAATCACGTCGAGCAAAAAGATCATGACATTGATTTTCGCGGACTTGAGAGAAATCCAGCGGCCGAGCCGGATGACCGGAAGGAAGCCGATGTCGAAAAGAAAGGACAGGAATCCGCCGCTTTTCTTTTTAACGATAAACTCATGGGCGCTTGAACGGATACGAAAGCCGAAAAAGCTTATCAGGCTCAGGAAGATAATGAATATCGCGCCGCTGACAATATTAAAAGTAAGGCGATAGAGCCCGTAAATAATCAGTCCGAGGATGCCGGTGAAAATAATCGCGTAAATAATGTTGTAAATCACTGTCGCCACTTTGCTCCGCCTCGTTACCGTTTCCATGATAATTTTTTCCTGTTTTTCCGGCGGTACAAAAATGATTTCATCAAGTCCCTTGACGATCAACTCGGTATTTTTATCCGAAGGAACGCGCACGGAAACGCCGAGCAGAAACATTAAAAAGGGCGGGAAGAGTACATTTATCGCAACCGGAACATAACGCAGCTCCTGGGCGATAAAAATATCGTAGGGTACCTCAATAATGAGCGCGAGGAGCATTTTGGTAATAAAGATATAGACAACGCTCCGGGCCATGCTTCGTCTCAGTTTCGAGCGGGATTCGCGATAGCGGCGGCTGCAGGATTTTCGGATCTGATTGTTGAAATCGTCAACCGGCAGGAATCCGGTTTTGGCAAGTTCGGGCTTTTCCAAAAGAACTTCGCGCAGGATGTCGAAATAAACAGTGTATTTTCGGAAAAGGCGGTGCAATTTTTCGCCGACCGGCTTGCGAATAAGGTACTCGATCTGTTCAATTGTTTTGGCGAAATCATTCGCCCGCTGCTGAAGATCATTTTCCGTCGGCGCGTGCCACTCCGGCCAGAATTTTCTTAAAAGCTCGTAGCGGGTGATGTCAACGTCCGCCTTCCAGAGCGAGCGGAGATTGGCGACAAAAAGCAGGTAGTCCCTTTCTTTTTCACTTACCTTGAGGTCGGAAAATTCAACGCGGTTTGTAATTGTCTCAAGCATGAAGTGGAGAAGAGCGCGTTCGCGGTCCTTGGAAACGAGCGCGTCCTCAATTTCGACGGCAGCAGTTGACCAAAGCCAGTCAACATTCGCCTGATTAAAGGCTTCCGGCTTAATTTCACTGACCTGTTCCAAAAAATAAAAATATTTTGAAAGAAGTTCGTTTACTCGCAGTACCTTTGTTTCGGGGACCGTGTCGTTTTTTAAATATCCGCCGCGAATCAGTTCATAAATAAGCGGCCGGGCGATTTCATCGGCTTCGGCGCCGGGATAAATGCGCCGTTTGAGTATTCTTAAAATGGCGTTTTTGCGCAGAAGATGCTCTTCCTTATAATCGATAATATTGCGGAAGCGTTCGTAGATATAGGAAAGCGCGCCAACCACGGTGCTGACGTGTATTTTAGGGGCGTTTTCCGGCTCACGCCCCGATTTGTAGGCGCGCAGATAAGAGCCCAAAAATCTCTCCACGTTGGGGGAGAGACCGCCTTGCTGTATTTGTGGCTTACCGCCTTCATGCATATTGCTTAAAATATAGTTAAATCCGCCGTATTTGTCAATTAATTTTTTAACAGCTTAGTTTTTTAATTGCGCTTATTTGTGGTATGATACTATTAAGATAAATTACTTATTTTTATGGAATACGAAATCAAGCCGCCGCACATTTTCAAGTGCAAGAACTGGAAGGAGTGTAAAGCATATCTTTCCAGCAAGGAGGGCCGCTGGCTTCTCATAATTCTCGCTGTTTTTCTTTTTCCGTTTTTTGTTATCGGCGTGATGCTTTATTATGTCGGCAAATTCAGAAAGTTACGGAGAACGGTTCATGATAAGATCAGCCATCGCAAGTAACAAGCCTTTTCAAGGAAGCCCCTCCCAAGGGGCTTTTTATTGCCTATTCCGGGAAAATAGATTAATATCTATTTAGTGAATTAAAATTATTTTATGTATAGAATATTTTGTTTTGTGCTTATTTCGGGCTTATTGCTGCTGGCTGGTTTTGGCTGCACAATCGAGAAAAAAAGCGAGATTACCGATGACGGCGCGATAACCGTGCCGAGCGGCGACGCCGATGCCCCGGTTCCCGAGGATATCGGGGAGGTTGATACCTTTGAACAAGATGAGGAACCGGTCGACGAAATCGACAGCCTAATCGAGGAAATTGAAACGCTCGAAGCCGAAGCCGATGATCTTTTTGACGGCTATACCGGCATCGACACAAGCAATGACGAAGAATTAAACATTTAAAAATATGACAAAAAATCTTTTGGTTTTATTTGCAATTTTCTGCCTGGCATTTTGTCCGCTCGGCTCATTTGCCGCCCAAGAGGGAGAGGGGACTCTCAAAGAAAAAATCGAAGAGGCGGCCGCCGATGTTAAGGAAGCGGTTGGCGAAGCGCAGGTTGACGTGCTTCAGGCAATGGGCGAAAAAATGATCGACAATCGGCTGAACGCGATTGATTACGCCGAAAACCTTCTTGCCGCGGCAAAGCTTGTTGCCGCCGACGCGAAAGCCGAGGTTCGCGTGATGCTTTCGGAAAATTCAGCCGGGCTCGCATCCCTTAAAGACGATATCCTCGCGGACAGCGATGCCGGCACGCTTAAAGACAAGGTAAAATCAATTGTTGAGGATTTCCGGATTTATATTGTTGTTTTGCCAAAGGCGCATGGCCTTGCTGTTGTCGGCCATTACCGCACGGTTGAATCGAGGGTGGCCGAACTTGCCGACAAAATTGAAGAAAAGGGCGCCGAACTGGATGTCAACGGAGACGTCAGCACTCTAATCGCCGAGGCGCGCAGCGAGCTCGCGAATTCGCGCGATTATCTTGACGCCGCCGAACTTAAATTGCAGGAAATGAGCGCCGAATGGCCTTCGCGCGCCACCAGCCTGAATCTTGAAGCGCGCGGGCAGATCATTGAAGCGAAATCAAGCCTCCATTCGGCTTTTGGAAAAATGAAGCAGGCGATTGCGAAAATTCGCAATGAAGCGGGCGGAGATGAAGAAGATGAATAAAAATATAAAATCATCCCTTGACGGGATGATTTTTTAATGGTAATTTTAAATGTCATTCACCATTTAGTCCTTAACGGTCCTTAACAAGGAGGGCAAAATGGCCTGCACGAGCCATGACCATGACGGGCCCTTTGAAAAAGGGCTTTTCGGCAAACGGTGCGAAAGCTGCCGCACCGTGGTTACCGATCAGTTTTATCGCTACCATTTTATGCAGGCTCTGCGGCGCAGGCAAGATCCTTTTTGTCCGATTTGCGGGACAGCGATGGAGCCGCTTGAAGACGGATTAACCTATTACTGCCGCGCCTGCAAAATCCGCCAGAAAATCACCCACCCCCAGGTGGACGAACTCCTCTGCCTTTTGCGGTCAAACCGCTACCTGCGTCGTAAATTTTATGACGTTGTTGACGGCGGAAAGACAATGGCTTGTTTTTACTGCGACGGGAATTTTTCCGCCGCCGGTCCGCTTGAAGCCCGTTGCGACGGCTGTGGCCTTACCATCCGCCGCGACGAAGAGGGTCGCTTCTTTGCCTCCGGGCCCTGATCATCCGCGCCGAGCGCGGATTTTTTTTATTAAATAAAAAAACCAGGGCAGAGCCCCGGTATCAGTTGGTGAGCAGGCGAATGAGCGCCTGCTTGACGCGCCGCAGGTAATCGCCGGCAATGCCGGCGCGCGGCAGATGGCCGTTCACGTGTTCGAGGAGGGCCTGGAAATCCTCGCTCGGGTAGTAGCGGCGGAGCGCCACGAAGTACTCGTAGATCTCGTCCTCGGTGCAGCGGTTGAGGGCCGTCCACAGAAGGGCGGCGTCCCAGTCTACCTCCGAGAGCTCCTGCGGCCTCGCGTCCTCGAAGCGCGTGCCCGGGAGAACCTGTGTGAGCATCTCCCATTTGCGCTGGGTGAAAGAATCCATTGAATCGATGTCTCTTGCCGCGAGAAGCCCGGTTTCTTGCAGTTCCATTTTTCCCTCCTTCTTTCGAAAGTTAAATCTATCAAACCGGTGTGGTTTTGTCAAGCAATAAAAAAAGACGCGTGGCGCGTCTAAGTTTGCGGCGGCATATCGCCCGTAGTTTTCAATCATTTCATTCGCGTCGCTCGCCGAGCTTTTATCAATGAAAAAGATAAAAATAGCGAGCGTAAGTATCAACGCAACAATGAGCAAAATCAGGAGAATCGTGGTGAAGTTGGTTTTTTTAAGAACGTCTCTTAGGCGCATCGCCCCCCTCCTTGTTGGAATGCTGTTATGTTATCCGCAAGACCATTATATCCAACTCAATGCAAAAAGTTAACAATCAAAAATTTTTTTGGTATAATTCGTATAAGAAATAAACCGCTTTAAGTTATGAAAAAAATTACGGCCATTGCTTTGATAATTTCGGCGTGCTTTCTGCTTGGTGCCGGCTGCGCGCAGAAAGAGGCGGCTCCGGAACGCCCTGACTTCGGGCCGGGCGTTAGCGAGATTCCGGTTGACTCGCTTGTGCCGGCGGAAGAATTTACTCTTGGTCAAGTCGCCGAGCATGCCGCGGCGGATGATTGCTGGGTGGTGATTGAGGGCGTTGTTTATGATATTACTAACTTTGCTTCCGAACATCCCGCCGGAAGCGAGTCTGTCACCCGATGGTGCGGCCAGGACGCCACCGAGGGTTTCAATACAAAAAATATGACCGGCGGCAGCCATTCGGTCCGCGCTAAATTAAATCTTGATTCCTATTTCAAAGGCAATCTAATTCAATAAGATAATTAATTAATTTTTAAAAAATATGGAGATAGAACCAATTATGGCTCAGCCCGACCTCTATGCTCAGGCGCCGATGCTGGATCCGACATATATTTTCTTACTTATCCTCATCGGGATCTGGTCGCTTGTCTGGAAAGGGCTCGCGCTCTGGCGCGCCGCCCGCAACACGCACAAGGCCTGGTATGTCGTGCTTCTTCTTATCAACACCGCCGGCATCCTCGACATCCTGTATTATTTCATCTGGGGCAAGCCCAAGAAATAAAAATTTCATGTCGTGATTAAAAGAACCGCGCTTTGGTACGGTTCTTTTTTAATAAAAAACGCCCGATTGGGCGTATGCAGGTATCAGTGACTAGGCGCGCGTTTTTCGGCGGCCGTTATTGCGTTCCGGCTTCAGCTGCAGGTAGGCGAATATCATCAGAGCGACGAGGCATATTACATAAAGGATGATTTTGAGCGTCGGCCATCCGATAAAAAAGGCGCAGATTGCCGCGGCGAATGCGATAAGAACTAGAGCGATTTTCATTTTTCCCCTCCCTCCCTCGGAGAGCATCACTGTATCTCCAATTAAACTTTATGTCAAGAAAATTGCATATTCTAATTTTAAATCAGACGGCAAAACTGCTACAATATATGTAAATTTATGTCCGTCATTTTTGTACAGATTGTTATCCTGCTTTTGTTCGCGATAACCGCGACAATCGCCTGGCAGCGCAAAGAGCTTTGGCTTTATATTGTCATTACCGTTTACGCCGCGCTTTTCGAAAATATTGATATGCTTATTTCCGCAGGCAAGCCCGGCGGCTATTCTTATCACGAAGGGCTCGCGCCAATGGTAATCGATACGCCGCTCTTTGTGATTTTGTCGTGGTCAATAATTTTTTACGGCGCTTGGGTGATTTGTCGCGGGTTAACGGATAATTTATGGGTTCGGGCGATTTCCGTGCCCCTTCTCGCGACAATTATTGATTTTGTGATGGACCCCGTTGCCACGAAAATGCGGCTCTGGGAATGGAACGGCTATGCCGATACGGACGGCATCCTCGGGGTGCCGCTGGCGAACTTCATGGGTTGGTACCTGGTAATTTTTGCTTTTATGCTTACCCTCTGGATTGTCGACCATATTGACTTCCTCGGCCGGGTCGGGAAATATATAATTATTCCCATATTCGCCTTTGCCCTCTTCCTTGCGATGTTCGGTCTTTTCGGAGTTGTCGCCGTGCACACCGGAATCAGCCTCACGAATCAAATCTGGTATCTCTCACTTTTCTTTATTCCCGTCGCCGCGGCATGTGTCGCGCTTTGGCGCATTTTCCCCGGAAAAGTGAAAATATCCAGATCCGAATACGGCTGGCTGCTTTTCACGCGCCTGCTTTTTTACGCTTACGGCATCGGCGGATTTATTTATTACGGCCTCTGGACAGAACCGTTGTTTTGGGGAATGATTATATTCAGCCTCGCGCTTGAAATTATCGCCAATATTAAATTTTTAAAAAATGCCGAAATTAACCGCGTCTCAACTTTATAATCTTGTTCAGTGCCCTTACCGCGTGGAGCTGAACATTTACGGCGACCCGAATGAAAAATTGCCTCATTCGGAATTTTTTATGAAATTAATCGAAGATGGGATTGAGCATGAAAAAGAGGTGATTTCCGACATTGCCTTCAAGGAAGTGCCGTCCGAAGGAACGTTTGAGGAAAGGGCGAAGATTACCGCCGGTCTGATGAAGGAAAAAACACCCTGGATATACCAGGCGGTTCTCTTGAAAGACGACCTCGTCGGCATTCCCGATCTTCTTGAATATGTCGGCGATCATTATGAGCCGGTCGAAATAAAGTCCGGCCGGGGCGTCAAAGAGGAATATGCCATGCAGATTTGCTTTTACGCCTATCTCCTCGGGCAGATTACCGGCAACGGTCCCAAAAGGGGCCGGATTATTAACGCCGATAAAGAATTTTTGGAAGTGTTTGTTTCCGGATGGTGGGAAAAGTTTGAAAAAAGGTTTGAATACCAGAAAAGAATTGTCCGCGCCGAAGCGCATGACGATCTTGCCATTGGCGGCGCATGCAATAATTGCCCGTGGCGAAAATTTTGCGAACAAAAAGCCCGCGTCCAGGACGACCTCACCCTTATCAGCGGTTTGAGCCGGGTGAATAAGGCGCGGTTAATTCGCGCCGGCATAAAAACGCAGCGCGATGCCGGCCGAATGGATCCGGCGATTGCCAATGAGATCAAGGGGCTTGGTCCGGTTCTCGTTAATAAATTCCGCGAGCAGGCCCAGGTCAACCTGGAAAATAAAATGCGTGTTTTTGCCGAACCTGAATTCCGCGAAGCGCCGGTCGAAATATTTTTTGACCTTGAGGGAGACCCGCTCATGGCAATTGATTAT
>Ga0180433_10008576_pt1 | contig 12694 bp, 9 predicted proteins | sample SS_ome_8_FD_132980 | JGI IMG/M metagenome (GOLD analysis project Ga0180433, IMG submission 132980) | Hypersaline lake sediment archaeal communities from the Salton Sea, California, USA - SS_1_D_1 metaG | ecosystem: Environmental > Aquatic > Non-marine Saline and Alkaline > Hypersaline > Sediment... | reverse complement strand
GGATGGCGATCCAGATGGCGGTAGAGGAGATCAACGCAAAAGGGGGTGTGCAGGTAGGCGATGCAAAACACCCCCTCAAGGCCTACTCCATCGATACAAGAGAGCATGAGCCCGGAATACCCGTGCAGGACGCATTGACGGCGACGGAGAAGCTCATTCTGGAGAGAAAACCTCATGCCATCGCATTGGGTAACTTCCGATCCGAGGTCTTGCTTGCCTCAATGGACCTCATGGCCAAGTATAAACTTCCATACATTTGTTCGATTGCCATGACCCCGTTGTTCCAGAAAAAGGTCTTGGAAGCATACGATAAGTATAAATACTGCTTTCGGAATTGCCTTAACGCACCCTACCTTGTGATGTATTTGCAGGGGGTGATGGATTTCGTAAACAAAGAGTATGGTTTCAGCAAGGCATACATAATTGTGCAGGATACACTATGGGCCCAGGGTACGGGCAAAGGCCTTGACAAATGGTATAAAAAAAACGGCTGGGAAGTGGGAAGCTTCGATGCTTACGCCTTGGGGGCCAGCGACTTCTCTCCGTCCCTGATCAAGGCCAGGGCCCAAAAAACCCAGGTGATCGTCCCTATCTTTGACATGCCTCAAAGCGGCATTCTGCTTAAACAAGCGCGGGCGATGCAGATTCCGGCCCTTCTTGCAGGGTTCATCAGTCCTGTTGCGCCTGAAAACGCCTGGAAGGTATTTGAAGGAGAGGTGGACGGAATGATTAATGTGATATTCGAAATCGGACCTGTTCCCGTGAAAGCAGTGCCCGATTCGGTTGCTTTCAACGAGAATTTCAGCAAAAGATGGGGAAACGAAGCCAGGATGAACCTGTCCGGCCATGGTCCGGGACCTAGCTACGACTCGATCTATATCTTTGCCGATGCATTTGAGCGTGCCAAGACGGTTGAGCCGGATGCCGTGGTTAAGGCGCTCGAACAGACCGACATGTCGGGTGTCGTTGGAAGGATCAAGTTCGGCAAAGACCATCAAGTAATCTATGGTTTTGACCCCAAAGAGACGGCCCTGGCCTGCGCCGTCCAGTGGGTGAAGCCCGGGAAAAGAGAGGTCGTTTTCCCTGAGGCCGTGGCAGAAAGCAAGATCGCGCTTCCGCCTTACATGAAATAATACTCGAGCTGGATTCTCAGGGCGATCTTATGTGAGAAGATCGCCCTGTTATTCGTTGCACATCCATGTTACCAAGCATCCTTATTTATGGCTTGATCAACAGCGTCAGCTTGGCCCTGATCGCCATCGGCTTCAGCATCACCTTCGGCATCAGCGGGGTGGCTAATTTTGCCTATGGAGGTTTTTATCTCCTCAGTGGATTTCTTGTCTGGATGCTACTCAACTACCTGAAATTCCCGCTTCTTCTGGCCATCATAACCACCATCGGTGTCGTCGGGCTTTTGGGCTTTGTCACTTACTGGGTCATCCTTTTGCGGGTTCGCGGGATACCCCTATCCGAAGTGATTGCGACGTTCGCGCTGGGAGTTGGGATACTGGAGTTATTCCGCTGGTTGGGGTTTGTGACCTATGAGTTCACGCTTCCCTATTTTAAGAAGGGCATGGTGATGATTGCCGGGGTGCCCGTTGACTATCAACGCCTCTTTATGATTGCCATAGGACTGGCATTGGTTCTTTTCCTATACTTTTTTACACACTACACACGCATCGGGTTGGCCTTTAGAGGGATCGCCCAGAACGAGCGCACGGCGATCTCGCTGGGGATCAAATCGGATTTGACGGCAGCCCTTAGTCTCGCCCTTGGTTCGGCCATGGCTTCTGTTGCTGCCGTTGTGATTCTTCCGCTGGGAATCATCTCCATCAATCAGGGATACGAGGTATTGCTGATCGCCGTCGCCGTGGGGATTGTGGGAGGATTAGAGAGCGTCCCGGGAATTTTGGTGGCGAGTCTGATCCTCGGGTATGCGCAGGTTCTGACCGGGATTTACTTGAAGCCCGAATGGATGACGGTCGTCTATCTGGCAGCGATCGTCTTGGTTCTTGCGATCAAGCCCTCCGGCCTTTTTGGTAAGTTTAAGGAACTGGAGGAAAGAGTCTGACGAATTCGGGATACGGGTGCGGGATCGATGAAATACAGGAAAGAGAGACTGGATCGGGGAATCAAGGCGAGATGCGAAGACATTTTCGCCCTTTCATCCTACAGGGAGATATTCTATCTGTCCCTCCCTCGCCTCTTGCCTGTCATCATCCTGCTCGCGCTTCCTTTATTGAATCCTGTGATTGGAATGTATTGGGAAAAAGTCTTGATGATCACCTGTGTCATCGCACTGCTTGCGCTGAGCTGGGATCTGATGGCCTCTGTGGGATTGATCTCATTAGGGCAGGCCCTTTTCTTTGGCGCAGGGGCTTATAGTGCCGGTTTTTTAAACCATGCCTTTAAATTGCCCCCCATTTTGAGCATCCCTTTGGGCACGCTTGGGGGCGCATTGTTCTGCACGTTCTTGCTTCTACCTGTGATGAGACTTAGAGGGGTCTACTTCGCCATCGTCACCCTCACCCTGCCGTTGCTCCTAGCCCGATTTATTGAGACAACAAAAATTCTCGGAGGAACCGAGGGGATGAGTGCCCTTTCTCCATTCCCCAGCATATGGGTTGAAATGTATGTACCTGTTTTCGCGCTTCTTGTGTGTCTTTTTGGTTTTCGAAGATTAATTAACGAGGATTATGGGCTGGTGCTTCAAGGGATACGCGATAACGATCGAGCGGTCATGAGCGGAGCGATCAATATCTACTGGTTCAAGGCTCAGGCGGTGTTTTTGGCCGGCTTGGCAGGGGCGTTTGCCGGCGCCTTCATGACTCATTACAACCAGGTGGTGGGAATGGCTGCCTTTGCCATGGATTATTCCATTTTGCCTTTAACCGCCGCCGTGCTGGGCGGTGTAGGAACCTTTGCCGGTCCGGCAATAGGCGCATTCATCCTGATTCCGCTTTCTGAAGTTCTCCGTGCCGTTGGAACGTTGAGAGTGGTTTTCTACTCGGCCATTCTCATCATCTGTGTGGTGGGTTTGCCGGAAGGTGTTTTTCACTATCTGAGAAGGAAGTATCACCAATTCGAAAGGATGGTCGAAGTGGGATGATCCGCTTTGGGTCGATGTGACGGACGACGAACCCCGTTAAAGAGGATGAACGCCAAGAATCGAGGTTTGGATTAAATTCAAAATTGATGACCCCGTAAAAAGTTAGAAAGTGCCCTTTTCTGTATTTCCGGCGCAGGTCGCCGTCCGGGAAAAACAAGAATTTCAGCGCCCCGACGTTCGCGGGCGTGACGACTCCGACGGCTCTTTAGGAGGCCGTCAAAATTCGTAGCCCGCAACTCAAATTTTCAATCATTCAATTGTATTTTAACGTTCAATCCTCATCTAAAAACGGCACGGGCATTCTTGCTGAGTGGTTGGGCGGGCTTTTTTTCGAAACAAATGGATAAAAATATTTTAAGCGTTGAGAACCTGAGTAAGAATTTTGGTGGAGTGGCAGCCATCGTCCGGGTGAGTTTTTCTCTGCAGGAAGGAGAGCTTCTCGGGATCATCGGCCCAAACGGCTCGGGAAAGACGACACTCGTAAATTTGCTCACGGGTTTTGTCAAACCGGATTCGGGGAAAGTCATCTACCAGGGGAAAGAGATTACGGGGAAGATGCCTTATAGGATAGCCGGATTGGGAATTGCACGGACCTTCCAGATGGTGAAGCCGTTTTATCAACTCTCCGCCTTCAAGAACCTAATCATCCCTTTGTATTCCTCCCGGGTCAAGAAACTGAGGGGAGGAAAGTACGGCGATCGGGACCATGTCGCTATCGACCTTCTGGAGGATGTCGGATTCGAACGCGACTCCTCCGTTCCTTACAAGGTAGCTTCCAGTCTTCCTCATGGCTATCTCAAGCGTCTTGAACTCGCACGGTGCTTGGCGCTTCGACCGGATTTACTCATTCTTGATGAGCTCTTTTCGGGGATGTCCATGTCGGAAGTTGCCGGCACCCTGCCCATCATCGAAAAACTGAGCGCTGAGGGCTTAAGCATTCTCATGGTGGAACATCGGTTGAGGGAGCTGTTTCGGATCGCACATCGGGTCATTGCCCTAAATTTCGGCTACAAGATCGCAGATGGACCCATCCGCCAAGTGATGGAGGACGAGGCCGTCAAATCAGCCTACCTTGGAAGCGAGGATGAGGGCTGAGATGCTTGAAACCAAAAGCCTGATGGTCTTTTTCGAAAACTCCCTCGCCATCAACGACCTCAACCTGGAGGTTCATGGAGAAGAGGTGGTGGGCATCCTCGGCTCCAACAGCGCCGGGAAGACGACCCTGATGAATACAATTTCCGGTTTGATGATTGACATCAAGAAAAAAGAGGACCGACGGGGAGGTGAACGAATCACCATCCTGGGTGAGATAAAATTTGAAGGGAAGGATATCCTTAACACGCCACCCGATGAAAGGGTCAAAAAGGGGATCGTCTTAAGCCGAGAAAGACATCCGATTTTTCCCGATAGTACGGTAGAGGAAAACCTGAAAATCGCGGCTTATCTCCGCAAGGATTCTCAGATCAAAGAAACCTTCGAATTTGTCTATTCCATTTTTTTTCATTTGAACCATATTCGAAAAAGAAAAGCAGGCTTTTGTAGCGGAGGGGAGCAGCAAATGCTTGCCATCGGAATGACCTTGATGACCCGGCCCCGACTGCTCCTCATGGATGAGCCGCTGCTCGGACTTTCCCCTGTCCTTCAAAAAGATCTGATCCGAGCGATCAAGCAGATTCGAGGGGAAGGCGTCACCCTCCTGGTGGCCGAGCAGTTTGCCAGGCCCCTTCTGCCGATTATCGATCGCGGTTACGTCATCGAAAACGGAAGCCTCGTCCTGTTCGGGACCGGAAAGGAATTGATGGATAACCCGGAAGTCAAGGCAGCATATTTTGGAATTTAAGGGGTTCATGGAAGTAGCGACCTCCATCTATGAGCAGTTCGATAAAGTCTCTCGGGATTTCGCCGAGAAACCCGCACTCATCTACTTGGGCACGAGATACACTTTCTCCCAACTCCGGGATGTGACGGAGAGCCTGGCTGGTCACCTTTACAGCATGGGGGTCTCCAGAGGAGATAAGGCTGTCTTATATCTCCCGAATTGCCTTCAGTGGGTGATAGGCTGGCTGGCACTGCAGCGCATCGGTGCCGTGGCTGTCCCCATTTCCCCCATCTATACGCCCATCGACCTCGAATACATGGTAAACGATAGCGGGTCTGAGACCATCTTCTGCCTGGATACCAATTTCGGGTATGTGGCTCAAATCCTTCCTGAGACCAAATTGAAGCGGGTGATAGTCACCAATTTGGCAGAACTCCTGCCTTGGTGGAAATGGGTGATCGGGAGAAGTTTCAACAAGATCCCGATGGGGAATTTTCATGCAGGGGGGAATATCTTCAGTTTTAAGAAGCTTTTAAGCGGTGGAGGCCATGCTTCCTTGCCGCCCCATCAGGCAGAGAGCGATGCAATGGTGGAAATGCTCTACACAGGCGGCACTACGGGCCTCCCCAAAGGGGTGCCTTTTACAAACGTTCTGTTTCTGGAAGGGGCGGCTGAGCAAAGGTCTATGACTGAACGCTTCATCGCCAGGGGAGAGGATATCGTTGTCCAGGGAGGGCCGCTGTTTCATATCCTGGGTCAAGCAGTCGGACTGGGAGCAATGCTTTCGGGAGACGCACTGGTATTGCTCCCAAGGGTTAATTTAGATGGTCTCTTTGATCATATTCAACGCTACAAGGTCCTCACTTTCTTCGGTGTTCCTGCCCTGTACCGAATGATTTTGGAGCATGATCGGGTCGACTACTATGACTTGAGTTCTCTTAGGTACTGTTTCTCAGGGGGGGATGTCCTACCCTCCGAGGTCGCTGAAAGATGGTTCAAAAAATTTGAAACATCCATTTATTCAGGGTATGGAGCAACCGAGACGTGCGGTCGTGTGTCTCTGACGCCTATGGGTGAACAGGCCCCGGCAGGCAGTGCAGGCAAAGTCACTCCCCTTCAAGAGGTGAGGCTTGTGGATCCAGACACCCTGGAACCGGTTGGTCCCGGACATCCGGGAGAATTGATGGTCTCCTCACAGCATATGGTGCGAGCCTATTGGAACAAACCTGAAGAGACGGCTGCCTGTTTTATCGAGATGGACGGTAAGCTTTGGTACAGGACTCGCGACATCGTTCGAGTGGATGGAAATCGGTGGCTTTTTTATTTGGATCGGTCTGTGGACACACTCAAACACAAGGGCTATCGCGTGGCCGTTTCAGAAATAGAAGCCGTTTTGCAGGAACACCCGGCAGTTGTTTCCGCTTGCGTGGTGGGCGTTCCGGATGAGAAGGTGGGCGAGAGGATCAAAGCCTTTGCCGTTCTGAAAGAGGATGTCAAGGGGGTGAGCGCGTACGATCTTCTCAAATGGTGCCGGGAGCGGTTAGCCTCTTACAAGGTCCCGCAATATATTGAATTCCGAGATATGCTCCCAAAATCCAAGGTCGGTAAGCTCTTAAGGCGTGAACTCCGAGCAGAGGAACGAAAAAGGTTCGATAAATAGGGACTTATCCCATTCGTTGTGGAACAGGGGGGTAACCAATGGGATAGGTCTCTATTTTTCCATTGCCGGGGTGACGGATGAACGAGGGATCCGATGTTAGGACCGCCGGATATCGGGGTAGGTATCGGGTGGCACCTTGCCTGAGATCGGGCCGGCCTGTTCGCCACAGCATTCGCGCCCCATTTTTCCGGAAGAGAATGACAGATCTCCCCGACGAATTGAAAGTTGTTTAAAAATCCAACGACGTGAAAGCGCAAGACACTTTGGACGCTCTTGAATGGCTTGCCGCCGGGCGTTTTTTTAGAAGACGAACTTCTTCTCCATCAGCCGCTTTTTCTGCCGCGTCACATACTGGCCAAGGGCCGCCTCAAGCTGCGCATCCATGGGCGGTTTGACATACGCGGCCAGCCGATCGGCCAGCATCCGCTGGGTTTTCTCGGCCACGCAATGGGCACCCTTGGCCTCCCATTTCCGGTAGTCGTCGCGGGTGAACAGATGGGGCTGGTAAAGGCTGCGGCAGTGCTTGAACGTGGTCAGATGGGTGAGGTAGTTGCCGTCGCTGCCCATACTTTTGATCGTGGCCACGTCGATGGACTCAACATTGATGTTCATGGCGGTGAGGATGCGCCGCAGGGTGCGGCAGACCTCCTCGTCCAGGATCCACTTCTCGAAGCTCATGGAGATGTAGGAACCCAACTGCCCGCAGGCGTGCAGAATGAAGTTGGCGCCGCTGCGCACGGCGGTGCTCATCATCAGCGTGCCTTCGGCCGCCGCCTGGGAATCGAGGCAGTGGGAATTGGTCAGCATCCCGCCGGTGCGGCAGGGGATTCGGTAATACCGGGCGAGCTGGATGATCGCCGAGGCCAGCACGACCGCTTCAGGCGCCCCCACGGCTGAGACCACGGTGCGCATGTCCAACGGCGCCGACACCGACCCATAGACAACCGGAGTTCCCGGCCCGGCCAGCTGGGCCAGCACGATGCCGCTGAGGATTTCGGCGTTGGCCATGGCCAGCAGGCCCGGAAGGGACACCGGGCCGCTGGTGCCGGCCAGAACCATGTCGGTGATCACAAGGGGTTGGTTCAGCCGGGCCAGGTCGATGATGATCTCGGCCATTTCGGGGCTGTATTTGAGTGGTGAAGCCGCATGCACGACGGCGGGCATGACCGGCTGCTTTTTGAGTTCATCGACGCCGCCCCAGACCATGGCGGCCATCTCGACCGAGTCGACCGCCGCCTGCCGAAAATTGCTGCTCGCCAGAAACGCCTTGTCGCACAGGGTCAGGTTGGCCAGCATCATTTCCAGGTGGGCGACTTGGGAGGGCACATCACCGGGCTGGACCATGAGGTAGCCGTTCATGTCGAGCTGGTCTGAGGTTTGCACCAGTTTGCAGCAGGTGTGATAATCCTCCATGGTCGCCGGCCGGCGTATCCCGTCGGCATTGGAGACATTGGGCGCCCCGGCGGTGGGCAGAAAAACAAAATCGTCCTCCCCGATGGCCGCATCGTGCTGCGGGTTGCGGGCCCTCACGACAAAACGGGTGGGCACCGTTTCCAGGGCGCGCATGACCTCCTGCTCGGTAATGAACACCCGAGGATTGGCGACCTTGAATCCGCTGTCCCGGAAGAGGTTCAACGCTTCTTCGGAGTTGAATTTGACACCGGTTTCCGAAAGGATCTCCATGGACGCATCATGGATCAATTTGATTTCGTCCCGGGAAAAGACCTGCATGCGATCGCCCATCAGCGTACCTCCTGTGGCAGATTAGCTATGTTTTGCCCATCTGCCGGTTTTGCCGGTGAAAGTCAAACGGATTTTTTCATTTTCGCTCCCCTGGTGGCTATATCGGTCTTTTGTAAAGCGCGCTAAAAGTATTTTTTCCAAGGCTCAATCTGGTAAAGCCGTTACCGGGATCGAATCCGGCACGCCATCCAGGTTTGGAATTTTTCCTGACAAAATTGCCGCGGCATCATAGGCTGATTTTCCTTATGCCTTCTCGATACGGATACCGACACAAATTTCGATCCCGATTTGGTTTTGGATACCGCTTTTTATCCGTCCGTCGATTTTGGCGGTTGAATTATCCTGTCCATTCAATTAGCTTAGCCGCTGGGGAAGCGGTTCGCACCATCGCAACAGCTTCGCCAAAATCCTTATTTTGGGTTATGGAAAGGAACCAGCATGAAAGGCAAACCGGTCATTCCACCGATCTACATGACGGCCACCTATCAGTTCGACAGCTCAGACGACCTGATCGACGTGGTTCAGCGCCGCAGGGGATACATTTACTCCCGCTGGGACAACCCGTCCGTAGTGGAAGTTGAAAATGCCCTGGCCGCTTTGGAAGGCTATGAGCGCGCCCTGGGCTTCGGTTCAGGCATGGCGGCCATTACAACGGCCGTCATGGCCCATGTGCGTTCCGGGGATCGCATCGTGACCACCCGAGAGGTCTACGGCGGAACCTACGAGTTCATGGATACGGTGCTGACAGGATTCGGTGTCGCGGTCACTTATGTCAACTGCTGGAGAACCGATCGCATCCTGGACGAAATCGATAAGGGATTGGCCCTGTTGTACCTGGAATCGCCCACCAATCCTCTGCTGCGCGTGGTCGATGTGCCCGTTCTGGCCGCCGCAGCCCGGACCAAAGGGGCCGTGGTGTTGTTGGACGGCACCTTTGCGTCGCCGATCAACCAACATCCGGCCGACTGGGGGGTGGACATATCCATTCACAGCGGCACCAAGTACCTGGGCGGGCACCACGATGTCACCGCAGGATTTGTTTGCGCCAATGCCCCTTGCGCGGACCGTATCTGGAACCTGCGCAAGATTCTCGGCGGCGTTATGGACCCCATGTCCGCCTTTCTCACCCTGCGCGGTTTGCAGACGCTGGACATGCGCATCGAACGTCAGAATGCCAATGCCATGGCGGTGGCCCGGTTTTTGGAAACGCACCCCGCCGTTGCCAAGGTGCATTACCCGGGCCTGGCCTCCCATCCGGACCACGACGTCGCCAAAAAGCACATGCGCGGCTTCGGCGGCATGCTCAGCTTCGATGTGGCTGCCGATTTCGAGGGCACCAAACGGGTCATGGACCGACTGACAACCATCAAGCTGGCCACCAGCCTGGGCGGTGTGACCAGTCTGGCCAACCAGCCCATCACCAATACCCATGTCGCCCTGAGTCCCGAAGCCCGCCAAAAGGCCGGTGTCAGCGAAAGCCTGGTGCGGTTGTCCGTAGGTGTCGAACCCGTGCAGACGCTTATCGAAGATCTGGACCAGGCGTTGAAGGCCGTATGACCGCCGTCTGTGTGCATGAGCGTGGGTGCCGCCACAGTTTGCGGCGATAATGCGATGGGTGGCTTTGACCTTGCCGATGATCGTCGGCTCCGGGTTTGCCGGTAAGCGCCGGGGTTACATCTTGGTTTGTGAATTAAGGGATGCCGTGTCGCCGGTATTTTGATATTCAGGAAAAGGCAAATCGAACATGGCAGCACGGGTACGGATTGAATAAGCCGCTACCCTCACATTGCGTTCTCTACGGCCTTCAACAATCGGGTAATGTCATCCGCCGTGATATCTCCGATGGTGCCGATACGGAACGTCTCGACGTCGGTCAGTTTGCCGGGATAGATGACAAATCCCTGCTGTTTAAGATTCCGATAGAATTTTCCGAACTCCCACCCCGGATGGACCGGGCAGAGGAACGCGGTGATTATGGGTGACTGATTTTCCTGCGGCAGCAGGGTGTTGAAGCCCAATGCCTGCATCCCTTCCACCAAAACACGATGATTTTCACAATACCGTTGATATCTTTTGGCGATTCCGCCTTCATCCTCAAGCTCGCGCAGTGCCTGTGCAAATGCCCGGACCGTGTGCGTCGGCGAAGTAAAGCGCCACTTGCCCGGGTCTTTTTCCATGGCGTCCCATTGATCGAAGAGATCCAGGCTAAGGGAGCGGGCACGTCCTTTCGTTTTAGACAGTTCAGCGCTTCGTGCGATAACAAACCCGAAGCCCGGAACGCCCTGAATGCATTTGTTGGCACTGCTGATCAAATAATCGGCTCCCACATCGTTCGCATCCAGAGGGATACCGCCAAAACTGCTCATCGCATCCGCAATGAACACTTTTGCATGTGCCTTCACGATTCGGCCGATCGGTTCGATAGGGTTTAGTGCGCCGGTGGTGGTTTCACAGTGAACCGCGGCAACATGGGAGATGGCCGCATCGGTTGCAAGCTCACGCTCGAGGCGGCCCAAATCCGGTGCGGACGTGTCGCCTTCATCATGAATTTGGAAATCAACTCCGATACGCTCGGCAATTAATGCGATACGGCGGCCATAGGCGCCGTTGGCCAAAACCAGGAGCTTGCCCCCCGGCGGTACGGCAGTGGTGATGACGGACTCAACACAAAAGGTGCCGCTGCCTTGAATGAGAACGGAGGTATAGCCAAGATCACGTGTCGCTAGTCGTACCAATTTCCGGCGGATATCCTGGACCAATGCCTTATAATCGTCGTCCCAGGTACACCAGTCTCTGAGCATTGCCTGCTTTACTGTCGGGGAAGTGCTCAAAGGGCCGGGGGTGAGCAGGATATATGGATTCGAAGCGGGTATCGTGTCCGTCATGTGTCGACTCCTTTTGTGGGTTCGTTGCACAACCCAGCCGGGTATCCCTTACCGGAGCTATCCATTTTTTCAAGGGCGGCCGGGATGCTTTTCGGATAGCCGTGGTTGGACAAAAATTTTGTTGTGTGATCTTGGATGCCCTGCAAAGGGAATGTGGAAATGAGGCCGTCGCTTTTTTCTATGGCATTTCGCCACGGGCGAGCCGGGTGTTGATGGTCTCGATTGCCGGCATCACCTCCCAAATTCCCGCAACCACGTCATGCGCCCCGGCATCCCGAAAGCGACGCGCGATGGGTTTTGTTCCGGCCTGGATTTCATCGGCCGTAAGTCGAGATGCTTCCTCCCGGGAGAGGCCCAGCTCATTCCCGGATTGGGTCAATCCGATGCTCCACATGCCGGCATTGAGTCCTGCCTCGATGTCGGTGAGCGTGTCGCCGATTTTGACAACGGCTTCCAACGGATAGACCTGAAGTTGAATGGCGTTAAGATAACACATCCAGGGATATGGGCGACCGGCCGGAACATCGGTAGCACAGACGACGACATCGGGAGCGTAGCCTTTTGCGCGGGCGGCCGGCACCAGCGCTTCCATGATCGGTGCCGTGTATCCGGTTGAGGAACCGATTTTGACACCTTGCCGGCGAAGGGACTTTACGGTTTCAATCAATCCGGGAATCGGCTCGGCATACTGCGTAACGGTGGCAATGAGCATGGGCTCGGTTTCCGCAAATACGCGCTCGACATCAATTTCATTCGGGGGTCTGCCGGTTTTTTTCTGCCACTGATCGATCACCGAAGGCAGACCGCAGATGTTGCGCAGATGATCTTTTTTGGCAAGCCCCATAAATTGACGCACTTCAGCGACAGTGACTTCCACCCCGAATTTAGCAAACGCTTTTACGAACGCAGCCGCCGGTCCGATGCTTCCAAAGTCTACGGCTGTTCCGGACCAGTCAAGCACGACGGCTTTGATCGCGCCGCTGTACGGTTTGTTACGGTGAATCATTGGCATTGAGAAATCCTCCTTTTTCCACGTAAAAGTCAACGGCCACAGGTTCGGGCCGTCACGGCAGGATCGCGACCCGAATTGCCGCGCCTGACGCAGCCGTCTGCAGGGCGACGTTAGCGTCCTCCAATTTAAATCGATGGGTCACCAATTTTTCGAAAGGAAATTGGTCCCGCGCTGCAGAGACAAAATCAATCCCCATCTGCAGGTGCCTTGTGTCATAATTATGCACGCCTGTAAGCGTCAGCCGTCGCCAGACGAAATCACAGGCATCATAGCTGAAGCGAGCATCGGGAAAAGAATTGCCGATTTCGACGAATCGGCCTCCGATTCGCAGGCACTGCAGACCGAGTGGAATCAAATCGGCGCTTCCGGCCACCTCAAGGACACAATCGACGCCGAAACCGTCCGTTAACCCGCGAACGGTCTCCACCAAATCGACGTCGGTCATTTGACGGGTGTTCAGGATGTG
>Ga0180433_10008574_pt1 | contig 12695 bp, 11 predicted proteins | sample SS_ome_8_FD_132980 | JGI IMG/M metagenome (GOLD analysis project Ga0180433, IMG submission 132980) | Hypersaline lake sediment archaeal communities from the Salton Sea, California, USA - SS_1_D_1 metaG | ecosystem: Environmental > Aquatic > Non-marine Saline and Alkaline > Hypersaline >... | reverse complement strand
ACTTGGAAAATTCGAGAGGTTGATACGGGGAGCTTCAAGAAATTTGAAGATAACATACAACAACTAGGGTGCGCCTAAGGGATTTTGTCGAGTGAGTGGGCTTTGCCACTTATGTTTTTTTAATTGAGCTAAAATCTTCTTAGTTCAGTTGAGTTTTAAATTGATGGTATAGGTGGAGATAATATCCGTCTCTTCATCGATTTCTAAAGTGATTACGGTAGGTCTAGCTTTTGGAGTCTCAAAATGCGGCCTCTTGGGTGGCGGTTTAGGCTGTGTGGGCGAGCCTGGATTTAGTATAAGTGTGTTAAATTTTGTTCCTTGAATAATCGGCATATGGCTGTGTCCATGAATTAAGATATGAAGGTCATTCTCCTTAAAAAAGTCTTCAATATTGTCGGGAGGCTCATGAATAATCCCGATTTTATATTTCCCTGCGGTAAATTTAATGAATTTTTCTAAGTTTTTAATATTATCAATCTCCCCCTCTACGCATTTAGTGGGGGCTATTTGATCTAATTCCATTAAAAAATATTCTTCGCAGACATCTCCGGCATGGATAATTTCATCTACATCCTTGAAAATTTCGGAAATTTCCTTTAAAAGTGCCTTTACCTTTTTAGGATCGGTATCAAGGGTAATATGAGTATCCGCAATGATTCCGAACTTGACCATTATACCATCATCTCTCTAAATACGAAACACAAATAACCCTAAGACAAATATTATAAATCCCATCAAAAGGTCAGCTACTATAATAAGGAAAAGAACGGCAGTTGATTCAACCCTCTGTTTATCTATTTTACCATATTCTTTTAGATCTTTCCAGCCTTGTATTAAGCCTTCCTTTACTATAGAGAATTTCCATAAGAGTAAAATTAACCCGATAATTAGAAGAGGTAAATATAAAACAAGGGTTATTGAACCAAATTGCCATCCCCGGATATGGTACCAAATCGCATGAGAAGAGATGATATTGTTTAGTGCATGAGCGAGAATTAGGGGGAATATCCATTTTTTTCTTACAATGAGCAGAGAAAGGATCATCCCGATAAAAAATGCTTGCAAGAGAAATATTATCGGGAAGTACCAAGGATATTTTGCAGATATAGGCTCAAAAATATATGCCCAATGCATAAGCCCAAAATACAGCGACGCAATAATTACTGCCGAGATTTTATTAAAATTTTCAGCCCCCCGTTTAGTTAAAAATCCTCGTGAAAGGGTTTCTTCATAGAACGCGACCGAAACTTGAATAATAATTACGGAAATTAAAAAGATAAAATAATTTTGATTAAAATGAGAGCCTGTGGAAGAGGAAGGCAGAATTTCTGCGTAGAAATCGAGCATCTCGGGATTTAATAAATAAGTGAAAAAATCAAGAGGTACAAACACTATAAAAAAAATGAGTAAGCCATATAAGATCTGATATTTATAATTTTTTTTTTTAATGCTGTAGAGCTTCATATGTCCTTTAAAGGGGTTAATATCTTCTTCAACGATTAGCTGTTTCCTTTGGGATTCCATCACGATATTTGAAAGCAAAAGAAAAATGGGCACCGCTAAAAAGATCATGATGGCTCTCAATGAGAAGACTAATGGTGGAAACAAAACTGAATTTTGATCAAGTATTAAGGATAAAAAAGCGGGAACTAACATGAATAGATAAATTCCAATGAAAACGATAAGGACTTCCATTAGAAAAAGAAGTCTATCGAAAAAGATTGTTTTCCTTATATTGTTCTCTCGTTCCACCTTAGATTATCTCTGAGTTGTTGTAAAAGTCCTTAAAAAATAATTGAATTGAGAAATTAAAAACTTTATTTAAATTTGTTTTATTTGAATACGGCGCGTTCTGGATCCATTGGTATTCCATTTCTCGCGCCCAATTTTTGAATACATTTACCCGCAATCCAATTTCCAATTATAACATTATTTCTGAGATCTTTAAAAGAGTAGTTTAAATTTTTATGAAGCCCATAAATAAAACCTGCGGAAAATGCATCTCCCGCCCCGGTAGTATCCACTATCTTGGCAACCTTACGTGCACGGATCAATTCATTTTGCTCTTTCGTCAAGAGAAAAGCACCTTTTTCTCCCATCGTTACGACGATAACTTTTATTCCCAGGTTAAAAAGACGGTCGCATTTTTCTTTAACTAACTCTTCGCTAATCTCCTGAATATCAAATAAGGTTGTAAATTCCCTTTTCGATAAAATGAGGATCTCAATATGATTTAGCAGGTTTTGTATCTTTTCGAATCCTTGTTCAATAATTAACATCCCGGGATTTAATACGACATGGAGGCGGTATTTGTTTCCAATCTGCGAGGCTCTAATGAAAGGCTCTAAATTTTTTAAGCTACTCAGATATATTACGTCTGCTTCAATTAATTCCTTTTCATTAATATCTCCTTCTGATAAATAATTTGCCGCTCCACTGTGAGCATATATTCTACGATCCCCTTCTTGATTGAGAGCAACATAGGCGGATCCCGTATTATACTTTTCCGAATATTTAACTAAAGATATATCTACGCTACATTCCTTGAAGTCATTAATAATTTTTGTACCAAAAGCATCATCTCGCCCTAATTTACCGAGAAAAGCTGTTTTTAAACCCAAATGTGCACAAGCATAAGCTGTATTAGCGGCAGCTCCTCCCGAAAGAAGACTTAAATTGGACACAAATACCTCATCATCTTCTTTTGGATGCCGCTCCACTTGAGCTACCATATCTACTAAGGCGGCCCCTATGCAAATCACATCGAATTTCTTTGAATCCATTAAATAACCTAATTATATGTAAAAGAACCAAATTCAGAATTAATTTGGACTAAATTTTTATTCTTATTCGGAGATTTTTGACATTGTCCGATGACTTTTGAGTCGATTTTATACTTCTGGGCGATTTTAATTATATCATTCACAAGGGATTCGTTACAATAAATCTCCATTCTATGGCCCATATTGAATACACTATACATTTCTTTCCAGCTAGTTTTCGACGATTCCTGGATTATTTCAAAAATCTTAGGAATTGAAAATAGATTATTCTTAAGATATTTTATTCCCTTGCCATAATTGAGATTCTTGGTTTGACCGCCCCCGGTATTATGAACTATCCCATGGATCTCACTTCTATGTTTTTTCAATATTTCGAGTAATACGGGAGCATATGTTCTGGTGGGCGATAATAATGCTTTCCCAATTGTCAGATTTAAATCCTTAATTTCTTCGGTTAATCTGTATTTTCCAAAAAAGATTAATTTTTCTTGTAGGTTTTGGTTATAACATTCGGGATATTTAGAATAATACATATGGGAGAGAGTCCCGTGTCTCGCTAAGGTTAGACCATTACTCCCAATTCCGCTGTTAAACTCTTCTTCATATGAGGTTTTTCCAAAACTGGCTAAACCTACAATCACATCGTCCGTTCTTATCCTATCAGCATCAATTATTTCTGACCTTTTCATACTCGTGAAAATCGACGCATCCAAGATAAGGGTCTTTACTAAATCCCCCACGTCTGCTGTCTCTCCTCCGCACATTATAACATTTAACCCAAGCTCAGATAAAATACGGCTATATTCATTATATTCATCAATAATTGTCGCTACGATATCCCCGGAAATAAAATTACTATTTCTTCCGAGGTTATTAGATAAAAAGATATTTCCTGTCGCCCCCACGCATAGGATATCATCTATATTCATTACAATAGCATCTCGTACCACACCTCTGAATGTAGAAATATCTCCCGTTTCTTTATAGTACATATAGGCCAAACTTGATTTGGTGCCCGCTCCATCCGCGTGGAAAATGGAACAATAATCTTCTCTGCCATTCACATCTTCTACAATTTTACAGAAGGCTCCCGGAAAAAGTCCTTTATCTAATTTCTTGATTGCCTTATGTACATCTTCTTTTTGGGAGGACACACCTAATTCTGAGTAGATATTGTCTTTTTCAGGCATTATTCTTAGTTAAAATTTATATTTTTCTTTTAATTGTTTTGTTAAATCTTCTACTTGCTCGACTGCTTTCCCAATATATTTTGTGGGATCTAACAATTCTTCCAATTCTTCTTTTGTGAATTTTTCCTTAATGTCTTTATTTTCCAATAATATCTCATGCATAAAGCGATCCTCCTTCCGTGCTTGTATCGCCGCCTGTCTTAGAATTTCATGACCCTCTTGTCTTCCGATTCCTTTTTCTACCAATGCTATCATAACTTTTTCCGCCAAACATGCGCCCTTTGTAAGATTAAGGTTTTTTTGTATATTTTCCTCATTAAATTCGAGCCCTTTTAGATTCTTTGTCAATTCTTTAATCATAAAATCTAAAAATATGAAATTCTCCGCAAAAATCACTCTTTCAGAAGCGGAGTTGGTAAGATCTCTCTCATCCTCTAAGATCATATTATCTAGGGCAGGAATTACATTGGATTTAATGATTCTTGCCAAGCTGCAAATCCGCTCTGATTTATGAGGATTACGTTTATGGGGCATGGTACTGCTACCTACTTGCTTTTTCTTAAAAGGTTCAAACATTTCAGCAATTTCATTACGCTGAAGAATCCTATTCTCTCGGGCAATTTTTGCTAAAGTCTGGCCGATCATAGCCGTGAGTAAAATTACTTCTGCATGCCGATCTCTCTGCACTACTTGATTTGCAATCAATACAGAGTTCAAATCAAGCTCCTTCATAACTTCTTTCTGGAGTTCAATTCCCTTATCTCCAAAACTTGCCATAGTTCCCACCGCTCCGGACATTTTCCCAAATGAAATACGAGTAATTACTTGATCTATTCTATCTAAATGTCTATCCACTTCCGCAGCCCATACTCCGAAGCGCATTCCGTAGGTAGTAGGGATCGCATGTTGTCCATGAGTCCTCCCAATGCATACTAGATTCTTCTTCTCGTCCATTAAATGTAATAATTCTTTTAATAGCGTTAAAAGAGAGCTTTTAATAAATAATAATGCCTCTTTAAGTTGTAATGCAATCGCTGTATCCTCTATATCATAACTTGTAGCTCCTAAATGGATATATTTTCCCGCATCACCTTCACACTGTTCTGCTAACCCTTTCACCATAGCCATCAGATCATGATGGATTTGGCGATCAATTTCTTTTACTCGTTCAATCTTTACTTTTTCTCTTGCTTTATTAATTTCTTCTGCTGCCTCTTTAGGGATATTTCCTAATTTTGCATGAACCTTAGCCAAAACGGATTCAACCAACATCCAATTCTCTAACTTTTTTTCCTCAGTGAATAACTCAGCTATCTCAGTACGATAACGAGTTTCAACGGGATGAATAAATTTATGATCCATTGTCATTTCCGATTTTTTATTCTTTCCTAAGTAAAATAATGAAATGCGAAAAAATATATGTTATTTATTATCTGCAAAATAATCGAAGAAATTCATAGATAAAATTCTTATAATACTTTTACATTGTTTTTCCTATGAATGAGATTGATCCATATACGGAATTAGCTTATTTTTATGATCTTTTAGAAGATCCAACTTATGAAAAATATATCGAAATGCTAATAAAAGCTCTAAAAGTTAGATGTCCCAATCTAAAAAATGCAGTAGTAGCGGAAATAGGGGCAGGTACGGGATTGGTAGCCTATAGGATTTATGATAAGGTGAAGAAACTTCTCTTTATCGAACCCTCAGAACATATGCTTAATGCGGCAAAGGCAAAATTTGTCCCAGAAAAACATAAAAACATCGAATTCAAGCAAACAGGGTTCCCCCACTGCGGGTTGGAAAAAGAAAGGGTAGATATAATCATCTCTATTAATGATCCGTTTCAGTATTTGCTCACCGTTGAAATGCAATTGAAGACACTCGAGGATCTTTATCGTTCCTTAAAACCGGGAGGGCTTATCCTTATTGATAATAAAAACTTTTTTCCCTCATTAAAAATTATAAAACACCGCAACTGACTCAGGTGGAAAAAGGAACTCGAAAATATACCTATGTGAATGAACATGAAATCTTACCTCTAAAGGAACAATGGATTCATACCTATCATTTTTTTGTTGAGGATCTTGATACCGGGAAGGTCTATAAATATGAATCCAAACATGTCTTAAAGATGGTCTCTCCTACCGAAATGAGGTTGCTTTTTGATAAAGTGGGATTCGAAAATATAGAAATAACCACCCATCCTATAGCTGATGATCATGGGACTTCAAGGATGTGGTGTTTCGCTGAAAAACCTTAATAAGATTAGTTAAATGCATGAAGGGTAAAAGTTTCAAGAATTGCGCCCCCAAGCTCATAGGCAGTGAAAGTTGCGGTAGACTCTGCACCATTCACTTCAATAATGTAGTAATGATACCAACCTTTACAAAATACCGTCTTCCCTTTAAATCCTTGGTCATATGTATTATCCCAAGTTCCATATTGCGGATTTCGTAGAGGTGCACCTCCGCCTCCGGATATTATATACGTTATTGTACGACCATATGGATCTTTATTCCAAGTGATATTCTGATGAGCACAGACATGATTATGTCCGCAAAAAACTGCTTCCACGCTATAATTATGAAATAACGGGCACTCATTTTTTATAATATCTACATTGTCATCATGATCATCACCCTCACGATCGTCAAAAGGCGGTCTGTGGAGCGAGACAAACGTAAAATCAAAACTATTATTCCCAATCGCAAGCTGTTGTTCCAACCAATTCATATATTCCGTATTATTGGAACCTATATGGGGATATCCCAAGAATATAAAAAATGCATTTGCGTATCCGAAGGAGAAACTCACTTCATCTAATGAATACACATTGGCACCGGGATTATCACCAATTGGAAAATCTTGAATTTCTAAGGCGGGTTGATCCTCTAAATTCCATTTATCATCATCATTCCACTCATGATTACCTGAGGCAACCATATACGGTACAGACTTGGCTAATTCTTTTATATCATTGAAATGAAAATTCCATAAATCGGGTCTATCATGTTCCCTGGCGAGATCGCCAGTATTTATCGCAAAGGCTAATTCTGAAACATCGATTTGATTTCTCACTTGGTCAATCAATGCACCATGTTGATTGTCAAATAAATTATTATCTTCCCTACTGTCACCGTAGAGGAGAAATTTAAAGTTCGCACTTGGGCTACTTGGAGCGGTCCGAAAAGGTATCGCATTTTCTGCAAAATTTGGGATTTTATAATAATATTTTGTATTTGCACTCAATCCTGTAATATTTACGATGTAATGATAATAATTATCTTCCGTTCTCATAGCTAGCCGGGTTACTGGAATCTGATTTGTCATGGTTGGTTCAGAATCTCCGTAAAATAAAACATAATCTCCTGCTATTTTCCTCTCGAATGAAACGGTCATAGTCGTGGTAGGATCATCCATCCATGATAAATATGGACCTCGGTCCTCGGGAACATAAGTACCTATGAGAAAATATATTCCGAACCCTGTTCCAAAAATAAGAAGCGGTAAAAAAATTAGCGCTAAAGCTTTCGATCGTATCGTAATATTGTTTTTAACTTTATTATAGATCATATAAGCCGTTAATAGCCCAAATAGGGTTAATACTAAAATGCTTCCCGCGATCCAATAAATTGCATCATCATCTATCCCAAGTTCTAAAAAAGCATTAGTAATATCGCCACCTAAAATTAAAAAGAGAATAATAGGCGTTACTATACCAAATATTGAGGTAAGAATAAACAAAATTCCGTAAATTTTCTCTTTATCTCTTGCCATACTCATCAATTGTTATTAATTATATCTCAAAAAAAAATTCATTCCTTCCTTTAATATAAATATAAATAAAATAAATTAATAAAAGCTTCAGCCCCTCTAGTTTTAATAATAAAATGAAGTTCATGGAATTTATGCGAAGATTTTATTTTTTTCGATGTTATCATTGTGGTCAGTGGTATTATGTAAATAAAATCATTAAAACCAAAAAATGTATATATTGCAACAAATCATTTCAATTCAAAAAATCCGCTAAATTCTCTAAATTCTGTACCCTCCAACAAGCAATATTGATCATTAAAGAATTAAAAAGTAAAATAGAATCCGAAACTCTTTCAAAATATACATTTGCGGGCAACAACTTAACTCTTAAATAATTCCTTAAATTTTATTAAAAGTATATTTTTAAAAGGAAGGCTCTAAAAAATAATAATATTATTTTTAAATTGTTTTCTTTTAAATATATCTAATAGAAATCTCAATTAGGCTAAAAAAATAAACAAATAAAAGGATATTAGTATGGATAGAATCGATGATCTGAAATTTATTGATAAGGGATTAATCAACAAACTAGATAAATTAGCGGTTAATGAAATAGAATACTGGGATATTCGCTGTGGGTTAACAAAGGGGTTGAATCTTGAATTTACTGAACAATTAAGCAAACAAATATCTTCCCATGAAACCGTAGATTGTGGCATTAGAACGTTTATAAACGGAGGCTGGGGTTTTGTGGTAGTTAATGAACTTACGGAAGATGCGTTATTAGATGGTTTTTCCCAAGGGATAAAATTAGCAAAAGTGTCTGAGAGATATGCTAAAATTAAATTTAAATTGAAACCAGTTGATCCCCTGGTAAAAAATTTCGAGATAAAAAGTAAAATAGATACAAATGATTTAGGTTTAGAAGATAAAATTCAATATATAAAAACCAAAGATAAAGAAGCATTAGAGTATTCGAAAAAAATCAAAAATACTTTGACAATATACAGAGATGTGCATGATTATACTTTATTTTTTAATTCCTCTGGAAGCCAAATATATCAAGATCTCTCATTTTTAAGAGCTTTTTACTTAGTATTTGCTCAAGAGAACGGAGTACTCCAAAGATCAGTTAATTCTGTAGGAGGGCTTGGAGGTTTTGAAATTTTAAAAACAGATTATGCAGAACATTTGAATACAAAATCTGCTCAAGAAGCAATCGAATTACTAAATGCAAAGTCGCCCGTGGGGGGCAAATTTACCGTGATTATGGATCCTAAACTTACGGGTACCTTTATTCATGAAGCATTCGGTCATGCCGTCGAAGCAGATATTATCCTAAACAAAGAAAGTATATTAGAAGGAAGATTGGGAGAAAAAGTAGCAGGAGAAGACATCAACATATTAGATGATCCTACTATGGGGCAAGGAAAAAGATATAACTTACCTTATGAACTATTTGGAAGCTATTTTGTCGATGATGAGGGAATACCCTCTCAAAAAACCTCTATTATCGAGAAGGGGGTGTTAAAATCCTACTTACACAATTTAGAAACTTCTTCACGAATGGATTTACCAATAAATGGTCATGGTAGGGCTATGTCAAATATTTCTCGACCCCAAGTCCGAATGGGGGTTACCCTTTTGGAGCCAAAAGACTGGGCTTTAGAAGAAATAATTAAAGATACAAAAAGAGGGATTTTATGTGAAGATTTCCAATATGGATATACAGATCCTAATTCTGGAAATTTTATGTTTAAAGCCAAGTTTTCATATAAAATCGAAAATGGGGAGAAGAAAGAACTAATGAGGGATGTAGCCTTGTCAGGAATGACACTTGAGGTGCTTAATAGAGTTACTGCAATTGGAAAAGAAATATCATATTCAGATGGAATCTGTGGAAAAGGGGGGCAAAGTGTGAGAGTTTGTGATGGAGGGCCCTATATTCGTGTTGAAAATATTACAGTTGGAGGTTTAAATTAGATGAAAAATCAATCGGATATTTATAGCCTAGCAAATTATAGCCTAAACTTAGCTCAGCAAAAAGATTCTAATCTTAAATGTGCAGAAGTTTATTTTGATAGAACAAAGTATATTAATATTGAAATTGAAGAGAATTCAGTTAAAAATAGCGAAATTGGAAGTGATTACGGGGGATCCATTAGATGTTTCAATAATAAAGGCTCATTGGGATTTGCATATACCAATAAATTAGAAAAAATCTCGATTTCAAAAATGGTTAAACAGGCGTTAAGCATGATGAATGCGGGAATGAAGGATTCTAATTTTAAAAACTTACCTAAAAAATATGATAAATACCCAACTGTAAAAGGGCTTTTTCATAAAGCAACAAAAGAATTAACAATAGAAGATTCATTAGGTTATGTGGAGGATGTAATAAGTGTTTGTGATAATGATGAATTAGCCATCTCTCAAACAGCTAATTTCTCTTCTAACTATTTAAAATCCTATATTTTTAACTCTAATGGTTTAGAAGCACAAAGAAAAGCGACTTATTGTTTATTATCTTCAAATATAATTCTAAAAGATAACACAACTAAAGAAAACTCTTTTGGATATGATTGGCAAGCAGAACGGCGAATAGAAGATTTAAATGCGGTTCAAATCGCCACCAACGCCTTAGAAGAAGGAAAAAGGAATTTAAATCGCAAAAAAATAAAGAATATGAAAGTACCTTTGATTCTTACCCCAAATAGTACGATAAGTTTTATCTTAAATCCATTATCCTCTGCGATTAATGCTGAAAATTTCCAATATAAGAGAAGCTTTCTTATTGAGAAGCGAGGAGAAATAATCGGGTCTGAATTATTAAATATCAGAGACAATGCCTTGTTAGAGGGAGCGGTAGGTTCTAAAGCTTTTGATGGGGAAGGCATTCCATGCAAAAATAAGGTAATAATTGAAAAAGGTAAATTTCTAAAAACCGGGTTATTACATAATAATTATACTGCAAATAAAGAAGGAATTCAAAGTTCTGGTAACGCCTCAAGGAGTTCTTATAGCTCGATTCCTAAAATTGGGACGACCAATTTCATAATGGAGCCAGGGACATTTTCAAAAGAGGAAATGATTAAAGAGGTGAAGGAGGTATTCTTCTTGTTTCAACTGGTGATTCGCCTAACCCTGTTACTGGGGACTTTTCAGGGCTCATTATGCAAGGAAATTTTATAAAAAATGGAGAAATAAAAGAACCTTTAAATGAAACAATGTTTGGAATAAATTTATTAGATCTCTTTGAAAATATCGACGCAGTCTCCAAAGAATTCAAAATCTATGGAAGCTCACGAGCCCCCTACGTGAGAATAAACAACGTGAATATTATTGGTTCAGCTCAATAGCTCCTAGAGATGTTTCCATCTCATTCGAAATTTTTGAATAATCAATCTTCCACACTTTTATCCGATTATCCATAGCTCCTGTGGCGGTATACTTTCCATTAGGAGAGACTGCTACCGAATAAATCCAACATCTTTCAGAAAACACATCCGAAGAGTGACCAATTAGAGTAAGAAGCAACTTTCCTTCAGGCAGATTCCAAATCTTTATATTACCATCCCCCGAGCCGCTTATAATATATTTCCCGTCAGGAGTGACTGTTAAAGTCCAAATATGATGTTTATGCCCTTCAAGAGTTCTCAATAATCGAGCAGATTCGAGATCCCATATGGATATTGTTTTATCTTCAGCCCCACAGATCAAGTATTTTCCATCCGGAGTGATTGCTAAGGATAACACCGATTTAGTATATCCTCCAAGCTTATGTATGATCTTTCCCCTAGCAAAATCCCAGACCAATAACGTAAAATCTCGATTTCGATTCTGATTTGATCCACTAATAAGATATTTCCCGTCTGGAGACATAATCACCGCATTAACTTCCTTTTTATGCCCTTCAAGTATTTTTACTGAAGCTCCCGTAGTGAAATCCCATATCCGAATGCTAAAGTCTTCTTCTCGATTATCCCCCGCCCCGCTTATGATATATTTTCCATCAGGAGTTAATGCCACGCTTCTTATCCAGCTTTTATGCCCCTTCAGTGTTTTAATAAGATTTCCATTATCAAAATTCCATATTTTTATGGTTTTATCCCAAGAACCACTCATAATATATTTCCCATTGGAAGTAATAGTTAGGGATTCAATATTCGAGTTATGACCATATAGGGTCCGTAGTAACATTCCTGTAGAGACATCCCATATTTTAATCGTTCTATCAAATGGACCCCCTCCGCTTATTAAATATTTACTATTTGGAGAGAATTGTATGGTATTTACTCTATCAATATGCCCTTCTAACGTAAAATAATCAGAGGGATAATAGAAGAAATTCCCAATTAGAAATTTTAATGCGTCCCGACTTAGATACTCTAAATACCCCTCGACTCTCAAATATTCTCGGTCTAAATCATTTCCATCGAGAAATCGTGAGGCAATTTCATCTTTAAATCTCTTCTTAGCCAACTTTTCGGGACTATTTGCTAATTTCTTCAATAAAGGGAAATAAAAATATCTTCGTTTAAGTTTAAGATTTTTAGTAAATTCATTTAAGAGAAAATCCAAATATTTTTGGCCATAGCGATATTGATAATATTCGATTATTCCATCAATTAAATCATCGATTCTTATTTTATCTAGATCTAAAGTATCTAAAAAGGTTTCAAACTCAGAGAGATCAAAATAATCTAAATATCCTTCTGAAATTAAATAGGTAATCACTGAAGAATGACCGCTTTCAAATCTCCTGTGCATCTCTTTTTTAAATACTTGCTCAGCTAATGGATCTCCTGCATCAGTTAACTTTTTTAATAAAGGAAACGCCAGATCAGAATGAAGCAATCGAGGATTATAATCGTTCTCTGCCCATACTTGTAAATTAGAACAATGCCCCCGAAACTCTTCTTCAGGAGTTAATCCTAATTCCCGTGGAGTCGCCCTTATT
>Ga0180433_10008572_pt1 | contig 12698 bp, 7 predicted proteins | sample SS_ome_8_FD_132980 | JGI IMG/M metagenome (GOLD analysis project Ga0180433, IMG submission 132980) | Hypersaline lake sediment archaeal communities from the Salton Sea, California, USA - SS_1_D_1 metaG | ecosystem: Environmental > Aquatic > Non-marine Saline and Alkaline > Hypersaline > Sediment... | reverse complement strand
TCCAGTCCACGGACGGTGGAGAGCACTGGAACCTGATGGCGACCGAACCCAAGGTGGAACAAGGCAACTGGGTGCAGGTGCTCGACGGCTCCCGCGCCTGGGTCGGCCTAGATGATGGTACAGTCTACTACACCAACAACTGGGGCGCGACCTGGACACAGCGCTCTCTCCCAGAGGCCCTGGCCAACACCGGTGTAGGAGTATTCCTGAACGATCACATCGGCGCGATCGGTGGCTACAAGACCGGCGCGGGCAATGGCGTCCCGGTCATCTACCGGACGTTTGACGGAGGCTTTTCCTGGGAACAGTTCAACCCCACAGAGGCTGGAGAGTTCAATGCAGCGGTAGCACACTTTGGGATCAACGACCTCAAGTTCTGCGATCCTAACCACTTGATCGCGGCAACAGAGGCCCTGGCAACAGACACGTACAGCCAGGTCTGGTCCCTGATGCCGGCAGGATGGACAAGCTTCTAGACTCGGTGCAATCGACTGGGGGGAAGGTCGGTATAACCCCTCCCACTGACCCAACCCCAGTCGTTGCCAACTCCGCATTGCGGAGTATAAAGGGAGGAATTGACGTGAGCAAATTCTACACCATCGAGGATGGTTCGGTCATCGTGACCGTATCCACCGGCGTACGACTCAAGTGCCTACCCTACTGGAACGAGGTCATTATGGCAGGGTCGGCTCTCTCTTTTCCAGACAAGCCCGACGCACCGACCTACACCATGATTGATGCTGATAAGGATGAGTTTGAGATCCCCTATACCCAGGAAGCCATTGACGATCCAAAGACCCCCGACGAGGACAAAGCCCTCTGGGCAGAATACTTGGATCAGATGGCAGAGTACGACTCCGAAGTCATGCAGATCAGGGGGCAGAAGGAACTAATGCGAACGAGGGTCATGTCCTTGAAGGCAACAGAGTTCGCAGACCCCTTTGATCTGGACGCCTGGGCAGAGGAGCAGAGAGATTACTATGGTATTCCAGCTCCCAAAGACCCCCGGGACCTCAGACTCTATTATTTTGCCTCAGAAGTCGTCAAGGTGGAACTCGATGGAGCCAAGATCATGGCTGGCATCGCCCGAGCATCGGGCATGACAGAGGATCAGTTGGACTCTATCGAGGAGCTTTTTCCAGATCCGCTGGGGAGGGCCGAACGGGCTGACCCTGAAAACAATCAGGAGACGACTCCGAGCGAGAAACCGGCGTCGACGTAAGGGCTGGTGGACCTCCTCTTGGTGGAATGAGTTGGATACCATCATCGGCATGGACCTCCTGAAAGACTGGGAGGACATCGATCCAGATCAGCGTACCGTGCTCCTAGCCAGAGCCCGGGCGGTAGACACTATGAGGGCCTGGGAGGAGAACCTGTCGAGGATCTGATATGAGCCAGCAACTGCCTCAAGATGGCGTAGCTCTGGTTGTCAAGGGCGCGTCCAAGTTCATCCAGAACATGGAAAAGTCAGGCGTGGCCTGGGATAGTGTCTCTGCATCCTTCAAGGATGCAGAGGGCCAAGCCAAAAAACTGACCATAACCCAGGAAGCCCTGAGTGATGCGACTGAAAAGGCCGGGGGTGCTGCCAAGCAATCCAAGACCGGCTGGGCGACGATGGCAAGCGGTGTTGCTGGCGCAATGGCAGTCACTGAGAAGATACTAGGGATCATTGGCAAGGTCGTCAAAGCCGTTGTCGATCTCCCCATGTCTGCGGCACCACTAGAGGGCCTTTCTACCCAGTTTGCAACCTTGACCTCCAATATAGAGGGTGGGACCTCTGGAATGCTCCGAGCACTCCAGGAGGGATCATCCGGTATGATCCCTGTCCGTGATCTCCTCAAATCGTTTAATGATGCCTCGGCCCTGGTCTCAGATCAGTTCGCTCAGTCGATGCCCGAAGCCCTAGAGCTCTTTGGCAAGGTCGCTGCCGGCACAGGTGAGGACATCGGCTACCTGATGGACTCCTACGTTCGCGGCATCGGTCGCACCAGTGCCGCGATCCTTGACAACCTCAAGATCCAAGTTTCTCAGGCCGAAGCAACCCAACGGGCAACAGAAATGTACGGCATCCAGGCCGACGCTCTGAGCAAGGTCCAGATCCAGACCGCCTTGCAAGCCTTGACCCTGGAGAAACTAGAGCAGAAGTTTGGGGCGATGCCCAGTGTCGCAGATACCTCCTCTGCACAGATGGCTATGTTCGGCGCCCATCTCCAGAATATCAAGGACACGTTGGGTGAGGCTCTCCTCCCTGCCTTTTTGACCTTCATGAAAACGCTCAACCGAGTTACCGGTGCTTTCTCCGCTGCCATAGCAGAGGGTGGCGGTCTAAACAAGATCTTGATCGCCATCGGGGCAATGCTTGACATGAGCATGGAGGGATGGGCTGCATTTGGTGAGTTCATCGCCATTGTCCTAGAGAAACTGGGTGGGGACATGGGAGATTCTATTGCCTCTACCATTGACAACGCTCTCAAGTGGGGCGTTGAACTGGTCGCCAGTTTTGCGGAGGGGATGGTAGATGCCGCCTCTACCGTCCTGATCCAAGGACTGAACTTTATAGGGAACATCTTGGAACAATGGCTCTTAGGTGCCTCTCCTCCCAAAATAGCCCCTGGTATCAAGGGATGGGGAATTCATACTATGGAGATGTATCTTGAGGGTATGACCGAGGCAGACTTCGGCATCCTGAAAGACATCCAAGGCCCCCTCGGCAAGATCCTAGAAAAGTCTGACCTTGCCAACGTTTCCAAGACCATCGCGGGTGCTCTCGCCGGTGGGGACCGTGGAACGATAGAACAGGTGATCAACAAGTCTGCGGGAGTTTTCTCAGACGCGATCAACAAGATGGTATCGATCCAGTTCGAGTTGGCCGACACTACCCAACGTGTCCAGGAGGCAGAGGAATCCCTGGCACGATCCCGAGAAAAGATGCTGGCCCAACAAGGCGATGTCAACAAGGAGACCGTCGAGTATAACCGGCTTCTCCGAGAAGGCGCGTCCCCTGAGATCCTGGCTGCCCAACTCAAGCAGATCAACGCGGCAGAGGAAGCGATGAAACTAACCCAGGATCAACTAGCCCTCCAGGAGGAATCAGTAGCAGCAGACAAGCTCAAGATCTCCGACCTCCAGACCGAAGCCAGTCTGCAAAAGAAGTTGGTAGATGAACTCCTCTCGGTCAATGACGCCCTACAAGTCGAGAACAAGGAACGTGACAAGGGGGTCAAAGGCAAAGGAGGTCCTGCAGCGGCGGTTGTTCCAGAGGTATCTGGACTGACTGGCGCACTCGGGACCAGATTCGGTGACGCCATCGAGAAAATGAAAGGCCAGCTCAAGGAAAAGTTCAAAGAGATCTTTGCCCCTCTGGGCGAGGCCTGGGATCGAATCGTTGAAAAGGTGGGCGGCATCGGGGAAGCGTGGACCAAGTTCAAGGACAAGGTCGGGAATGTCTGGGACGATCTCAAAAAGAAGTTTCCAGTTCTCCAGGATATCGAGGATCTGATCCAAGACCTCAAGACCTCCATACCTGAACTGGTAACTGATCTAACAGGAAATTTCTGGGAAGCCTGGGACAAGATCTGGGGCATCCTCTCAGGCCAAGAGGACGGTGGTGTCCTTGGCGCGCTGACCGCCGTGTGGGACTATCTAAAAGACCAGTATGGAACCCTCCTCGAGTCCGATGCAGCAAAGGCGATCAAGGATTTTACCACAAACATCATAGAGAGACTTGCGACCGGTATAGCCGACATCACGACCAAGCTCGGAAACTTTATAGCCAAGGTGGCAGAACTTGCCAGGCAACCGTTCGACAAGATCCGAGAAGCGCTTGGATGGGGCATCGCGGAATCTCCTGCTCCCTTTGCCTTGGGCCTACAGCAGATCAACTCTGAACTAGGTAAAATGAGCAACCTATCGATCCCCCAACTCCAGGGATCACTACAACATACAATGATGCCGGCAATGGCTCCAGTTTCGTCCTCCGTGACGACCAACAACGGCAGCCCGATCAGCATTGTCTTCTCGGGCAACGTGAACATCGGTACACAGGACGACATGCGGCGGTTCAACGCTCAACTCGAGCGAACTGTCCGCAACGCAATCGAGAGGCGATAGAATGAGCGATCCCACTCCATACAACAAGATGTTTTCTGAGTTCAGAATCACCAACGGCATGATTGACGTTGATCTCCTCTCCCTCTCCATGCAAACAGGCTTTCATCTCCTGACCTGGGAGCCCTCGATCAGCCAGCCAAAAGCCTCCAGCGTGTGGTCGGACTCTGCCCTGGCAGATGGTTCCGAACCCCGCACAGAGGCACTGGAGAACGTCGAGGAGTCCATGACATTCCACGTCACGGCCTGGACCAACGATGATCTGTTCCAGATGGCCCAGAACCTCCGCTACCTCCTCAGAGAAGCGAAACGTTACTGGATGACCGACTACCAGGCCGACCCGGTCTGGATCGTCCGTCAAGGGATCTGTGAATCCCAGCCCGGCTATTCAATGGTGATGGCTGGTAGCACTCCCGTTGACGATGATCCTTTTCATGACCCAACCGCCCCAGAGTTCGACACGGTAGCTTTTGCCGACTGGCCCATGACTCTGATCCGTGAACCCCTCTGGCGTGATGTTTCCCCTGGCGAAACTGAGTGCCTGCCTGCCTATGCGTCGGATGAATACTGCTACCCCTGCCATGTGGAGTTTGATGGTGCGGCAACGATCCTCACCGTGCCCGACAATGCTGTAATCCAAGACCTCGCTGACAACGCCTTCACTGTGGAGGCATGGATCCGACCAGACAATGCGGGGGAGGGTGATGCTGGTGTGATTGTCCGCAAGGGTGGAGGGGTTGGCTGGAACTTTCGTATGCGGGCAAACGGAAGTCTGAGTGGACAAGTTCGGTGCGCCGTGCAAAACGCGACCTTTGAGGCAAGGACAGGCACTCTGTCTTATGGCGAATGGGCGCATGTTGCCATGACCTGGGACGATACGTGGGGATTGGGTGGCCCGCGTCTATGGGTGAACGGCAAAGAGGTGGATTACAGGACTGCTACCCAACGCAACGGAGCGATCCTGAGCGACGTGGGCAATCCGCTTACTATAGGTGATCTTTCAGGTGGAACCCAAGCTTTTGATGGCGGCATCGGCTGGCTCCGTATCTCAGACATCTTGCGCTATGACCGGGACTTCACCCCTCCCGAACAGTGCCGACTCCCAGAGGACGACGGGAACGTGGTCGGGCAGTGGATCGGCGCGGAATGCTCCGGAACAAACATCGAGAACCAGCAGAACCCTGGCACCATTGATGGGACCCTGACCAGCGGCACGTTCGACTGTGACTGTCAGACCCTGGCAGGGCAGATCGGGGACGAGGGGATCGGACATCTCGAGTATATCACTGAAGAAGCCAATGCGGTGATCACAGATGACGCAGCGATCCAAGACCTTGCCGACAATGCAATGACTCTTGATGGATGGGTCCGAGCTAAAGGTTTGGGTCGTGCTGATGTAGGACATATCATCAGAAAGGGATCATCGCAAGGCTGGTACTTCACTATGGTGGATGGGGGATTGCAGGCTCTTGTTCAATGCGCCGTGACCGACGCCGAGGCTATTGGAAATGTGTCCATTGTGGACAACGAGTGGCATCATCTGGCCATGACCTGGGACGATGCCACATACAATTATCCACGTATCTGGATCGACGGCGTCGAATCGACATATGCCAGTACACAGAATCGAAATGGAGCTATCGTTTCAGACGTAGGCCAAAACATGGCTATAGGCAATAGGTCCGCGGGTGCGCGGACGTTCGATGGTGACATTGGGTGGTTCCGTGTCTCAGACACGGTGCGCTGGACAAGCGACTTCTCAGCCAACCTACCAGAACAATGCACCCTGCCCACCGTGGATGGGAACACGGTATGGCTCGGCATCCAGGAGGGCGCGGGTGTCAAGGTGTACGATCAAAGCGGGAACGACAACCACGCCGACCTATCGGCTCTGAACTGGGGCAAGGAGTGCTGTGGGGACATCGAGAGCGTGGACGTGCAGATCATCAAGAATGCCTATGTGATCTGCGATGGTGCATTGACCATCGTTAACTATGGCGACCCGACCAACCTGCAAGACCTCCATGACGCAGCAATGACCGTGGAGGCGTGGATCAAGGCAGACTCTTACGGGGGTGGCAATCTTGGAAGGATCATAGAAAAGACGGATTGGGTACTCTCCCTTGATGCAACTTTGGGGATGTATGCGAACATTGCTTGTGCGGTAGCCAACGGTACAGCCAACACCGGACTGGCGAACACGCCAATGGATGGTACGTGGCATCATGTGGCGTTCACTTGGGATGACAGCTCGTACACGACTCCCCGTCTATGGGTTGACGGAGTGGAGCATACGAACGGTACGTCAAACAGGAACGGGGCGATCGTCACAGATGTAGGTAATGACCTTACCATCGCGGACCGACTAGCGGGAGGTCGTACTTTTGACGGTGACATCGGCTGGACTCGCGTCTGCTCCTCCGTGCTCTACACAGGCACGTTCACCCCTCCCGACCGTTGTACACCGTGGTGGGACCTGCAACGTGGGGACTGTGAACTGCTTACCATCTTTGACGACCACGGCGAGGTAGCGGTTGACTACACCTTGAACCAGAATCACGGCATTGTCTCAGATGGTGAATGGGGAAGCTCTTGCCCTGTGGAGCAACGGGTCTCCTGTGCGGCATCCCTTGGAGCGACCCTGCCAGCGGAGGCAAGTGAGACTTGCGAGGCAATCAACTATGTGATCAATAGTCATGTCCGTCGCCAGTTTACTCATATGTTCATCGGTGACTATTCTGGTGGTGGAGTGTATGTCTGGGGTAACAATCTGATAGGAACAGAGGGACAGATCAAGCTATTCCCTGACCCACCTGCCAGTGGGGACAGAGTTGTGATCGGAATCGCGGACGGTCACCCTGCCGCGCAGAGAATGGGTAACATCGTGTGGGATGTGGATACGCTGGGATCACTCTCTCTCGTTGCGCTCGTACTGCGAACAGGCGGTAGCGCCACAACGATCTACGGCAATGCTCGCCATAGAGACAATACTGTGGCAGGAGACAAGACAGGACTGGCTGCAAGCAAGGTGGCCCTGTCTGTTGCCGGGATCAATGCTCTAGTGTGGACGGGCAATGCTTTTGCTACCCCCGAGACGGTCAACGGGATCTCTGGCTACTGGATGGCCTATGACGTTTCTGCGCCTACAGGCACAGAGACGATCCCCATAGTCAACGGCACGCCCTACACAGTGACATGGCCCTATGTCACGATAGACACCGACGAGCTGGACGGGGACGAAGCCCTACTGCTCAAAGTGGACATGATCAATCAGTCTGATCTAGACTATCAGTCCCAGGGCAGTACTGCCAAGCTCTATGTTGGCGTACGGGAGCTTGATCGCGGAGAGGATTTTACCGCCTATCTGCTCTGTGGTTCTCAAGAGTTACCATCGGGCCAGACCAATACAGCAGGTACCAATGCAGCACTCAACACGGGCGGCAGCGGCGATCCGAACGCGCCAAAGTCCGAATGCCGATATATTCCTATTGCAACCCCAGAGGCTGTGGCGACCCGCTTGACGATCCAACTGGACGAGGTGCTTGGCCCACAGTTTCACGGTCAATTCCACGCCTATGCGCGGTTCGCATCGTCAAACGGTGGAACCTGGGAGAGTCGTCTCGCAGTCAAGAATGGGAGCAGCGGTCAGATCATCTATGGCGATACAGTGTCCCACGGGAACAGTGTCAAGTTCAACGTGGTCGACCTGGGAGCAATCACTATAGGCGAAGGCAATCCCGATACCGTCTTTGACCAGATCTCGATCTACTGGCAAGCGGGGCGGGTTACGGGCGGTAGCTATCTTGAGCTGATCGATATTTTTATCTTGCCTGTAGACGAGTGTTCTGCTCTGTTTGACATGTTGGGAGCCAACTCGTTTGTGACCCCCGACTATGCAGAGTTGGACAGTGCATCATTCCCCCGAGAGGAGATCCTAGCGATCGTGCGAGACGAGAACGATCTACAGGTCGGGCGTATGCTTGCCAACGCAACAATACTGGCTCTGCAACCACACAAGACTCAACGGCTATGGTTCTTTTCAGAGGGGCTTGATCTGAGCGGCAACGAGGTTGCCTATCCGTACATCATGCATATCGTGCAGACTGAAAAAGTGAGTCGTTACTGGTCCATGCGAGGGGAGGACACATGATCCCGGCACATAACATCTGCGTCCATGTGTGGAAGCCTGCTATTGTTGCCGGCACCTCCTACACTCCCCGCGGCTCCCTGATCACTGATACACTGATTCAGCGAATAGGCCCTGGTGACTACAGCCATACGATCCAGGCCGATGGATGGTGGTGGTCTGCTAGCATACGGCTCAATGGCTCCGTGTCCTACATTGATTGGTGGACCTTGAACGGCTTGGGCCTACACGTCGAGACCTTTAGCCCTGGACGCAACCGGATCTTTGCGGGTTTCGTGAACTCCCTGGATGCCAGCGGTGGCACGTTTTCGGGCAGGCAAGGCCCACTACTGGACATAGGCAACAGGATTGAGGTCGAGTATTCTCCCATCCTTGACGCAACGGTCGCTCCTCCTCTCGTCGGGCCGCAGAGAGTGACCACGATAGCCCAGGATACTGACTCCCAGGACCGTTATGGTATCTTTGATCAGACAATATCGGGATCTGAGCTCCTAGACGATGGCGTGACCGACCACGCCAGCGACTACCGCGACCTATACCTCTATGAGAACGCTTGGCCTCAGCACAGCGAACAGGTTGGCCTGGACAGCTCTGCTCCTGCGTCGATCTCCCTCTCGATCCTGGGGTATGCCCACATGTTCGACGCGATCAACTATCAGGACACAAACGCGGGAACGGTCACCGTATCTACCAAGTTGGGCTATGCCCTGGCGGCTGATCCTAACGGCCTGTTCAGCACGTCTACTGCCTACATTGACACTAACGCAATGCTTGCCCATCGGTACGATGACAAGGGACACTCTGGCTTAACTGTGATCGAGAACTTGGTCAAGCTGGGCGATGCCAGTCAGAACCGTTACCTGTGGGGCGTCAAGGACAGTCAGACTCTGCACTATGCACAAGCTCCTACTGCCCCCTACTATGAGCACCGGATCAGGGCACGCGTCCCGCGTGTTCTCCGATATGGGACCTCCCAGGAGGTCTACCCTTGGGACATTGAGCCGGGCAGAATAGTCTTTCTGTCCGACTATCTCTTAGGGCAGTCGATACCAAGCGACCAACGCCGAGACCCCCGGTTCGTGTTCATCGAGCAGGTATCTTATACCTATCCATGGGGCATCTCGATCAGCGGGGCGCAACAGTTCAAGCTCCCGCAATTCTTGGCGAACGTGAGGGGATAGATGACCAAAAGGCGGCAACTGAACGATCCAAGAGTAGACGACTGGACGACGTCCTTTTTTCACAAGAAAGACGATGTATGGTGCCAGCCGAACAACGACCTGCACGGGCTGGACAATTATCGCGGCGTACAGACCCGGCTTGACGGAATGCCGAACATTTCCTTGGACAAGTGGGATGGAATCTATGGGACTCACTTTGACTATGAGACCGCTATGCCAGCATGGGGATCCTGGGCTGGCGCACCATTCGTGACCCCTGGCTACATCGGCTTCACCGAGGAGTCTATGGTGGACTTGCGCCTGACCAACGCGGTCGCGGAGCGTGCCTTTTTCTATAGGGCAGTCGGTTCGACCCCCACGATGGCCCTCTTGGGATCGATGTATGGTCTTGGTAGCGATTTTACTAGCGGCCTGTCATTCGGCTACCGCATAGACGATGGCACAGATAACAACTATGTGGAGGGTGGGATCATAACGAACGATACTTCCGTTGCGGGTGCGACCGAGTCAGGTCGTTCCTGGTTCCGCACCTTTCGCACGGGTGGAGGTGGTGTCACGCAATGGCTAGGCACAAAGCAACCGTTCCCTCCACATGTTTGGTTCAACAGTTCAATCCAGGGAACCCTATACACCAACTGGGGCGTGACCACTTTGGGATCGGGAATGAGTCACAATTCCAATACTCGGCTGTGGGTACCGAACAACTACCCCACAGGCTTGGCCTGGACGCCGACGCGGGTGGGCCTGGTCATCCAAAAGTACAGCACGGCAACGTGGTATCGGTGGCACATCGACGCCATGCGTTTGATCACATAGGGAGGTCCAATGCCTGAAAACCCCTACGTCATCGGCATACATGAACCGCCTCCAGATGACTGGCTGGAGACCTACATGACCATAGGTGGTGAGGCAGCGGGGTGGATTACCCATACTCACGCCCTTGGTCACAACCCAAACGACACTGCCGGGTATGACTACTCGCGGTGGTGGTCTCGAGGGTTCGGCAACATCGCCAGACTGAACAATGGCTACGGACCAGAACAAGGGACGATCCCCCTTGATCCCTCCCACTATGACGCCTTTGCGATCCGGTGCGCGAGCTGGGTCCAGAACTCCTATGGCTGCAGAAGGTGGGTCATAGGGAATGAACCCAACGCTCTAGTGGAGGGCGGGATCTCCAAAGAGAACTATGCGTCATGTTTTCGCAAGTGTTACGCGGCGATCAAAGCGGTTCAGCCAGACTCGATCATCATGCCCGCACCAGTGGCCATGTGGAACGTCGAGACAGAGGACTGGTTGACCTACTACCAGGGGATGCTTGAACTCTGTGAAACCTTTGACGCTCTGTGCTGGCATACCTACACCCACGGATCGAGTTGGCAGCTGATCCGCGACATGACCCCCATGGGACCTCCATACCAGGATCGGCTCTACAATTTCCGGGCCTACTGGGACCTATGGGAATGGACCCCGCTAGCTCTGCGAAGCCTCAAGATCTACATCACAGAGGCCGACCAAGGCGACGTTAATGGCGTCCGGAACCCCTGGTTGGACGTGCCGGACGTTCGATGGGTACAAGAAGCAATCAAGGAGATCCGTGATTTTAACCTGACCCACGGATACCCGATTCAAAGCCTCTGCCTCTACAGGTGGCCCCGGTACGATGAATGGCATATTGAAGGCAAGGCCCACGTCTACGAGGACATACGGCGCGCCGTAGACCTCGGGATCAAGAATACCCCAGAGGAGGTACCAGACATGATCACCATCGGCATAGAAACGTTCAATGGCCCGTTCATCCCCAGAAACGATCCCAACCCGCCTTATGACCAGAACGTGGGAGAGCTCAAGGTCCAGGAGGGCTGGGAACCATTCTGGCTCTGGCAGGGAGAGGACCCAGAGGATCCCAGTAAGCTGCGCCGGCCCGAGTACTTTGTCTCTCACGGAGACGATCCCGACGATCCAGGGGACTTTTGTCAGGCCGTGCAGACTACCTTTAGCACGACCGACTGTTGTGTCTGGCGGCAGTACACTACCCAACCGGGCGCGACTCTCCTAGCCACGGTCAAGGCAATGCTCGACTCTGAGAGCGGCGCCCAGAACGGTACCCAGATGGGCATAGATCCACTGGGCGGCACGGACATGCACGCCGGGTCTGTCGAGTGGTCAGAATGGCTCGGGCAAGATCCCGAGACAGACAAAAAGTGGCAGACTTTGACATTGGGCGATGCGATCGCGCAATCCACCAAAGTGACCGTGTTCTTGCGTGCCAAGACCGACTATGCCAAGAACAGTGCCACGCACTGGGATGACTTTTTGCTCCAGGCCGACATCGGATCCCCTGAACCCCCAGACCCACCGGAAGGCGGGGACCACGTGATCACGACGATCACCTTGTGGGATGGAGTAGAGGTCTCTCGATCAGAGGCTACCATCAAGACCTCCACAGACCCCCGGCTGTGCGCGCTCCTACAAGAAGCCGTCGCGATAGCTTGCGTGTAGGAGGCCCAGTGTTTGACGACCTAAAAATACTGGTAGTCGATGATGACTATGCTATCCGACAACTAACCCGCCGCGTCCTGACCTCCATGACCTTTTCCGTCGAGACCGCAGACAGCCTAGCGGGAGGGCTAGACAAGATCCAGGACGCCGACATGCTCTTGCTCGATCTCCGACTCAAAAACGGAAAGGGCGATACCCTCCTACAACGATGGAGAGACGAGCATCGCGGCCCGATCGTCATCATGTCGGGCTATGTCGATCGTGCCCTGGAGAATGAACTGCTGGAAGGGTACGTAGACAACGTCCTACACAAGCCAGTCCTGCCCTCTGTGCTCCGGTCTGTTTTCCAGCGGCTCGGCAAAATGGTCCTGGATGCCAAAAAGTGCTCCAAAAACGCTGCCCGTATAGACCTCCTGACCGACCAACTCGCCAGACTCCAGAGAAGGGTCTGGCTCTTGACCGGTGCAGCTCTCGGCCTGGGCCTAGCGGCTGGCCTGGGCGTCGACAAGTTATCCGTCCTCCTCGGAGGCATATGAACATGATCATGATGATCAACATGATGATCAACATGATCCCCTAACGAAAGGAAAAAACAATGACAGCTCTATTTACACTCGTACCGTTCATGATCCTTGGTCTGATCCTCTCCCCACTCCTCCAGCCTGTTGACTGGACCTCCCTCCCCTCCATACTGATCTGGATCGTCACCGGAGGTGGGGCAGGGACGATTGCCTTTTTCCTTTGGGAACTAGCAGAACGAC
>Ga0180433_10008571_pt1 | contig 12698 bp, 7 predicted proteins | sample SS_ome_8_FD_132980 | JGI IMG/M metagenome (GOLD analysis project Ga0180433, IMG submission 132980) | Hypersaline lake sediment archaeal communities from the Salton Sea, California, USA - SS_1_D_1 metaG | ecosystem: Environmental > Aquatic > Non-marine Saline and Alkaline > Hypersaline > Sediment... | reverse complement strand
CAGCTTCCTGCCTTATCCGCAGGTGGCTACAGTGTTAAAGCCTGAGATATATTTTGAAAACACATCAAGCACATTCTATATCAGCAACTGGGAATTCGGTGACGGAGACCAGTCGAATATGACTCATCCCGAACACCAATATGATTCATGGGGCACATTCACTGTACAGCTTGCCGTTGAAACCGAGCATGGCTGTGTTGACACTGCATGGACAGAAGTGGTGATCCAGGATATCCATACATTCTATGCACCGACAGCATTCTCGCCTGATTTTGACCAGGTAAATGCTTTGTTCAGTCCTATCGGGCACGGCATAGATCCGGATAACTGGTATCTTGCAGTGTTTGACAGGTGGGGAGAAAAAATATGGGATACATATATCTATGATGTTGACGAAGAGACAGGTAAAGTAATACACGGATGGGACGGCACTGTGAAAAATAAAAAGCCCGGTGAAGCAGGCGCTTATTCGTGGCTTGCAATTTACAGGGATTTGACCGGTGCTGAACACCAACGACAGGGTATCGTGGTTCTGATTAGATAAAACCATGCCATAATCAGGAAAACATTAACACCTGCCAGCCCTTTTGCAGAACACCCTTCAGACATTGAAGGGTGTTTTTTTATCTTTGCATAAACGATACCAAAAAAACGCCGTCATTGCGAGGAGTGCAGCGACGAAGCAACCTCATCACTACATCACCCCAAGATCATTCATTACACTCTCAGCAAGTGCATCAGCTTTTTCTTTAGTGCTACTCTCTGCATAAATTCTTATTATCGGTTCCGTATTAGACCTGCGCAAATGCACCCACTCCTTTTCAAAATCTATCTTTATCCCGTCAATAGTGCTTAAAGGATAATTCTTGTACTTTTCCATTATATTCGCCAGAATATTGTCCACATCTGTGTCGGGAGTAAGCTGTACCTTATTTTTGGATATATAATAATCCGGATATAACGATCTTAGTTCAGAACATTTTTTACCTGACCTTGCATAATGCGACAGGAACAAAGCTATTCCGACAAGTGCGTCCCTGCCATAATGTAATTCAGGATAAATAACTCCACCATTACCTTCTCCTCCTATAACAGCATTAACAGTCTTCATCTTCTCAACAACATTCACCTCTCCCACTGCCGATGCTTCGTATTTACATCCATGCTTTTCTGTTATATCACGTAACGCCCTGGTGGATGACATATTAGACACAGTGTTTCCTTTCTTGTGTTTCAATATATAATCAGCTACTGCAACAAGAGTATATTCCTCGCCAAACATTGTGCCGTCCTCATTCACGATTGCCAGCCGGTCAACATCAGGATCAACAACAAAACCCAGATCAGAATTACTGGTTTTCACTGCTTCTGAAATATCTTTAAGATGTTCGGGCAACGGTTCCGGGTTATGAGGGAATCTTCCCGTAGGTTCACAATATAATTTTACAATATCTTTAACCCCCAATGCTTTTAACAGGTCTGGGATTACCAGGCCTCCGACAGAATTAACACAATCAATCGTGATCCTTAGATCTGATCTTTTTATCGCGTCAATGTCAACCATATCAAGATCTGTGATCTTGCCGATATGTAGTTTATTGTATTTCTCATTTATGCTTATTTCACCAATTCCTTCAACCTCAGAATAGTAAATATCCTTAAAAATATTATCGTCCTCAGCGATCTCGAGAATCTCCTTGCCATCCTTATCGCTGAGAAATTCACCACGCGAATTCAAAAGCTTTAATGCATTCCATTGCTCAGGATTATGACTGGCAGTGATAATAATACCCCCGTCGGCTTTTTCTTCCGGGACAGCAATTTCCACAGTAGGTGTTGTTGCAAGTCCGATATTAATAATATCAAAACCCAACCCGGAAAGTGTTCCTGTAATAATATTACTCACCATATTACCTGAAGGGCGGGCATCACGACCAATAACCAGTTTCCTTTTTCCTGATCCTGTATTTTTTTTGACCCATACTCCGAATGCAGCAGCATATTTAACAATATCAGGAGGAGTTAAACATTCTCCGGCCTTCCCTCCGATAGTGCCACGGATACCTGAAATAGACTTAATTAATGTCATAACCAATATTTTAAACAAAATTGTTGAAAAATCAGGAGATAGTCAAAAAAATGCCGAGATTTTATTTTTATTAGTTAATTAAACAGATGTTTGATGATTGGATAATAAAAATATTAATTTTGAATCAAATAATATTTTCAATTGTGAAAAAAAGCAGGATCAGTAAAAATACAGGACCAACAAAAAAGAATAATCCGGATAAGGATCTTATCAGGCTTAATAAGTACATTGCCAATGCAGGGATATGTTCAAGGAGGGATGCTGACAAATACATTGCAGCAGGTTTTGTAACCGTTAACGGTAAAGTAATAACAGAGCTTGGCGCTAAAGTTTTATTAAAAGACACTGTGAAATTCAAAGGAAAAACGATAGCGCCTGAAAAAAAAATATATGTACTGCTGAATAAACCAAAGGATTTTATATGCACAACGGATGATCCGCATGCACAGAAAAAAGTCACTGATCTTGTACAAAAAGCCTGTAAGGAAAGAATTTACCCTGTCGGACGGCTTGATAAAAAAACCACAGGTGTATTGCTGCTCACAAATGACGGTGAGTTAACAAAGAATCTGACTCATCCGAAATACAATGTCAAAAAAATATATCATGTTTTTCTTGATAAAAATTTGAAGAAAAATGATCTGATCAGCATCCTGAATGGTATAGAACTAGATGACGGACATATAAAAGCTGATAATATAGATTATGTTGACCCAAAAGACAAAACGCAGGCAGGTATTGAGATACACTCGGGCAAAAACAGGATAGTAAGGCGTATCTTTGAACATCTGGGATATAAAATTAATAAACTTGACAGGGTTTCTTTTGCAGGATTGACAAAAAAGAATCTCCCGAGAGGAAAATGGCGCCATCTCTCAGAAAAAGAGGTAAGCTATCTGAAAATGCGAAAATCATAAATCATATACTGCTCTTTTTCGTATAAAAAATTTGATGTAATAAAAAAAAATCAGTAATTTAGAATAATTATATAAAATCCTTGATTTCAGGATACTTATAAACAACCGCATCCTCCTAAAAATTTAACAAATAATTATATTATAGGTCAGAAATTTATATTATTAACCACATCCCAAAATTGAATGATCATGAAAAATTGCCTCTGTACAACTTCATTGTTTATTATTACAACATTATTAATTTTTCAAATATCCGCATCAGCCCAGGTAGTGATCAATGAATATTCGGCATCCAACCTGGAAGATTATACTGACAACTATTCTTGCTATGAAGACTGGGTGGAGCTATATAATTCAGGCAGTTCCACTATTGATCTTTCAGGTTACTACCTCAGTGACAAGCTGTCAAATCCTACCAAATGGGAGATCCCTTCCGGACTTAGTATCGACGCAGGTGATTATAAAGTTATCTGGGTATCCGGAAGAGATGAAGTATTAGGTAATAATTATCATACTAACTTTAAATTCACACAAACAAAATCAGGCACTGAATATATAGTTTTATCTGATCCGTCAGGAGCTTTAATAGAACAGCACGAATTAGAGATCACACAGCTCGGACACTCCAGGGGAAGAACACCAAGCGGCTTCAATACATGGTCTGTCTTTACAGATCCTACACCGGGCAGCTCGAATAACAGCTCTACACCTTATACAAGATATGCTGATAAACCGGTGATGGAACTGCCTGCCGGATTCTATTCAAATTCACTTGTCATTTCTATAAGCACACCTGAACCGGATGCTGAGATACACTACACTACAAGCGGAAGCGATCCTACTTCTTCTTCAGGCACATATACGTCTCCTTTTACTATTTACTCAACTAAAATAGTAAAAGCACGTACATACAGCAATGATCCGGACATCCTTCCGAGCCTGATTGAATTTAATACATATTTCATTGATGTTTCACACACTCTTGCTGTTATTTCAGTATCAGGAGGCAGCTCATTGACAAACCTCCTGAACGGGAATCAGTATCTCAGACCTAAAGGAACAGCAGAATATTTTAATATAAGTGGAGTCCGTACGACTCACGGATATGGCGAATTTAACGAACATGGACAGGACTCATGGGTACACGACCAGAGAAGTATTGACTATGTCACACGGGATGAATGCGGATATAACTATGCCCTTCAGGAAAAACTTCTCACCCTTTCGGACAGGGACGAGTTCCAGAGGATCATATTAAGAGCTTCAGGTGATGATAATTACCCGGGTATAGATACGAGCGCCCATCTGCGCGATATGTATATTCAAAAAATGGCTTGCTATAATGACCTGCACCTGGATATGAGAAGGGCAGAACGCTGTATCCTTTATGTGAACGGATCTTACTGGGGTGTATATTCAATCAGAGAAAAGGTAAACGACCATGACTATACGGATTTCTATTACGATCAGGGCAAATACGATATACAGTATATAATGCTATGGGGTAATACATGGGTGGAATATGGTGGTCAAACCGCTATGGACCAGTGGGATGACCTATGGGATTTTATTGTTAATAATGATATGAGCAACACTGCAAATTATGAATATGCTATCTCAAAATATAATTATAAGAGCCTGGTGGATTATGTACTCTATAATTCATGGGTCGTATGCTCCGACTGGCTTAACTGGAATGTTGGCTGGTGGCGGGGGCTTAACCCTGATGGTGATCATAAAAAATGGGGATACCAACTGTGGGACGAAGATGCTACCTTCGGACACTATATAAATTATACTGGCATTCCCGGACAGAATCCCTATGTGGATCCCTGCTTCCCTGAAGATATCAGTGGTTCATCAGATCCGGAAGGACATATTGTGATCCTTAACAGCCTGCTTGACAATCCGGAATTTGAACAATACTATATCTCAAGATATGCAGACCTGCTTAATACAGCATTTGACTGCGAATTTATGATAAACTTCCTGGATAGCATGGCATCCATTATTGAACCTGAAATGCCTCAGCATATCCAAAGATGGGGAGGATCTTTTTCTGAATGGCAGAATAACGTTCAGAAAATAAGGGATTTTATCAATACACGATGTGAAATTATTAATGATGGCCTGATTGACTGTTATGATATAACAGGTCCGTACCAGCTTATGGTTATGGTTGATCCTATAAATACGGGAGAAGTAAAGATCAACTCGATTAACCCTGACCAGTATCCCTGGCAGGGTGAGTATTTTGGTGATATAAATATTCTGCTTGAAGCGGAAGTTATGGATCCGTATTATGAATTTGACAGGTGGTTGCTCCATAACCATACCGTCTCACCTTATGACACATCCACAGAAGCATCTTTAAACCTTACACAGAACGACACTCTGATCGCACTGTTCAAACCACTGGAATATAACGATACACTAGTGATAAATGAGATCAATTACAATTCATCAGACTACTTTAACCCGGGTGACTGGGTGGAATTCTTTAATCCCAACGATTATGAGCTTGACATCTCAGACTGGGTGTTTAAGGATGAAGACGACCTGCACTCTTTTATCTTCCCTCCGGAAACTACTATCGAACCATTTGGATTTCTTGTATTATGCAACGATACAGCAGCATTTAAATACCTCTTCCCGGAAGTGAGTAATTTTATCGGGGAGATGGGCTTCGGTTTGAGTGGATCCGGTGAAGTGATCAGGATATTTGACAGTACAGGGCAATTATTGGATATGGTCTTATATGATGATCAGGCACCATGGCCACTGGAGCCTGACGGTAGCGGTCCCACACTGGAACTCCTGGATGCACAGCTCGACAACAGCCTGCCGGAAAGCTGGATAGTATGTGACGGGCATGGCACACCAGGAGAAGAAAATTGTGATAATACAGTGATCCTGGATGAGGAGATAGAACAGGGAAATATCTCAATAAGTATATTCCCGAACCCGGCAACAGGCTCCGCCTGGGTGATCATTTATTCTCCGGATCAGATCGTGGACGGTGAACTTGAAATATATAATAGCTTAGGTCAAAAGGTAAAACATATTAAAAATATCAATACAAAAAAACTGATGATCAACAGGGACAACCTGCCGGAGGGGCTGTATATATGTAAATTTACTGACAGAAAGCACAATCACACCGCTTCTGAAAAATTAATGATTAAATAAATTTTTTATACTTCATATATTCCCAAAACCTACGTTTCAAAAGGGGACAGTCCCCTTTTTCAGAGCAGTGGTGGCGGGCATTTGAGTACTTTTTTTCCACTAAATAGCAGTTATTAACACAGACTCTGCAAGCCTCACATTACTCTGTATCTCCGAAAGTTTCATATAAACAACCACCAGGTAATTATTTTTAAAACAAAATTCCTCCCATGGCACTGTATATCCATGTCCCTTCCCATCATCAATTTTTATATCAGAGGTGCTAAGCAGATCATGAATATTGTTCTTTATGGCTTCATCTTTTATTCCTGAAACAAAATTTTCCGCGAATCTTTCTATTTTATTCTTCAACTCATATACTTTGCCACTCTTTTCTTTACCAATAAGAATCTTCCTGGGTATTTCACTATTGTCCATTTTTGTCACCTTCCACAGATCAATCACACTGTCTGTTGAATAAATCACTTCATTTAACTGCCCTGTCTCCCTGATCAATGCATATTTAATATCTTCAATATATTCACAAATATCATCTGCACTCTTTCTGATAATTACCAGCCGGGCGCCGGCTTCTCCATCTTCATTTTCTAAGAGCCTATCATATATAATATCATTTTTTACTTCATAGTACTCTTTTATCTCTACAAAGCGGTCATCATTCAGCACAAAAGCACTGACAACCTGCTTGCTTATATTCATGGCAAGGAGGACACTATATACTGTTATGTATATCATAATAAACATTACATAAAAAAAATCTGTTTTGGTTTTCCATTTATGCTTTATATTATGGTAAATATATACCGGCAGGAAAAGTACGAAGGGTAAAGGGACTCCCACTAATATGAACCATCCCGCTCCCGTCCAGTGCTGGATCTTGAACATGGCACCTATCAAATCAATAAACACCGAAATAAACACAGTGATATATATCCATGTATGTTTTTTACCGGAATTCCTGAAATTATTAATAAGTGCTGCAGGAAGTGACCAGCAAGAAAAAGTTACTATGCCGAAAATAATTAACCATCCGGCTCCGGGCCAGTGCAGTATCTTAAATAATGCTCCAAACATAAAAAGGTTTAAAGCAATAATTCCTGATATATATATTGATCTTGTCATAATGAATAATTTTCTTAGTTATTGATAATATTACCCCCTGATAATGTATTATCATGCTTACTTTTATAGATTGAATACAGGGCTTCCGATTCTGCTATTCTTATATTTCTCTGAAAAGCAGTAAGAGTGTTAATTGCACTTAATAACGGGCAATCATAAAAATTATATGTCTCCCATGTATAAACAGGATCATCCGGGTTGGAAGTATCAAGTATCTTTTTAATAAGTTTCCTGCTTTTCTCATCACTCCCGGTAACATTAAGTAAATAATCTCTGTATTCACTTATTGTTTTCTTCAACTCATAAGCCATTCCATCATTATTCTCACCTATCATTGGAAAGTTGGCTAATGTAAAAAAATCAGTATCATCTATTAAATAAATATTTTTTACACAGGCCTTTGCTTCTTCAACGGTCATCTCTCCTGAAAACATAATTAATCTTACTTTGATATTGTCGATATATGCAAATATGTCATCAGAATGATCATTTATTTCATCTGTTCTTTCGGCATTTTCCCTGGCATTTGCTGATGTATCACTATTAAAATAATTATATAGTACTTCGTTTTCTGATGCTATAATTGCGGTTGTAGTCTCAATGATATTATCTGATTCACAGTATATCTTATAAGCATCAAATGGTTTATTAATTGCAAGCAGTGCACTAAATAAAACAAAATACATACCACCTATCAATAAATATATAAACCTGGCACTAACACTTTTTGTGTCTTTAAATGACCTGTATGCATACCATGGTAGGATAATACTTATCAGAATGACCATTCCTAATATTATCAGGACCGTTGCTCCGGGAAGGTGCATCAGTTTTAAGATGTTGGCACCAACAATCGCTGAGGTCAGGCCGAAAAGTCCCATAATATATAATATGAGGGGTGTACTCTTTTTACCTTCCCTGTATTTTATTATAAAAAATCCGGGCAGAACAAATACACAAATAATAATAACAGCTATAAGTATTAACAGATTTGCATAAGGATAATGCTGTATCTTGAATAATATACCGATCATTCCTGATATTCCACCTGCCAGTGCTGCTATATATATTAAGGTGTATTTTTTATTATTCTGTTTATAAACAGCATAAATTGCTACAGGTAGAAACACAAAACATAAAATAAAAAATCCCAGTACCAGCAAACCCCCTGCCCCTGGCCAGTGCATTATCTTAAATATAGCTGCAAATGCCAACATTATCATAGAAATCACTCCGGTTATTTTAATTGAATCTTTCATAATTCTGTATTTAATATCAACAAAATAAAGTGTATCTTTTTGTATCTGTTTTAACCTATGTGTGCCGATCCTTTCCTTAACAGTTCTGTATGCTTCGTTGAAATCAGATCCGTTATCCATCTCCTGCTCTACATCACAACATACATGATCAATCAGATCATCTTCGAGATGAGAATATGCTATTCCCTGACCTTTAATATCAGAGGCAATAAGATCTATTTGCTCTTTGGTTAACATAAACATGTATCCAGTCCCATGTTGGGCTTTAATAATATCTTAATTGTATTAGCAAACTCCTCCAACTCTCTCACTTTTTCCTTTGCCATTTTATTACCTTTTTTTGTTAAGGAATAATAAATGCGGTTCCTGTTATTTACTACTTCGGATTCGGTACTTACAATCCCCTCATTCTCCAGTTTATGAAGGATCGGGTACAAAGCACCATAGGTTAGTTTGATCTTTCCTTCGGATACTATTTCCACACTCTGTGTAATTTCATATCCGTACATTTTACCTCTTTCAGACAATAATCTGAGGACAATGGATCTTAATGATCCTTTTAATAATTCTTTTGATATCATGATTTTTGCATATATTTCATTCTTATATATTACAAATATAATATATTTTGATATCAAAATACAAATAAAACAACAACTTTTTTCTATCACGTATTATTTTCCATCACTTATTAGACGACATCCATCACTTAAAAGCTAATCCTAAGCGTTTGACAAATGTTCGTCCTAACCTATTGTATAGCATCGTTTTAACCTGTTTATTTGCTGCAAAAATCTTATTGTTTAACAAAATCTTTTAATTATGAAAACTATTAAAATTTTATTCCTTTTGGTCCTTATTTCATCTTTAAGTAATGTAAGCTTCGGACAATCCTGGTCAAGCGGATCAGGCAAATTGTATGTTAATCCTGTTACAACGAAAGTCGGTATCGGGAATACTGCTCCTAATTCTGCCCTTCATGTGAACGGGAAAGCCGGTGTTATCCCTTTCAGGGCCCAGGTTAATGGATCCACAAGATTGCTTGTAAACACCAATGGAGGAGTCACAATCGGAACCAACAGCTCTGCTCCGTCAAGAGGCTTATATGTTTATGGCTATTGTGGGATTGGGACAAGTTATCCATCTCGTAAGTTATCCGTTAGTTTCAATGGATCTATTCCTATACGTTTAAAAGACTCCCGGACTACTGGTAACAGGGGGCCACATATTGAATTTGTAGATGGCAGTTATAATTCTGCATACATTGCAGCAATATTTCATTACGGTACCAAAGATGGCCCCGATCACTTTCGTAACAAAGCAATAGAAATACGTCCACCTGCAGAAGGACGTGTTAACTTTTACAATGGTAATGGTGTTGAAACCTCAAATGTAACAATGACAATAACGCATAGTGGTTATGTTGGTATCGGCACACATGCACCTTCATCAAAACTGACGGTTGATGGAAAAATACTGTGTGAAGAAATACAGGTAACAGCAAGTGTATTTCCGGATTACGTTTTTGAGGATGATTATAACCTTAAAACATTATCTGAAGTGGAAGAATATATTTTACTCCATAAGCATCTTCCGGAAGTGCCTTCAGAAAAAGAAGTTATTGACAATGGTCTTAATCTTGGGGAAATGGATGCCGTATTACTAAAAAAGATTGAAGAGCTTACTCTGTACATTATAGAACAGAATAAAACCATTGAAAGCCTTAAAAGTGAGGTCAACGAGCTTAAGAAGTAAAAACATGGTTGATAAATATCAAAAAGATAGATTATGAGAAAATATATAAAAACATCATTTATCATCAGTGTTGTTCTGACAACACTACTGATGATATTTAATAGTACTATTCTTCTTTCCCAGATAAACAAGGGAATGGACGATAGCGATAATATCAATATAAGGGAAATGATGAACTCTGTCTTTGATTGCCTTGATAATTCAAAAATATCTACAGGCATTCTTTATGATAAAGTAATTCCTTTTTCTGATATTAAAAATTATACCGGAACTGAACCTGTAAAAGCTATAACCCTAAATGAATGGGAGCAGATATATCTGGAGATGCAGAACGGTTCGATGCAAAAGTCATCGCTTCCGTCTTCTGATCAGATTAAAATGATGACAAAAAAAGAAAAAGATAAGGGTTATATTCCAATTGCTATTATAAATATTAACTATAACAAAATAAAACCTGGTGCACTTGAGAATAAATTGCTGGTTGTGCAGAATAAAAAGCTGATTGATATGTCAGGATCACATGTATCACCTTATGAAAGCAAAAAGGTATTTGCAGCAACGGCTCTTAATGACAGGACTGGTAAAAAAGTTAATTTTATAATTAGCAAAAACTGCTACTTTTCAAATACAGATGAAGTTGTTCAGAGTATTGAAATTGATTTTAACGATAATAACGGATACAAAAAAGTAAATTGGGATGATATTATAAATATCAGTTATAATTCTACAGGAACAAAAACTATTAAGATAAAGGCTTTTTATTCAAACCGGAAAGTTCTGGAAAGTCATTTTGTATTTCATGTCAGGGCTGGCGACATCCCTTCGTATGATTATATATTACCGGCTACGGGATGTAAGGCATATGTATATTTGTCAGATCAAAACACCTTTCTTACACACCCTGTTATTGTTGTTGAAGGATTTGACTATGAAAATGATAATGACTGGGATACGTTATATACATATATGAGCCAGCAAAATCTGATAGATCGTCTCAGATCTTATGGCAGAGACCTGGTCATTGTGGATTTTGATGATGGAGCAGATGATATAACTTCGAATGCCGAAAACCTTAAGGATTTAATTCAGACTGTAAACCTTAATAAATATGGTAATAATAAAAATGTTGTGATTGGTGCCAGTATGGGGGGATTAGTATCAAGACTGGCTCTTGCAGATATGAATGATCACGAAACAAGATTATTCATTTCTTTTGATGCACCGCAGAAAGGGGCTAATATACCTATAGGAGCACAATACTTTCTGAGTTTTTTTGCCGAATATAGTAACGAAGCCAAGCATGGAAGAAATACTATAAATTCAACAGCCTGCCAGCAAATGTTATATTCTCATTATAATGATGATGCTGATCAGGTTCGGGATGACTTTTTAGATGCTCTAGATGCAGCAGGATATCCGGATGACATAAGAAATGTGGCAATAGTAAATGGAAGTGGATATACAAACGGATTAGACTTTGAAGGGTGTGATCAGTTAATATTATATGATTATGACCAAGATTTTGCAGGAGGGTTAGAGCATAAAGTCATTAAGGGTAATGTGTGGGCTGCACCATGCAATCCTGTATTTGAAGGAAAAATCCTCTATGAAATTATGGGTGTTGATATAATAAATAAAACAAAGACGGCATATACCTCCACGACATACGGAAGATTTGACTTTTGTCCGGGAGGGACAAAAAATACTTTGGCACAAATGGCAGATGGAGAAATTCCTGTCGAGATATTTGGATTTATTCCTATTGGAAATGTAGATCCAATATTCGCACTTCACGATGACCATTCTTTCATCCCAACAAACAGTACTCTTGATCTGACTGTAGGCAATTTATTCTATGACATTGCCGGAGATGAGGATATTCTGGAGAAGACACCTTTTGATGCAATATATTATCCTTCGTGGAATCAAACCCATATGTATATCTCTGAAGAAAGTGCAGACTGGTTCATTTGTGAAATCATTAATCCGCCAGAACAAAATTTATGTGATATAAATATTTATAATGGATTTGATGAAGAATATATTGCTACAAATAAGATAACTGCACCGGAATCAGGATGCAGCTATTTTACAGTACATCCCGGTGGTACTGCCACACTTATAGCAGGAAACAATATATTTCTTCATGATGGATTTCATGTAAAAAATGGTTCAGCATTTATTGCCAAAATTGATAATTCACTTGATGATTGTTCAGTGCTTTATATGTCAGGCAGTCCGATAATATCAGAGGAAAATTATTCAGAGCAGGATTTTTCAGAAAACCAGGAAGAAATAAAATCAAATATTTCTGAAAATACCGATGATCATGAATACCGGATATATCCAAATCCAAACCAGGGACAT
>Ga0180433_10008570_pt1 | contig 12699 bp, 22 predicted proteins | sample SS_ome_8_FD_132980 | JGI IMG/M metagenome (GOLD analysis project Ga0180433, IMG submission 132980) | Hypersaline lake sediment archaeal communities from the Salton Sea, California, USA - SS_1_D_1 metaG | ecosystem: Environmental > Aquatic > Non-marine Saline and Alkaline > Hypersaline >... | reverse complement strand
TCAGTATCTCCACGATACCTTGCTTTATAATTAGATTTAATTTTATTTTTAGCAGTTCTATCCCTATCTAATTCCCTATCCATTTTATGAGGGATCCCACCTTTTATATACCAACCTTTAGGTAGGTTCTTTCCATAGGTTTGTCCTTTACGTTTGTTCTTGAGTTTACGCCCAACAATAGCAAGTTTGGATCTTATTTTTTTATCTCTTAAAGATTCTTTATAAGGCATAAAGAAAAATAGATATAAAGATTTATAAAGTTGCTTGTATCTTATATGCTATGTTCTAGAACATTGTTCTTAAAATATAATAATTATTTTATTATGGCTTTGTTCTATTATCCTCTTCTATATGTTCTAGCTCTGTTCTACTATATTTAGTTTTCTTCTTAAACCAATAAGGGCTTTTACATTTTGGACATACTTTCGGTCTTTCTTGTTGCTTTTGGCTTTTCCATTCATGCCCGCACCTATAACATTTATTTCCTAATATTCTTATATTATATCCTGCTTTCATTTAATCACTTCCTTTTTTCTCTATTTATTTTTAAAAGCTCCGCTCTTGTTATAAGCCTTAAATCTTCAAACTTCGGTAAGTTTGGTTCATTACTATTATAAACTATCCAGCCCTTTGGAATATACCCTTTATTCTTCAACCATAGATAACGCGCATAAGTTGTCCTTCGAGGTTTGTTTTTTTCGTCTCTATAAGATTTATAATATTCTAATTTATCCGTTTTTTGATTTTTTATTTTTTGGATATGGTCTTTTCCCTTATATGTTTGTGGATAATTCCCATTTTTAAATTCTGTTTTTGGAGATAAGTGTAAACCTTTTAAATTTTTATTCCATGGTTTATTCCCTTTTTTGAAAAGGTTGCATCTGTTACCCCTTATAAACTTCCCTGTTTCTGCATCTCTTTTAATCATAAATAGTATATTACCGAAAAGTATATAAAAAGTGTTATTTATTATATGCGACTTAGTAATAGAAAGCTTTATAAAGATGTTGGTTATACTATATGTACCAATAAGGTACACAAAGAAAAAATAGAGGTGGTTAGAATGAATAATGAGGTTTTAATTAAATTAGAAAAAGCATTATATAAAAGATATAAATTTTTACAAGGAGGTTTTGTACATACAGAGATTTATAATAACATGATTGTAATAAATTACTCTCCAAAAAATACAAAATATATAGAGTATTGGTATAAAAAGAAATTAGGATTTATGCAAAAGTTTATTCAAAGTTTCTTAATTAAACATAAACAAAAAGGATTTTATTATATTGGTGGTTATGTTTATGAGGTGGTATAAATGAGTGCTGTTAGATGTAGTTATAAAATAATTGATGATATTGTAAGTTTATTAAAGGATGATTTACACTTCATCCAAATGATGAAAAAAGAATATGATGCAACAGAATTGGGAAGGGAATTAATTAAAAAGAATATTGATGTCTTAAATGCTCGTTATTCTGTAGATGATCAAGAAAAAGAAGAAAATTCAAAATATATGAATAGTTATACGTTCAAAGGAAGCAGTAGAGCTAAAGATCAGAAGATTTACTCATTGATGTGTTATATGTACCAATGTAGTGAGGTGGAGACAGTAAACGACAAAGAATACCAAATAATAAACAATGCTTTAGATTTTGCTTTGAGAGCATGGTTTATGGATAATTGTTCAGATAAAGGGTATAAGTGGGGGGAGTGATTAGAGAATGAATAAGATATTTTTTAGCAAAAACATAAAAACAGCAAAAGAATATTTAAATAATCTTCTTAAAGAAAAGGAAATAAAAGAATATTCAAATATAAGTTTAAGAAATAAACAAATAAAACATATAGATAATTATAAAACTTATGAAGTAGATATTAAATATAATTAGAGGTGAAATAAATGAGTTTTTTAGAAGGAGACGAAGAAAAACAAAGGGATTTTGATTCTCTTACTAAAGAAGAGTTTCTTAAATCTTATTCCTATATTACAGAAGAGGAATATAATAAGGAAAGAATTTTAAATTTATGTAATCATTATAATTTAAAAAAAGAATATGTAAAGAGCGAAATTTTAAATTTGAGATTAAAATTTAAAAATTTATTATCTGAAGAATCAGCTTTTTATTTATTAAATAAAAAGTTAGAATCAATTAAATAAAATAAATGGGAGTGATTAGAATGGAGTTTTTAGTAAAAATCCCTAAAGGAGTAAAAATTGAGAATATGACAGAGGTCTTAGAATTACAATTTAAACCTTATGCTTTAGAGAATACAAAGGAAGGTTTGAATATATATCTAGAAGAAAACCCATTAAGTGAAATTAAAGAAATAGGGGAGGGATTGAATGGATAAAGTAGATATTTGTTTATTAATCTCTACAATATCAATAATTATCAATAAACTTATTTATGTTTATTATAGTAATATTTTTTCATTTATAATATATATAATATCTGTAATATTATTTTTTAAATTATTAATAAATTATATAAATTACAAAAACAATAAAATAAAATTAAAAAGCTTAAAAAATAAATATGAATTGTTGCAAAATAACCCGAATTAGCAAATACCTAATTCGACCCCCTAAAGGGACTATTGAATTACGTATATACATAATTCAATTCTAAAATACGTAATTCGCTATTTTTTTTCTTTATAATAATTGTAAATATTTATTCCTAATTCAATACCTTTAATTAATCCATAAATATTTAAAGCTATAAAACAATACTTAACCATATAACTATATGAGATAAACCCCATACCTACAATATGATACATGCTTAAACCTAAAATACCTAACATTAAAATAATATAATACCACATATTGAAACCCCCTTATAAGTAAATAAGTGAGAGATATGTTTATAAGAAGATGGTTTATATTATATAATATGGTTCAGATACAGAGCGCGCAAGTTGTAAAAAGAAAAGGTTTTATTAAGAAATACAATATAAAAAATAATCGTGAAGTTTTTGCAGTTGCAGAATCTAGATATGTTAATAGAACATCCGCACCAAATGTAAAAATCTTTATTATGTATAAAGGAGCATGTTATTATGGTAGTTACTAGCAAAAAAAAATTAGAAAGGGATTTTGACGAGTTAAGTCCTGAAGGTTTATCTATGAGAATAAAGGTTCTAGAACAAAGGCTCAATATGGTTGACGAATATTTTTCCGATGTAATTTTTTACAAAAACAATTTAGCTGCTCTAAATAAAGATTTTATAAATAATAGTGGGATTCTTATATGGTACATAGAACATCGCTATCCTGACATATATAATGAAGTTTCTAGAAGTATGTATAAATGGCATGGAGTACATAGGGATGACAGAATTTTGCAATTTGGTAGGGCGCTTCATATATACCTTAGAGAAAAAGATATGTGGTGGAAAGTTGTCGATGAAATGGGAATCACATGTTATGTAGATGCAAGAACAATGGCGGAAATGGTAGCTAAGAAATATGTTTTTACTTTGAACTTCATACCACCAAGTATGCGTGATGAAATGAATTTCCCTCGTCTAGGATTTTTAAAGGATTATCTGCGTATTCAAAGAGACATACGAATTGCTTATGTAGAAAAAATAAGGGCAATGTATAAAGAAAACGCTTCTAAATTAGAAAAAGAACAAGAAATTAAAGAAGCAGAGGAGAAAATAGATAAAGCAAGTGCGGAATTAGTAGAAATGAGAGATAAAATGGCAGATTCTACTATTTCTAAAGAGGAAGCTAATAGTTATTCTTTTGATTTTGATGAAAAGAAAAATAATAAAGAGTATTTAAATAAAATAGGATATAACAAGGACTATGTTTATAAAGATACTAATTATAAAAATGTGAAGTGATTGAATGAAAATGGCATTATACATAAGAGTAAGTACAAGAAAGCAACAAACAGAAAATCAGAAAATAATTCTGGAAGAATATGCAAAAAAACAAAATTGGAAATATGATATTTATGAAGAAGAAGAGAGTACAAGAAAAACAAGGCCGATTAAATACGATCTTTTTACTAAGCTTAGAGAAGGATTTTATGATGGCGTATGTTTCTACAAGTTAGATAGGTGGGCGAGATCAGTAAGTGAAGGTGTGAAAGAAATAGATGAATTAGTTAAACGTGGAGTTAGTGTTATAGATTATTCAGGATCTATTACCTTCACTCCAGACAAAAGAACAGGGCAATTACCTAGTATGCAATAATTTCAATTACAAATTATACTTGCCTTTGCAGAATTAGAAAGAGAATTAATAAGAGAGAGAACTTTGGATGGTTTGGCACGTGCTAAACATCAAGGGAAAAAGATGGGAAGACCTAAAGGTTCAAAAGATTCTTATAAAAGAAGAAAAGGGGGGTACTTAATACGACATGCTAAAGAAAGGCAAAAAGAAGATAAGAAATTAGGTATAAATAGAAATGTAGAGCATTATTTAGAAAATCCCCCCCTAAACAATAAAAATAAAAAAAAGCACCCAAAAGTACCCTCAACCCCCCCTGTAAAAGAGGTAAGTAAATAAACGGACGTTTTTTTGGTGGAACAATGGAATACTCTTGGTTAATTCCAGCAGTGGTTATTTTTACTATCTTGTATTTTATATATAAGACAATATGGGGGAATTGAAATATGAATCCAATAATGGCATTATTGTCTCCAATTACATTAAAAGATTCAATGATATTATTAGCACTACTTTCTGTAGCCTTTATATTAATGATAGGTTTTTTATTAGGAGATAGAAAGAGAGTTATCATAGGTTTCTTTATGTCCCTTACATTTCTTATGTTTGGGGTATTATTATGAAAAACAAATATTTATATATTTTCCTAATGTTATTTATTATACTCGTAACCTTTGTTGTATTCCGAGATTATGTAGGTGGGGCAGACACATATTATTTCATTAATCATATTTGTTATGATAGTCAGATAGATTCTCCTATTCTATCAGATTGGATATTTGGGGTTCTGCCTTGCCACACTCCCACTTTAAAAATATTTCAAATTTTCTTATATATATTATCTATTATACCTATATATCTCATAGGAAAGATGTACGAGAAAAAACTAGAGCTACCTAAATATATATCTTTATTCTTAATTTTTGCATCCTTATCTTTATCTTTTGCTATGCTTGGTAATCTTGAAGACGATCAATTAGCATTTCCTTTATTGTTTTGGGCGCAATATTTCTATATTAAGTATATACATAACAAAGGTGAAAATTTTGTAACAAATCTTTATCGATTAGGTATACCCATTTCACTAATATTTATATCCTTTTTCTTATGGAAAGGCACATTATTATATATTGGAGTATTCTTCTTACTTTCCAGATATACTATAATGCTTTTAATACCAATGATATTTATTTTCTGGAAATATATAGGAAGGCTTATTCCTAATTTTGATGTTTTAGAAAATCTTCCTATAATAGGCATTTTTTATCTTAATCTAAACATTCTAGGAATATATCTATTTTTTACAAAAGAAGATTTACATTTAAAATTAATGTTTGCATTATTTTTAATAATAGGGATTTTAAACACAAAATATATCATTCATGCCTTACCATTATCTATAGTAGGAATGATGTATTTATGGAAAGAAAAAATACATGGAGTTCCTAAAAAAGAGCTAATTATGATATCCTTAGTTGTTATAATGACTATATTTTCAGGTATGGTATTATATAAATCAGCACCTACAGAGGATTTATTTGTAGGTATACATAACACTTATTCTTTGGGCGAAGACATGAATATAGAAATATCAAACGATTGGAGTATAGGTTATTTTATAGAATACGCGGGGTATGAGGCAAGATATAAAGGGCATCCTTCTTTGGAATATGATTTTAATAACAAGATAGTAATAACATCATTTTCTGATTTTAATTTAGATAAGTATTGCACCGAGCATACCCATGAGGAACATTATAGAATATGGATATGCCCAGTAAAAGGGGTTCCATACCAGATAGAACAATAATATAAGATTCTAAACTTTTATTAATATTATTGTATCTATCATTTTAGTATTGTTTACGTAATCTTTCTGGTAAAGATTCTTCACCATCAAGAAGTACTTTATATAAAAGATATATAAAGAGTAATAAAATCAAAGGAATCGATAAAACCCAAAAAGTCATATTTATATCAGAAAAAGAAAACATCCCTGTCATTTCTTGTATAAAACGATATACTATTATCATTACAATAAGTCCAATAATTACTGCAAACCCATAAAATGCAATATATTGGTAACTTGATATATCTCTTTCTCCTTCACCTATCATATTATTCCCCTCATCAATTTTATAATATATTTATCATGTTCCTCTATCATATTTTGAATTTTCTTCTTATATTTATCATCTAAACCTTTTTCTTTTAGTATGTCAGATTTTATTTTTTTAAGTTGATGCCTTAATTTTTGTCTATATGAACGATTATTATTATAGAGTGCATCAGATAATATTTCCCTAATTTTTGTTCTATGTCTAGTTTTTATACGTTCCATCATCCCTGCCTCCAGATAGTAGCAAAAGCCAAAACTAATAATGTTAATAAAATACTTATTATTCCGAAGAACACAGATTTCATATAAACTGTTACTCCTATTATAGGCACTAAAATAAATAAAGTAATAACTAGTGCTAGTTCATTAGGTATTGACATTTTTACAATTATAGTATAAAAGAAAACCAAAAATATAGCTGCAATAATTTCATTATTTCCAAATACATATCTTAAAATATATTGCATAATATCTGTAAAGCTAATTACTGGTTCATAAGCCATAATGTCTCACCTAAATATCCCCGTTAGACTTCCTATTGCATAAGTTCCAACATAAAAGAATAACAATGTTACTATAATTTTAAAAGGCAATAATAAAATTGTTACTAATTCTTCTGGTAACAATAACGCTGTAAGTACATTTGCCCATCCGAATAAAAGATTATTTCCTATACTCCACAAAGAAGATGCCGAAAATATTGCTTGATCGTTATCAATCCCTACATTCTGACTATCTTTATCAGATCTATCGATAAAACTAGACCCTGTAATATCAGCATCTCCTGTAGCAATAGAATTGCTTCCATTATCTAAATCTATATCTGAATAATAATCATTAAATACAGGATCAATACCCGGCAATTTAGAATCATCTGGCAATACTGAATTAAATACCATAAGCCCAGAATTTACTACTATAAGTATCATCATAGGTATTACCCAAACTCTTTCAATCATCTATTACCACCCTTTGCAAGGACATAAAATAACCCTATAGTTGCTGCTATTAAGAATACTGTTACACTTACCCCTTCTATTACTCCTGCAATAGCGAACACTCCTATAATAGATATTCCTATGATATATAAAGGTAGACTGCTTTTTGTTGTTACTGCAAGACCACCAACAAAGAATAATACAATAAATGCAATTATAATATTTTGCCAAACGTGATCTTGGTCTCCAACCCATTCTCCTAATCTCCCTATAGGATTAAATTCTGGATCTGGCACTAAAATATTCCCACATACTGTATATGAGCCTCCTGACCAATTCACATCTACACATACTTCTATAGGTTCAAAAGAGTCTGTTATAAGATCATAATTAAAATCTATATTTACATCATATCCAGAATAAACATTTGTAGTAAAATCATTTGAATAAATAGTGTTTCCATCATTTTCCATCGAAACGGAAATAGATGAAATTCCTTCTCCAAAAGTATCTATATTAATAGAAATAGTATTGTCATCTTGATTTAAATCTGTTGTAAGTGATCCATAATTAATAAGTGTTCCTCTATTAACATAAGATTCAGAGCTTTCGTTATCATCTTCAATTCTTAAATATACAAAGTATTCAGTAGTATTTGCATATATTGTGCTTGAAAGCTTTTTATCACCTTCATAATAAAAATCAATATAATATGTATCTAAAGCAACTAAAGATGCAGTTGCGGTACCTGTAGAATCAGTAACTGAATTTTGCACAGTAACAATTCCTGAACCTGATACATTCTTTTTTATGACTACAGAAGCATCTTCTAAAGGTCTATTATTGGATCTATCTTTAACATAAAAATATGCAGTTATACCTTCTGTAGTTGTAACTAAGTAAGGTTGTAAAATATAAGGTTGGTTTCCTAAAAGTTTTATTGAATAATTACTTGGCAAATAATCCCCATTTGAATCAGTAACTAGAATATCATAATATCCAAAAGTATCTGTAATAACAAGTATATTTTTATCATTATTCTGGTCATCATATATTTGAGCGCCCAATCCTCCTACTGTTATATCGAAAGGAGATATAGAGGTGCTTGGATTAGATTCTGCTAAAGGGATTTTAACTGTTATAGGTTGCGCTCCATAATAATATACATTACCATCTTCTGCATAAATATGAAAATTATAATCTGTCTCATTTGGATTTAAATTAAATGTTGCTTCTGCATCTGCATCTAATTCCTTTGCCCCTACTAATTGATTATAGTTTGTATCTAAAAAAACCATAACATAAGCATTTGATAATAGGCTTGTTTGGTCTGTTTCATAAATTTTAAAATCCATAGATTCTCCATTATCATCATGTACTAAACCTATATTATAATCGTAAGTATTTGCATCATTTAAAAACAAGTTATATGTCCTAGTTCTATAATCAGTTTTCTGAACTATAAGGGTATGCTCATTAGAATCTGAACTATTAAAATCTATTACTAATCCCCCATAAGCATCTATACTTGAGGTATAATCTGTTCCATTAAAAGTTACAGAATCAGGTATAGTATTTAAATCTGTGCTTTCTAGTTTAAATTTTAGAAATAAATAACCATTTAAGGGATAAGAAGGATCATAAGTATTATCATTGTCATCTACTAAATAATAATAAATATTAGATAAACTAGACCTAAAACCTTGTAAATAATAATTAAAATTTATATCAAAAGAATTATAATCTGTAAAAACTTGATTTGTATCTGTTCCTGTTTCATAGATATTATCTGCATTATATTTATAGTATAAATTATTCCAATTCATATCATTATCATAAGTATTTAAATCAAAATTAAAACTAATATAATCATAAAAAATATCTATAGAAGAAATAATTGATTCATACATATCATAAAAGAAGGAATTAGTTATATCGCTATCAGATATATAAGTATTATAGATATTAGAATTATTAACATCTACGCTGACTAAATTAGAATCATAAATATTAGAATCATAAACATTAGAATCATAAATATTAGAATCATAAACTATACAAGAGAATAACTGCGCTCCATTAATATCAGAACCATCAATATATGCGTCATATATATTCTCATCAATAATAGCACAACTATTTTTTACATTATCCCCAATTGTAGCTTCTACTTGATTTATACATACTATGCTATCATTAATAATTGTTTCTGCAATATTAACATCATTATAATAGTTTATATCTCCGTATATAGTTTGATTATCCAAATTAAAATCATTAGAAATTGAACCTGAAGCATCAAAGTATTCATCCATTAAAATTATTTTACCTTGCCCACTAACAAATATGTTATTATCATTACTATTATCATTACTAAAATAAAGATTTGCATCTCTTATAGTAATATCAGAATCAAGAAATAGCGTATCATTTGTATACCAATTTCCTAAACTTCCATTTTGGACAGTTACATTAGAATTGGAAATATGAGTATATGTAGAATCTAAATAATTAACATCGATAATAGATCCTGCCGCAATTACTAATTTCTCTTGGTTTGGATTAATACCAGTATTATAAGTTAATGGAGTAGTCAATTTATACATTTTAATATTAGAATCCCCAATATTAATATTATTAGTTGCACTTTGTCCTGAAGTAGAGGATTTTACAAAAGTACTATTATCATTTTCATCAATATTTAATTCACCTATCCATAATGATGTAGTTGCTGAATTAAAAAAATCCCCTGTAGTATACAGCTCTATCATATTTTGGTCATCTGTTAAATTAATACCAAATCCATTAAAGTCAAGAAATAGTGTATAGTTATTTTGATTATTAGTTACTTTTATAAAATAATCGCTTGCGGAACAATCAATATCAGAATTAATATAATATTCACCATCTGTTATATCGTTATCACAGCCTGTTAATTCTGTAGCTCCAAGAATCATTCCAAAACTTAGAAGTAAAATTAGAATAAATCCTAAATATCGGGGAAACATTTAATCCCCCCTAATACTCTGGACCCTGCGCCCTTCTTGGTCCACTACTCTGAACTACATAAATCCCTATAGCTATAGCTATTAATAAAGGAAGTATCTCAATTATTAGCCTTACTAAAGATCCATAGGCAATATTGTCTGTAACAACAAAAAGATAATCAGAAGTAATAGGTATGTATAACCTTAACATTACATAAAGTAAAATTACCAAAAAGAATGCTATAAACATTGTTAATGGTGAAATATAACCTTTTTTATCTTTTAAAAAATCCATATCAATCCCTCTTTTAAACATAATCCACAAATCTTTATAAACATATCATTACCTAACGATTAGATTTTATAGTATTATAAATCCTATTTATATTATGTTCTTCTGCATCTCCGCCCCATGCCATCCACATTAAATAACCCCTATCCATATATGGGCAATTTTTGTATTTGTATGGAACTGTTTTATTTTTTTTATGTCTACGAAACCATCTCCACATATCTAAAACATCTTTTTTGGATAATGATTTTTCATTTGCTAATTGTTTTGCTCTAGCCCAGCCTACCTTAGTTCCTGCTTTAGGATTAAAAACTTTATGTTTTAAAGACCATCTTGCATTTTTTCTTCCGCCTGCACTTGAATTATACATCATAAATTCCTCACATTTAAAGATCTTAAGCTTCTTCCACCATTTCTTACTTTTCTAGGAGCATTCCATCCTTTTACAGTTATTCCTTTTATTTCTCCTGAAGAATCAATACGATAAGTTTCTTGCTCAACATACTCTTCTTTTCCCTTAACTTTTTTAAATTTAGAAGAAAGTTTTAATTTGTTTTTATTTTGCAAAACTCCTCCTTTTCTTGTTTTCTTTACAAGTTTACCTGTAGCTGAAGGAGTATTATCTAAAGCATTAAACATAAGCGCTCTTGCACTTTGATAATCTAAAGAGTTCTTTTTATTAACTTTTACAAATTTACCTTTTTCTTTTACCAAAACATCATATCCACCTGTTACATCTTTATTCGGATCTATATCTTCTAGGTCTATATCTGGCATAGGTGTAGTAGTTATTTTCGGTTCTACAATAGGAGGAATTGTAGGACTAGGAGTAGTAAGAGTTTTTGTTAATGTTTTAGGAGTTGTTAATTCTAATTGTTTTTGTTGCTGTGCCTGATCCTGTATTGTTTCTTCAATAGTTTTTCCTAAAGTAATTTCCCTTTGGCCACCTATTTTTTTTGTGGTCTGGTCTTCAATAGTTAAATTCGCAGATATAGGAACTTGCTTAAAGGTTTGAGCCTGATCCCTTAATTGTTCTATTTTTTGCATAGGTGTTAATTTTTGCGATTCTTTTTGAACATTATCAAAAGCTGAACCTTCTATACTTTCTGTGATACTTTGAAAAGCAGAATCTTGTTTGGGTAAAGTTTTTGGTCCTAATAATCTAGGTGTCTTTTTCAAAGAAGCTATTTCTTCTGTAGCGGCGGCTATTGTAGAAGAGATTCCTTTAGATAAAGGCACTTTTTTTACATCTGGAATAGATACTTGTTTAACTTGTGAAACATTTTTTAATCCTAAACTTTTACTCGGATCTGAAACAGTCTTATTAAATTCTATTTTAGATTTTAATTTATCCCCTATTGTTTTATCTATTTTTTGTAGTTTAGGTTTTTTTGCTTTTTTTACATCTGGATATCTTAATCTTCCCTTTAAATCAAAGGGTTTAACAGATATTTTTGTTTTAGGCTTTATAATACGTGCAAGTGTTTTTTCCCTAAAAGCAACCCCTCCTTGTATCTCTTTTTCTGCTTTAGCAGTAAGGCTTATAGATGCAAATTGTTTTTCTTTTTCATATTTTGTTAATTTAAAACCCTTATCTTCAAGTTTTTCCCCAAATTGAAATTCTCCAACAGCAACAGTTTCTTTAGGATAGGTAAATTTTCCCTGCTTATTTTTGAAAATAATATCTGTTTCTGGACTCCCTGTTATCTCTGCAAACCTGAATGGTTTTCTTGTTGCTTTTGGGCTACCTAATTTTATTGGAGTTCCTAATATTTGAGAACTTTCTTGTTCAAAATAATTTATAATATCTTTTAAAACATTATCTTTAAATCCTAATTTCCCATTTTTTAATACAGGATTAAATACACTACTTCCTTTTACGATTGAAACTTTACCTGTTCCTGTAATAACATAATCTTTCAAGCCCTGTTTCTGTGCTGCATCCTTTAAAATTTCTTCTGGGCTCACTTCTGTAAAAACATTCTTTATTTCTGCTTTAACATTTTTACCTTTACCTGTTAAAACAATTTTTGGTTTTTTTGTTTGAATAGGTATAGCAGTTCCTGAAATATTCTTTTTTAATTTATTTAAAATTTCTTTGGTTTTTTGCACCCTTATTGTTTCGGGAACGGTATCATCCAAAACACTTATTTTTATTTTACCCTCTGTTTTTA
>Ga0180433_10008569_pt1 | contig 12701 bp, 11 predicted proteins | sample SS_ome_8_FD_132980 | JGI IMG/M metagenome (GOLD analysis project Ga0180433, IMG submission 132980) | Hypersaline lake sediment archaeal communities from the Salton Sea, California, USA - SS_1_D_1 metaG | ecosystem: Environmental > Aquatic > Non-marine Saline and Alkaline > Hypersaline >... | reverse complement strand
TTCCAGCTTTTTTTTCAATTGTTCTGCAGATATCATGAAATCTTGCTCAGTTTCTGGCTTTGGAAGCTTTATTTTCAAATATCCCTGCGTACAAGATCCTACAACAGGATAGCCTTTTTGATGCCATTCTGCCGTCCCACCTTCATACACATACACTTTTTTATATCCCATGCTCATAAGTTGTTTTCTTGCCGCTGAACTTGCACTGCACATATAGTTGGAACAATACATCACAACTTCAGCATCTTTATCAATCAATTTTGGCACTTCACTAATGTTATCAAATGGAATGCTTATAGAACCTTTTATGTGACAATCATCAAACTGTTCCTTATCCAAAACGTTGACAACTACAAACCCTTTTTGGAGCTCAGCAGCTTTACCTAAACCGCCCTTCCAACAAGAGCTGACAATAACAATTAATGCTCCAAGAAAAACAAATAATACACTTCTTTTTGAAAGCATTTTTATATCCTTTCACACAAAAAAACATTCAAACCAAAACTACTTTACACTTTGGAAAAATCTACTCCACCTAAATCGTGACCAAAACTCAACTGGATGTTTTAACAGATCGAGTATCCACCAATTTTCATCACTGTCATGAGACCAGATTCTGAATAAAATTTTTCCGTGAATCAATCGACCGTCTATCGGACCAAATACTCGGCAATCAGTACTTCCGAGCCTGTTATCACCCATAAGCCAATATTGATTTGCCCCAAGCTTTACGTAAAATTCATCTCCATTGTTCCAATAGTTATCACCTTTTACAACTTTTGGACCATAAATCGCCGGACCGGCTTCCATAGGTGTTCCTGGCATTGTTATCACCGGCTGCCCATCTTCCCCTCGATAAATTCTATCTTTTTTAATCTGGTAAAATGCTTGCGCCTCAAAAGGTTTTTGTGGATCATACGATTTGGTTTTTAAAAGGCTACCAATATCCCCTCTTGATAGTTGACCAGACTGTATACGTTTTTGCAGATCTCGCAACCCAATATTCCATACACGAATCAACGGATACTTATTCAAATACGGCTCGTTCAATTTTTTACCATTGAGATACACTACCGGCCGACCATCTTCTATGGTCCCTTTTAACTCATCACCCGGAATACCAATCACACGTTTTGTCCAATTTGAAGGCCCCCAGACATAATCTTGCAAAACCCTCATAAATTTATTTTTAGAGTATTTAAACGTTGGATCATTAAACGCAATTATATCGCCTCGCTTTATACTTGAAAACAAGATGGTAAACTTGTCTGCAAAAAACCGCTCCCCAACGAGCATTGTCGTTTCCATAGACCCGGTTGGCACCTGATACAGGCCAAATCCAAAGGTCCGAATAATAAATACAATCAAAAGCAAGACCACTATTTCACGGACACTTGCCAAAAATCCTGCCTTTTTAACGTCCGAATTTACCATATGTATACTCCTATAGGTCATCATTTATAAAAAACACTGCTTACTTACCATTAGTATACCAAAAATACGCATTTACTGCACACTATTTGTCAAAAGCAAAATAAAAAAACAATATATCACGAAACTAAAAATCATGTAAAGCAAGATATGCGTTTTAGCTGCAATCGAATAACAAGCCCTAAAAAACAGCCTACTAAAGCCACCTTTGGGCTACCCCTCACATTTTTCCTTACTTTCTACATTATAAGCAATAGTTAATTTACCCTAATTTTAATGCTTTTTACCCAGGAGTTTACTCTGCGAATAAAACACTCAAAATTTCACGATTACTTTCAATGATGGCTGCATCTTTTGTCACCCCATCAACAAACAGTATGGACACAGGATCAGTCGTGCCGTCAGCCAAAACAGATGGTGCGCCAGGCGAAATGGAAAGAGATGCTTTGGAAGTCACACTTGAACAAATCGATCGACTACCAGGTGATTTTATTTTGGCACCAAGCCAAACATTCTCACCGGCGCCTCGGTACCATCTTTTACTTTCATTGGCAAAACAATAACATGTGCTCCACATGCAGGCATCTTATCAAGATGTGCAACATTTTCTACAAGATATTTTCCTGCACCCAATATTTTCTTGTGAAAAGGAAACGCACCGTTTGCCCCTGCCCCATCAGGAGACAACGTATCTATGCCAACTCCAACAACTTCCCGTTGCAATAAAATATCTGCACAACATTCATCAAATCCTGGAACACAAACATTGCCATGCTCATCGGAATTACGATATTTTTGAGCATTGGACCAATGCTTGCTCCAGCCGGTGTGAGCCAAAAATAAACTCCCACGTTCTATCTGGCCATTGACCTGCTCCCAATCTTTAATATTGTCTGGAGATATCATAAAATAAGCATTTTCCCGAACCTTATCACTCAGATCAATGACACAAGCTTTTACAAAAAATGCCTCAGAAGGAATATCTGCAATATTTTTACCCCCTTCAAAAAAGTGTGCCGGCGCATCCATATGCGTGCCTATTCCTGCATGCAACTCATACCTCATCACCCGTGCACCACATTCGTAATCCATGTCAATGTGCTCTTTAAAGCCACAATCTCCATCCCATGTTGGAACATAAAAATTAAGCACATGAGTAAGATCTACCAACAAAAAATTATCAAAAATATTCACAGTAAAGCCCTCTTGTTTAACGAAAAAACAAATAATCAAAATCTATTATTTAAAAACACTTAACTAATTTTTACAATAAAAAACACAATATTTGAAAAATAATAATATATCCGTTCAAACTCAAAGAGGAGAATCTATGATCCGAAGAAAACAAAAAAAAATATGTCTTTTTTTTATTATCTTATTCTCACTCTTCAACAAAACACACTGCATGAAATCAGCAATGAGTAAAATTAAATACACAGTGAGAAAAGTTACAGAAGAAATCAAAACCCTTTCCCACGATGAAAAAACAAAACTAATCGAACAAAGCGCAATATACGCTGATCCTTATAAAACAACCCGCTTTAAAAGAGGCTATAGCGGAATCAACAAACTAATAACCGCTCTAGGTATGCTCGCCCAATCCCAATATGATACAGCACGTGACACAATAGACCAAGCCACAAAAGAAGCATCCGATCAGCCCTCTCAGAAACCAGTTAAACGGTTCTTCTCAACCTGCAAAGAAATAAAAATAACAATCGAAGCTTTAAAACAAGAACACTAACCACTCCAAAAAGCCCTCCCATTGGGAAAACTAGACGCAAATTGACAAACTGAATCTTTTACTGAAAAAAACTTATTATTTTGGTACAATATAAGAGTATATAAAGCTTAACGCATAACGCTTAATGTGTAGTAATTTTTTAATATATTATTCATAAGGAGTTATAAAATGAATAAGAAATATTTACTTGTATGCCTAGCATCTACAATTCTCAGTTGTAGTCAAACATTTGGAATGAGAAGAAAACCTCCAGTGCCACGACCAAGCACCTTAATCAAAAACTACAATAGTTTATTAAAAAGAATAGAAGAAACGTTAGATTTTTTTGCAGAACTCATGAGACCAGAAACAGACAGATTTGTGCCTGGGCCCGATAGGTTAAAGTATGTAAAAAACGGAATCGATTTTGTGATAAATGCTATAAAAATAAAACAAAAAATACGTAAAATGAGAGAATTTACACAAGAAACGCTTAAACAACCATCAGGGTATGAAATTTTAGATAACCCAAGCAATCCACAAATTAAAGAACTGACACTTATCTCTCAAGAAGCAAACCTATCAGATTTAGAAAATCTCAAATGGAATCTCAGTTACATTGAAAGTGCATTAGAAGATCCCGTTAAAATTATTCAAGCAAAACAAGGATACTACTGGAACGGCTATATTACGTCCCTCAAAGAAGAACAACCTTGGGCAGAAAAAAGACCAGAAGCAGCAAGGCTACTTCCAAAAACTCTCAAATCAAAAATACTCAATCTCGCAAAAATCTTACAACAGAAATACTCTGGAGAGCAATAAGATTAGACAATAACAGATCCTGTTACACGTAAAGGAGTGGGGAAAGTATTCCCCACTCCTTTATTCTTCAATAGCAACTTCACCGCGCATGAGTTTTTGATAATAGACTGATTTTTTATTTAATTCATCGCGAGAATAAAATTTCAAATCTTTTTCTGTTTCAACCAATGAACAATCAAGCAGCGCGACTGCATCGTCTAACGTTCTCAGTCTGTGCGCGATGACAAAAACTAAAGAAGTTGTCGCAATTTCATCGATCATATCAGTTATGGCCTGTTCACTCACTTCATCCAAACTACTTGTTGGCTCATCTATCATGACAAGCAGCGGCTTATAATATTTTGTCCTCAGATAAAGTGAAGCAAAATTTAAACGTTGACGTTGCCCAACAGAAAGATTAAGCCCACCTTCGCCAATCATTGATTGCAAGCCCTCTTTGTCTTTGAAAATGTGCCAAATTCCAACTCGTTTTAAAATATCCTCCATGTAATCATTTTTAAAGACTGATCTGCCTTTTGGAATGCCAAGCAAAAGACTATCTTTTAATGTTCCACTGAGATTACTTGCTGATTGTCCCTGTATGGCAATCATTTTTCGCTTGAGGTTATCGTTAATCTTATAAATGGGGATTTCGTTCAACTCAACTTTGCCTTGATACGGCCGCAATTGGCCACCAAGTATTGAAATGAGCGTCGTTTTACCTACCCCTGAAGGACCAATAATTCCATACAGTTTATTTTTTTGATTAAACGGTACTTCTGCTTTTAGATTATGCCCTTTAAAAATATCAGTTTTCTCATACGCAAAATGCAAATTTTGCGCTTCTATGGAAATAACATCAGCCGTAGGAACTTCATATCTTTTAGCCCTATCTTCTTTGAGCACCGGAAATGTCTGTTTTCCAAATTTCTTGATAAACCGAAATAGATCTTTTATGCGTATTGATGCTTGTACAATTTTTCTTATCCGCATACCAATTCTCATCGATCGATACGTACCATGAAGGTAGGTAACCAAAATAGTCGCACCATCTAAAGCCGTAAATGTCCCCTGATTAATCAGATGCAAAATATACGCACCAATACCACAAAGACTAAGAATATAAAAAAGTTTAATCAAAAACATTAGATTAAAAAACGAAATAAAATAAGTCCCTAGTACCGATAAACTAAAACTATTTTTTGAACGCAATGTATTATCTATCTCATTTGTTGCAAAAGAAGATCTGACAAGCCCAATTTGCATCAAACTTTCCAAACTTGTCGATTTTGCAGAATCATCAGCTTTGATAATACTTTTTTCAAATGAAAAACTATTAAACAGAACCAAAAAAATATTAAATGACAACATAAAAGTGATAAGTAAAAATGCTAATAACCCTAACGTACGGTGTATCGCAAAAAATGAGATTATAACCGTTACAACCCTGACGATAATGGGAAGAAACTCATATATTGCAGTATTTAAAAATTTATCAAACGCCCGTGAACATCTTTCTGTTTTAGCGACAATTTCACCACTGACTCTTTTAGAATGGTAAATGGGGTCAACCGTTAAAAAAAACTTATACGAATTATATCTTACACCAGTAATAATACTTGACGTTAACACAGAGTACAAATAGGCAGTAACCGGCCTCCAAGCCTCTATGACAAACCAAATTAAAAATAGATATAAAAAAGATATAGCTTTTTGACTTTCTATCATCTTTTTGAGAATAATTGGCAGCAAAGCTCCAAATGAAAATGACAATATAACACCTGAGAAAATAGTCGCTATGGTCCATTTTTTCTGCGCAAAAATATGCCACCACGGCTTTGAAAAATCAATATTTATAATATTTTTGGGATTATCAAGATTTGTTATTTTAAGATATTTATTTCTATACGCTTTCGATAATTTTTTAAGATACTCCGTCACTGTATTCCTCCTGTATTTATACTCCGCATATTTATTTCATTTACATTCTAGTAAAATTAAAAAGACAATGTCTATATTCTAAGGGAAAATTGCTATTCGCACAATAGAGAAATATAAAAAATACTACAACGTTATTCCATTATTTTTGAATAAGAGCGCAAAATTTGACTCCTTATTCTATCATTTTGGAATAAGAAGTTTAAAACAAGCTCTTGATCGACAAAATCAAGATTTAATAAATGGCAAAGGGTTGATCTTTTTGCCAAATTCGATCAACTCAAAGTGAAGATGGGAGGCATCACGACCCTTGGAACTACGTACGTAGCCAGTATCGCCAACGTTGCCGACTGTAGTGCCACGTTTTACCTTCTGGCCAACGTTCACTAAAATTTTACTTAAATGTGCATATCTGGTGCGATATTTTCTGCTATGGGCAATAACGATTGTATTTCCATACCCTTTAGAATAACGGGCTTCGACAACGATTCCTGTGTATGCAGCGCATACGGGGGTTCCTTTGAGTGATGCCATATCAACACCATAGTGGAACCCCCATGCTCCACTACGCTTGCGTCTAGGGCCAAATAATGAACTAATCCAAAAACGGGATCGCTCTATTGGCCAAGATAAATGAAGTTCAGGTTTTTTCGTAGCTGTTGTTTTTTTTCTTTCCCGAGAAGTAAAGCTTGCATACGAAGAAACCTTTTTACTTTTTTTCAATTGCGGCGCTCTTTTTTTCACTTGTTGTGGTCTTTTTTTGAGATCCTGCGCCCTTTTGCGAATTTTATCACTTACCGATATTTTTGACAAGCCATAATCCGTATATTCACACCAATCTGACCAATCTATTCCATCTAAAATTTTATGGCAATTATCTTGATTCTTTATGAAGCTTACTGCAGAATCACGCAAATAATCTAAATCTCTGTTGATAATAAAAAAAGATTCAATACAATCATCATCTGAGCAAAAAACCTGAACATCTGCAGGAAACTCATCGTAAAAAAAAATGTCATCTACGAGATCAACATCTTTTTTTTTTTCGAGATTTGAACCCGAACTTAATTCGTCAACTTTTTCTTTTACTTTGTTATAGTCACTCAATATCTTGTTAACCGCACCAATGTATGTTCTGTAATCTTCCTGCAACTCAAGTAAATTGTCCGACTGCTTTTTAAAAAATCTATATTCATAAAGTAAAAAGCAGCTGATCGCTGACATAATAAAAATTAAAAAAACAAAGATTGCTTTACGCAATACACCAACACTATACTTAATTTTCTTACCTTTTAAATTATTTCCACACCGTCAGATAAAACCCATCCAGTAACCCCATCACTTTTAATTTTATACCAATTTTTATCAGTTTTTTGTACTACAACTTTATCTGCAACAGAAAGTTTTGCAATTTCATGATACTTTTCGTTTGGACCTGTAAACATTGAAAGTGAAGATTTTACCAGGGCCGCTGGATACATTCTTGCTCTATATTTCAAACATAATATTACTGATAAAACAATACTCAAAAACAACAGTAGCGATAAAATAAGTGCTCTAAATTTTTTTATCCAAATAAACGAAACAAAAAATCCAAGCCAAAAACATAACAAAAGTACCTGCAAAGAAAAGAGGGAAAAGAGATTGAGCAGATCATAAAACTGATCCCAGCATGTTGTTTTTTGCGGGACTTCTAACCGATCATGCGCAACTGCAATGTTATAATCTATAACTTCATGCTTTGAAAATGGTGCAGTTTTTTTTGCCCTGTTCCAGTAGAGTATTGCATCAACATAATTGCCTAAACAAAAAACACAATTGCCCATATTGAACCATGTTGCATACCCTTTTTTCTCAATAGACGTATAAAGATTCAGCGCCTCTTTATATTTTTTCTGGTTACATAATTTATTTGCGTTCAAAAATGCTTCTTGGTTCTTGCTTGCAAAACAGGAAACAGAAATTAAACAGAGCAAAAGAGCTCGTCCGGCCCTCAATCTAAAAACACTTGTAAACATCACAACCTCTCTTTAAATATTTCTATCCATGCAATGGCTTTATCAAAAATTGCTGCATCAAACGTTCCAATTTTCTCTTTTTCATAAAACACATACGATGATATTTTTGCTATAAAATATTCCCATTCATTTATCTGCTCTTGTGAAAAACTATTATTTCGCAACATATTGATTATTGCATCCTGTGTAATAGCAGATTCTTGTAAACCAAATCGCTCTGAGAAAAATGTTATAAAAATCGAATAAATTTTAGAAAAATCATTTTGCTTTTGCGCCGATTTTAAACTTTTTATCGCTTTTACAAACGCATACGTTTTAATCACATGTGGCGAATAATACGCCTTAATCCTACCAATTATCTTTTTTGCAAACAGAACACACAACGGAACAAATGGAATCAAAAATAACAAAATAAATATCCACAATGGAATCTCTCTTTGCGGCACAGCATACCAGGTACCATATTGATCAATTGGTGTTATTGCCTCGTCAAGACCTGCCAAGGGGGCATCAAGTTCACCCGGCTTTGGCACCATATATGTTTTTGTTGCCGCAGGTAAAATACGTAAGATTATTTCTGAGGTCTTTAACGTTTTATACTTTCTTTTTTCTGCATCAAAAAAAGTAAATGTTTGCCAAGGAATGTTATATTCCCCTTCTTGTGTTCCTTGAATAATAAATTCGAACCGCTTTTTTCTTACACCCGAATTTACTCCATCATCGACCAAATAGCTCTTTGAATCATAATATTTCAACTCACTTGGCATATCTTTCAATTCAGTTATGCTAAGGTTTTCAAGATCCCCTTCACCTTCTAGCTCTAACGTTAACACAATGCCATCACCCTGCCTTGCCGCAGCCCGATCCACAGACGCTGAAAAATTTTTAAATCTGCCAACCGCGTCGACAACTCCATCATATTCGGGCAACGGTAATACATTAAACGTTAATACATTAGAAAAAATATTTTTTTGTTCATACCCATTTCCAAAAAATGCTGAAAATCCTCCAAAAAGTCCATTCTTTACTCGGAGAGAAAAATCAGCTCTATGTGCAGGTAATGTAATCGACCCAATTTTGTCTGGAAACAAATCCCAACGATAAGCAATATAATTATACAGATCTTCACCTATTTTTTCTTGACCCCCAAACGGTCCCGCTTGCCCTGTTTTTCTTAACCCTGGAGCATCTGCTGGAATAATTCTGTCCAATTTTATTTTTTTATCATCTAAAAAATAAAATCTGATCACAAGTATAATTTTTTCACCCAAAACAACATTCTGCTTATCTGCTATAAGATCAAAAAAAACTTTTCTCGCTACACTTTTTTTATGCTTTAAAACCTGATCCTCAGAAACTTCTATTGTTAAATCATTTGATCGGTAGGTGTTATTATTATACTCAATTTCCGCAGGCCCTACATTATACACCCCTGGTTTATCAATTTTAACGTTTAATATGTAAGAACCAGTTTTTTTACCATTTTCTTCTGATGTATCATGAGATACACCCGTTACATCAAATTTTTCTATTCCTGCAACCTTTGGCTCTTGACAACTTATAGCACCCTCAGTAGCAACTTCAAGCAAAAAATCTTTTCCTGCTGCAACTTTTTCCAATTCATGTCCATTAAGCGTCACTGCTTTTAATGTCAGCTCAACACAATAACTGTTAAAAAAACTTGTAATCAAAAAAAGTATAATTACAATTTTACCAACGATTTTGACCATATTTTCCTACCATCTCTTTTGAAATTGTTGCCTTCATAAGCTCTTTATTACCCTCTTTATCCCTTTTTTCAATTGCTTGTAAAATTTGTATTGTTCGTTCATCCAAATCTTTTCTTTTTTTCATACCAGCTGGTACGGGCTGATCTTGCTCTTTTTCTTTTTCTGTTTTATCATTTTTATCATGTTGTTCAGTTTGTTTTTTTTGTTCGGGTCTTTTATCATGTTCATCCATATCGCTTTGTTTGTCGTCTCTTTTTTTGTCAGGCTCCTCTTTGGACGACTCGCTTTTATCCCACTTTTCGTCTTGTCTATCCTCGGAGCGCTTTTCATCTCTCCTTGGCTGCTTCCCGTCTTTCTTTTCCTTATCCTCGCTAGAACCATCTTGTCGTTTATCTTGATCTCCGCCGCTGCTTTGCTCTTGCTCTTTCTTATCTAACTCTTCCCGATCCTCCTTCGCTGAAGCTTCGGAGGACAAGCCGTCCTGTTGTTCTTGCTTTTGATCTTTTTGTTGCTGCTCTTGACCTTGTTTTTGCTGTTCTGGGTCTTTTTTATCTTGTTGTTGCCTATCTTGCTCTGATTTTTCTTGTTCTTTCTGTTGATCTTTCTGTTGCTCTTGCTGCTGCTGTTGCTGCTCTAACATTTTTTTTACAATCTTAAGATTATACTTTGCCTTTTCATTTTCAGGATTTATTTTCAGAACAGCTTCGTAATTTTTTACAGCTTCTTTAAAATCTTGCAACTCAACATTGGTATTGCCAAGATTAAAATGGGCCTGCTCTTTTAAACTGTCCGATGCAGCATCGTTTTCTGTCACACTCTGAAAATAGGCTCCAGCCTGTTCAAAATCGTTTGTTTTGAATGACACAACACCAGCATCATACAAAACATCTGGTTCTTGCGATCGATTCACCAACATCTTTTTAAATACATTTTTAGAATCTTCCCAATTTTCTTCTTGTGCCAAAGAGACAGCTTTACCGTACGTAACATCTAAAACTTTTGTTTGAATTGTAAAAACAGAAAATAAAAAAGCTAATGGCAAAAACAGCCGTGTTGTAAAACTCATCATAGCAACCACTCAATAGCAAAACAGATTAAACCAAACAAAACAAAATAATTATATTGCTCCTCTAACGTCGGCAATTTTTTATCCTCAAACTTTTCTTTCTCAAACTTCTCAACCATTTTAACTAACTGCTTTAATGCAGCATCATCCTCTATCATTCTAAAATAAACCCCTCCAGTATCTTGCGCAAGTGCACTCAAAACACCCTCATTCAGTCGAGATATCACAATTTTTCCCCGAGCGTCTTTTATGTGTCCTTCACGTTCACCTTTTTTATTAATCAGAGGAATAGGCACTCCTTCAATGGTCCCTAAGCCCATGGTGAAAATTTTCAACCCTTGCGCAGCAGCTTCTTGCCGTACTCCTGCCAAATTACTTGAAAAATCTTCCCCGTCAGTAAAAATAGCAAGCAACTTTGTTTTTTTAGATTTCATCTCTTTCAAGGCATCTAAAACTTTTTGTATCGGTTTGTCCAACGCCGTTGTGCCAGAAGAAATCGTCTCAACATCAAGCTGATCTAGAAACATGAAAAATGCACTGTAATCCGCAGTCAAGGGACATTGCACCATAGCTGAACCAGAAAAAATAACAAGACCAATCCGTTCCGTTTGAAGCATGCTAATCAATTTTCTAATTTTTTGTTTTGCAAATTCTAACCGATTTGGCTTACAATCTTCTGCCAACATACTCCGAGAAACATCAATCGCAATAAAAAGATCTCGTCCTTCTTGGATCACAACTTCTTCTCGCTTGTTCCACTGAGGGCGCAACAAACCTAAAAACAATGACGAAAACCCAAACACTGAAAATATAATTTTTAATACAAGCTTGGAATAAGAAAAATTTTTAAATAAAGCAAAAACGCGAGAAAAGCTGGCAAGACGGCCAACTACCTTTTTTGTTTTTGCATATCGCCATAAAAGCAATAATACGGCAAAAATTAGTAACGGTAAAAATAATATATTTCTTGCTGCAGCAAATGTTATTCCAAACAACTTCATATCACACACCAAACCAGATAAAGGTGGACAAAAACAACACACACAAAAGAAGTATAAACACTGCCCACAAAAAGGGCATGAACAGATCAAAGTAGACACTGTAAATATTTGTTTCGTACTCTGTTTTTTCTAACTTATCTATCGTGTCATAAATGTTAAGCATATCTTGTGGATTTTTTGCCATAAAAAACTTTCCACCTGTTTCTGACGCTATTTTTTGTAAAAGCTCCGTATCAATAAAGAGTCCTCGCCTCTTTAAATAAACACGCTGCATATATGGCAAATGGGCTACATCCTCCTCTTGCGCACCAATACCAATTGTATAAATTTTTATTCCAAGTTTTTTGGCAACATCTATTGCCATCTGTGGCGACGCATCTACCCCTTGAGTTGGTTCACCATCTGTGAGTAAAATAATAATTTTATTTTTCGACTGAGACTCTTTCAACCTATTTGCAGCAGTCAGAATTCCCATTGAAAGAGCTGTAGCTCGGGGATCAACAACTCCTATATCAAGCTCATTGACAATCGTTTTTAAAATATTCTTATCAAGCGTAATGGGACACCGAGAAACTGAATCTGCACCAAAGATCACAAGACCTATCGGGTCGTTTGCTCTTTTTTCTATAAACCGTATCGCTTCTCTCTTTGCAATATCAATTCTGGATTGCCCTTCAAAAGGTTCCGTCATACTTATAGAAACGTCCAACACAAGCATCATATCTATGCCCTCAATAATTATGTTAGACCGAGGATCAACAAGTTGCGGTTTTGCAACTAAAAGTGCCAAAATTAGCAAAGATAAAAACTTGAGTAAATTTATAATTTTTTTATACGGATGTTTGGATGCGAATTTATTTTTTTGAATTTCACCTGAAAGTGAATATCGATACAACGTGCCCTTTGCCCACTTGTACTTCAAAAAAGCAATGAATAGCACAAATGGAATCAAGAGATAAAGCCAGGAAGCGTAATAAAATCTTAGAAAATATT
>Ga0180433_10008568_pt1 | contig 12701 bp, 20 predicted proteins | sample SS_ome_8_FD_132980 | JGI IMG/M metagenome (GOLD analysis project Ga0180433, IMG submission 132980) | Hypersaline lake sediment archaeal communities from the Salton Sea, California, USA - SS_1_D_1 metaG | ecosystem: Environmental > Aquatic > Non-marine Saline and Alkaline > Hypersaline >... | reverse complement strand
TGATGTTTTAATGGGACCTGATGGTACATCAAGGAATGTTCTTAGTACAACTACAGGAAAATCTATGCTTTATCGGGTTCGTCAATCTCATGGAATGGATTATATTGTAAATAGTGCGCATGTATTATCATTAAAAAGAGAAAAAGATGAAAGGGTAATTAACATATCAATTGGTAGTTATTTAAAAAAATTTAGAAGGTGGAAGAAGAGTCACAAGGGATATAAGGGTTCTTTCATTGAAATAGCATTACTTTCTTCAATAAAAGTTTCAATTGCTGGCATTGGTGACTATGCTGGATTTACTGTAGATGGAGATAATCTTTTTTGTTTATCAGACGGAACAGTTACACATAATTCGGGGAAATCTATTCTGGGTGGACTATCAGGTTCATTTTTAATGCAGAAGTTACTGGCTATGGATGACCCTGGAACAGCCCTTGGTCAGGTTCCTGGACAGAAGTTTGTTGCTGAATATATAGCAACCAGTGAGCAGCAATCAAAGCAGACTGCCTTTGCTGCCTTTATGAATATTATAAATAATACAGATTGGTGGAGAAAATATATAGCATATCTTCGGGAAAGAGAACTTAAAGAGGGAAAAGGGACACTCTTCGACATGCTTCAGAGGAGTGTTTTGTTTCCCTCAAAGAATCTTGAGGCGCATAGTTTACATAGTAACTCACAATCTCTTGCTGGTTTTACAGCATTTTTTGTATGCTTTGATGAAATGTCTCGTTTTGATGTTAGTGATACAGCAGTACAACAGCAGAGTGAGAAGAGATCAGCACAGGCAGTTTATTTTACAGCAGCAAGGGCAGCCAAAACACTTAGCGGGTTTAGTAAGATTTTAACTATTACTTCTCCTATGTATGAAACTGATTTTGGTATGCAATTATTATATATGTCTAAAGAAGTAAAGGCAGGACCTTCAACAAAAAGAATGATTGATGCTTTGAGAACAAGGTACACAGATAGAGTTGATGATATAATTGGATACCATTATTGTACCTATGAGGCTAATCCAAAGACACAAGAGGATCCGCATGGGTATACTGAAAAGTCTTTTGATGCAGAAAAGAAAGCAAACTATTCTGCATTTATGCGTGATTATATGGCGGTACCTCCGGCAGCAATTAGCCCTTTCTTTGAACTTCCTGAACGGATAGAAAAGTCTGTGTACCACGGCAGAGAGCCTCTTGTTATATTTAATGATGATATTATTCAGAGAGCTGTTGGTGATGAAGTAAGAAGATACATGGGAAAAAGAATACAGGTAGTTAACACAAATAAAATACAGAAGTATTTTATTTGTTGTGATCAAGGTGCTGTAAAAGATAGTTTTGTTGTTGCAATGGGTCATGGGGAAATATCTGAAATTGATTTACCTGATGCTCGAGGGAAGACTGTAAAAACAGAGAGACATAAAGTAGTTATCGATTTTGTTGAGGCATGGAAACCAAACAAGGAAGACCGCATCACTGTTTCTTTTGAGAATGTAGAGGATGTTATAAAAGTTTTAAACAGTTGTTTTTATATAGACAGAGTTGTGTATGACCAGTGGCATTCAACAGAAAGTATTGAGCGATTATTTTCAGAAGGAATAATGACAAGTAAGTTAGGTGCTGATCTTGAAATGTATGAAACATTTAAGATATTATTATATAGCGGTATGATTGATCTTCCTGATAATGATACTTTGTTAACTGAACTGCGCCAATTGAGTGTAATTAAAAATAAAAAAATCGATCATCCTCAGGCGGGTTCAAAAGATATAGCTGATGCAGTAGCACGAGTTGTCTGGTGTGTGTATCTTGATAGTATTCGTGATGCTGTGCATGGTAAATTTATGCATCCTATGGGACAACCTATTGCTACTATACGATCTGTTGCTACAGCAGCTGAAATAATGAAAGATGATATGTATAATGAAGTGCCTAATTATGGTATTTTTGGATCAACATCAAATGGTAAAAGTGTTTTTGGTAAATCTACAATAGTACAATGTAATGTTGTCCCTAATATAGGGGATAGAAAATTTAAATAAGGTAATTAATCATGGGAAGAAGAATACCGCATCAGAGCCCTTCAGAAAAAATGCCCACTCTTGTTTTTTTAACAGTAAGTGAGGTTGCTGGGACTGATACTAACTTTAATTTTATAGATGGATCTATCAGGTATTATGAAAGAATACTTAAGAATGCTTTTTCATATGTCATGATTGATAATATCGGAAATGGTACTATTCGAGTTACGTATAATAGACCTTACCTTGATCTTACTACATATATTGATGGTGCTAAGACATTAAAGGCCGGGGATGCTTTATATGTGGAGGAAGATGTGCAGAATATTAAGATTCATTTTATTGAGGACTCTATTGTTGAAATGGTATTAAAATCTGATAAGGATGTATAAATTTTACCTTATTATATTAAATTCTTCTGATATCCTGCCTTAAAATACCTCTTAACCATAGTATTTTTCCCTTATAAGGAAGGATGCTATGAATCACAGAAATCCATTTGCAATCAATATGTATGAAACAAATTCTGAGGAAGAGACAAACAATACTATACAATTGAATAGTGAATCTGTTCAACAGGATACTTCTGTTAATTATGAAGCCCGGGAAGCTCATTTATACTCTGATTTATTTCTTGAAAAGAAAAAGCTTGCTGAGGCGGAACTTATGATTCTAACGCAGAAATTGAACTCATCCAAGGTTGTTATACAAAACTTCGAATTGAAGATACAACAATTAAATCGTGATATTATGTTATACAATACTAATATTGAAGATAAAAAGAGAGAAGTTGATGCGCTTACGAGAGAGTATGAATCCAGGAAAAAAATTAGTGATGAGTTTGCAAAACAATGAATGTAGTTCTTCAAGTGGTATTAAATGTTTATAAAAGCTCAATCTGCAAAAATAGTATTGAACAGGAGATCTGCGGCGGTTCCTCCGTCTACGGTTACCTGGTACAATGAAATTTTTAATGTTACAGAGGAGGTTATATCAACAAGAAGTATTTTGTTAGCTATTACTCCTATAATTGGTAGCGAGCTAATTACAATGAATGGTCTTATGCTATACAGATCAACAGATTCAGATTACTCCATGAATACAAATGAAATAATATTTACAAATGAGTTAGAGTTGACAATCGGAGATACGATAAGAGCTCGATACCAGACATAAAATGAGATGAGTACAGATTATACCCGATAATATGAAGATTTAGAGATTGTTATAACAATTTTTAATTCTTTGCAAAGGGAGAAATAATTATGTCAAATACAAAAATTCGCGGAAATACTCAAATCATGGATCTTACCATAGATTTGGGTAGATTACAGCAGAGTTTTATTAATTCAAGTACGGGTGACTGGAACATAACCAATGGTGGACAGGATGCGCTCATTACTGGTATAAAGCTTGCCCCATCAAATGATTCTGATGTTGCATCTAAATGGTATGTTGACCAGCAGAATCTTGTTGGTGTTGAATGGAAAACTTCTGTACAGTTTACTACGTCTACCGGAGGTGTTGGTACTTACAGTGCTTCTGGCGGTAGTTCAGGCACAGGTGCTTTTACCAGTGTTGATTTAACTGGTGGAGTATTTGATTTTGGTGGGCACACTGTTGCTGTAGGTGACAGGGTACTGGTAAAAAATCAGGCAGATGCAAAACAAAATGGTATTTATATTGTAACTTCTACTGGAGCTACTGGAGGACTTGAGCGTGCCGATGATATGGATGGCACCCCTTCTGCAGAAGTTTCTATTGGTAATGCTACTTTCATTGAGAATGGGTATACCTATGAATCAACACATTGGGTAGTTGTTAAACCTACTGGTTATGATGGCAACGGTGTTCTTACACTTAACACTCACAATATTGATTGGACTATCTTTTCTGGTACAGGAACGTATACAGCAGGAGATGGTTTGGATCTGACAGGAAGTCAATTTTCTGTTGATGTTACAGATTTTATTGATACTGCTGCAGGTCTTACCGAAAGTGGTAATGATATTCAAGTAAACCTCGATGCTTCTGGAGCACTTTCTTTTAATGCAGGAGCGATTCAGGTTACTGTAGATGATTCATCCATAGGAATTAATGGGTCCAACCAGCTGTATGTAAAAGATGATGGAATTACTGATGCTATGATTAGCTGGGGAACTTCTACTGGACAGGTTTCAGCAGAGGATATGCCTATAGCAGATGCTGGTGGTTACTTTACTACTGATAATGTAGAGGCTGCTCTACAAGAATTAGGAGCAAACCAGGCAGCAGCGTATGCCTTTGGTACATTTGTTCCAACGGCTGGAGATAATGTAGTTGCTGACGTTCCAGCTGACACAATAACTCTTACCAGTTCCAGTGGAGTAATTGTTATTACTGGTACATCTTCAGGGGATGTTCTCGATTTTGATGTAGCTGCCGATGGTATCAAGGACTACCATATTGATTGGGGTATTGGTTCCAATCAAGTGTCCGGTGTGGATATTCCTCTTGATTCATCTGGTTTTACTAAAGAGCTTGGTATCGGTGATACTGATGTACAAACAGCACTGGCAACACTTGATCAACATGATCATGATGATGAGTATTCTCCTATTGGTCACACGCACTCGTATGCTCCTGTAGCATTTGATACTATTGTTCCTACTACTGGTGAGAATGCAGTAGCTGACTCGACCGGCGATACTCTTACTTTACAGAGTTCCAGTGGTGTTCTTGTAATAACAGGTCTTGCTGGAGACATACTTGACTTTGATATTGCAGCCGACTCAATTAACGATACTCACATTAATTGGGGTATTGGTTCCAATCAAGTGTCCGGTGGGGATATTCCTCTTGTAGATTCTGGAAATTATTTTACAACAGACGATGTCGAGTCTGCTCTTCAAGAATTGGCACAGAATACTCCTGGTATTGGTTATACAGAAGTGTGGGGGGAAGCACCTTCATTGGATGTTGGAGCTGAAACTGCAACACTTGCAAATACTCCTGTTGTAGGAAGTGTTCGAGTATACATGAATGGTTTAAGACTGATTGAAGGAGCGGGAGATGACTACACTATTTCTGGTGGAGTTATAACGTTCACGTCACCGGGTATTCAGCCTAATGATGTTGTTACAGTAGATTATAAGTATTAAGAAATAAATAAGGTAGTAGTATCTGTACTATAGGTACTATAGGTACTACTACCTTTTAGTATTTACTCTGGGGGGGAGGTAAGTACATATGGATTTTATAAATAATGAAAGTATCGAGGATTTATTACAGCAGGAAGACGATTTTACTATAAAACCAGAGAAGGGGGATTTATATATAAAACAAGCAAGTGGTGGGATGATTGTATATCATGGAGATATACCATTGAGTACTGTTGAAGATGATGCAGATGCTTTGAGATTTATAGAATTGTGGAGTGAGAAAAATAAGATTAATAGAAGAGCATGGAAAGTATTAAAAAATGATAATATAATATTATTTAAAGATATTTAAAAAATGGAGAAGAGATGACATGAATTTTAATAATGTACGAGACATTGAATCGTTGCTTAAAAATGAGATAATGACTAATAAAAAGGCAAATGATACTGTTGTGCAGGTATTTGACCATTATCTTATAAATGCAAAAAATGCAGCTGACCATCTTAAGGCAGTCAGTGCAGACTTTTTAGGTTTTTATACTGATATAATGCAGCCTATCTTTGAACAATATCCAGACATTCATGAGGAAATCGGTTATGAAGTTTCTTCTTATGTTTCTACTATTAAAGATGCAGTTAATGATGTTACTGGTGGTATTTCTGTTGTTCTCGATTATATTAAACCAACACGAGACTCTGACGAAGTTTCAGATAAGCTACAACATGAAATGAATAAAGATATGGGTAAAGAAAAATCCACTGAGGAAACTTCTTCTGATAATTACAATGATTCTTCTGATGATGACTCTGGTGAGGAAGTAGCATAGCTATTATATGATATTGGAGATGCGGAAGCATGCCACGAACAGAAATAACAGGTGATCAGGTAAGGGACGCAACCCTTACCGGAGATGATGTTCAGGATGGCTCTATAGTTAGAGCTGATTTAAATACTACTTCTACAGGAAAAGCAGTTGTACGTAAGATTATTGCTGGAACTAGCATTGATATAGCATATGATGGTGCAGATTCTGGTACTGGAGATGTTACGATTAATTTATCGAGCACCGGGTATCTTGATTCAAATGACCACAGAGCTCTTGATCAGCTTGTACATGTTATAGCTGAAACTTCTTACTACGAAATAATTCGATCTGGGATACAAATTACAAAGGAAATCTGGTGGACTGACGCGGGGAAAACAAAAAAGATTCGTGAAATAGAATATACGTACTTCGGGGCCTTTGTTTCTCAAATAATAACAAAACAATATGATTCAAATGGCAATGTTATTACAGGAGAAACACTGACTGAAATTATTACCAGATCAGGATCGAATATAGCTTCAGTTGCAGCTGTTTTAAGTTAAATTTTTTTAAAAGAGAGTCAATATGAATGGTGTAATAGTAGCAGAACCGATTGTTATTGCCGATGAAAACAGCAATCTTCTTGTAGTTACTTCTACGGGAGAAGCTAAAGTTTCTGACATAATAGATAATGGTGGTGTTCATGGAGCTATTATTGTCGGAACTTCTGCTGTTGAAGCAAAAGTTGGAGGGTCAGTTCTTGCAGATAGAAAGCTTCTTACTATCTTTCATAATGGTAATGGTAGATTATACTGGGGATACGATAATACTATTACAACTTCTAATGGAACACAAATATTTAAAAATACTATGTTTGCTATTCCTGCTGGTCAAAATACCAGTGTCTGGCTTATTGCTGATTCGGCTGGACAGGATGTTAGAATTACAGAGGGGGCATGATGTACAGACCATATGTAACATCAGTAGCAGATGCTATTCCCTTTGATCCAGATTCTCCAAATATTTTACCAACCAGTACAGGGTACAAGTTTCAGTGGAATCCTACTACACAGTTTTGGGAAATAAGTTCAACTTCTATAGCGCACAGACAGGTATGGTTACCTGAAGTAACGAACACGACATTGAATGGGTATTTATATCTTGATAATGTGAGCCATTCAGGACAGGTACTTACTGGTACATCGGCTGATTTCTCTATTATTCTTCCTGATGCTACAACGATGGAAGTTGGTTTTAAATATGAAATATATAATTCATCTACGCAACCTATCGGTATTTATGATAAAGGTAATGAGTTTCTTTTTTCTTTAGCACAAACATCTATTGCTTATATATACCTTCATGAAAATAATACTTCTACTGGTACATGGATAAGCTGGCAGATATTAAGTACAACACCAACTGCAAGTGGTATTGTTAATTATAAAGTATCATCGAGTACTATATTTTCAACAACATCGAGTGTAGATGTAATAATACCTTCTTTTTCTGTTACTCCTGAAATTGGTACATATGCTGTATGGTTTTCTTCAGATACAACTATTACTGCAAATAATGCAAAACAAGAGTTTGTTATATATAGAGGAACTTCGTCTATCGAAGATTCAAGGAGAACAGTTCAAGGGGTTGGTAATAATTTTAAATCCGGTATTACTACTATGTCTGTTATATATTTTAATGGAATACAAACATGTAATGTTTATACTTCTATAACATCAAAGAGCATTAGTATCGGTCAAAGGACTTTACTTTTAATAAGATTGGGTGTTTAATATGTCACAATATACTTATACAAAAACTCCGGCAGATGCAGGAAGTCTTACTGAAGAAATTCAGGAAAGTGCTATTACAATCGCGCTTGACTACATTACACTACTTGGTGATCAGGTTTCTATATTTTTTAAAGCTGATTTAAGTAGTGCAGAAGAGGAAGTTCTTGATGATGTTATATTATCGCATACGGGAGATCCATTACCTCAGAATGAGTGTCACGAAGTTAGTGTTACAAATTCTGAGATATCTACCAGGCTTTCCTATCCTGTTGAATCAATAACAAAGTGGGTAAAAGTGCGACCACGGATTATTGCTGGAGATGTTTATATAAATTTTGTTTATTTTACAACAACAAGTACAGGTAGTCTCGATGCGGGTAATGATTCTGATTATTCTATATTGGTTAGTGAAGATCAAACTATGACGTACGTTGACTATTGTCCTGAGCATTCTTATGAAATTGGTGGTGGTACTATTGAAATACTGGAAAGTACTTCTACCGGTCATTGTACTTTAAGTTTTATAGGAGCACCTGATTATTCGGTAGAGCATGGTGGGAGTGTTGAATTTATAAGAAATAAGAAATTATCTGTTACAAGGACTTCTTATAGTCTTCTTGGTATAGATCCTAAATTAATGAGATATCATGCAGAATACCCTGGAGTAAATAAAGTACGGTTGAAGATAGTACATGCGCCTGGTGAGAAAATTTCTATGGAATTACTTTTAATGATGTCAACATCTTTGGATGATTAGAGGTATACTTAGGATAAAATGAATAAAAAGTTATATGATGGTATACTACAACCGTGCGATATTTTAATAGAGAAAAATAAAAGAAATTTTTTTGATATATTATTTGGTAGATTTAGTATTAATTTGAGTACTATATCTATTTTTATGTTTGATGATTTGTGCATTAGTATGAATGTTTCTGATGTAAAAAGTATATCAGTATCAGAGATTACCAGTAAAATGGATTTTTTGGTGCTTCGGTATAAAAATATTAAACAAAAAGAAAAGCATGCTATTGTTGACTATGCTTTTAAAGAGGCAGCATCGAAAAGAAATTTCATACGGGGAAAAGTAATGAATTTACACAATTCTGGTATTCAGTTTATTGTTAATTGTTTTTACTCCGGAAGTATTAAGCTTTTTCCTGATAAAAATTTAGATGATATTACAGTAGATGATTTTTTACATTGTGATTTATTAGAACAGATAAACGTAAATGACTGTATTACACATAAAAAATAATAAGATGATACTGGGGATTGACTATATGGAAATATGTAAGGGTACGGAAAAGTTATTATGGAAAAGAAAATCATATATCTCACAAATATTTTATTCTTATTATGCGATAAGTATATTAGCAGGCCTGAAAAGATTGGTGAGAAGGTGGCGTGTGCTATCAAACAGGCAACTAAGATGTTATACCCGGATGGACCGGGAACAACAGAATCTGTTATTGGAGCAATACGAAAAGAATGGCTTGACAAGTTTACAGCTGGATTGACCAAAGTTTTATTTGATAACAAGGAGAAACCATGAGTGATGTTTTTAAAGTTGTTGACCAGGTTATTCGGTGGGTTTCTCCTATTGTTGCTGTTATTATTTCTCTTCTGGTTTTTATTTATCGTAGTAAAATAAGAGAGCTTGAAAACGAAATAGAAGATGAAAAGGAAGCAAGAATAATTGCTTTATCTTATGAAAAAGAGGCCAGAAAAAATGATTTTATTAAAGAGCAGGAGGCAAGATTAAAGGATTTTGATTCTATATTTAAAATAGTTGAAACAAATGAAGCAGAGAGAAAGGTATCCCAAAAAGAATTATTGGTAATGTTTAAAGATGGTCTTAAGGAAGAACGAGAATTTAGAACTGATATGATTATTAAGCAGGCTAATCAGATCGATAAGATATTTGAAAAAATAGAAGATGTTCTAATTTCTATAAGTACATTGAATCAACGGTTGGAAAGTCATATTGATACACAGGAACGCATATGTCAGTTGAATCATAAGAAAGATAATGAAAAGTAATGAGTACATGAATACTACGTTTAAAAAAGAAAATGATATAGGACATTTATATTTTTCTGGTGATATGGATCTTGTTAGTAGAGAGGCAATATATAAAGCTGTACAGGATGTTGTTGATGAGTGTACTAAAATAGTATTTCATCTTGATGACGTTGAGTACATAGATTCTTCTGGATTAACTTCTATGTATCGTGCAGCTAAAATGCTTATTTCACAGAATAAACCATTTAGTATTCTTGGTGCTAATGATAGAATTAAAAATTTATTTAAATTAACTAATTTTGAGGACTTTATTAAAAAAGGTAGTGCCGATAATATAGTAGAATAATAGACTATATGGGAGAAATATATGAAATTTATTATTGATGAAAAATTAGCTAATTCTATTTTAAATTATCTGGCAGGTCGTCCTTATGTAGAAGTTGCAAATCTTATTCAGGGTTTACAAACACTTATCCCACATGACGATGGAGTTAAACAGGATGCGTCCAGGAATATGTCTACGCCTCCACCGATCTCTGATGGGTCTCCTTTTGCACAAAATATAAAATAACTATTTTATACTATACTATAAAGGGCAGAATATTACCCTTTATAGTATACAGTTCTATAACTACGCTGAGGGAACCATGGAATATTATATTATGGTACTTGCTTACATTTTAATTATAATTATGTTAATTAAAGTTTTGTTATCAGTAAAAATTAAGAAAAAATAGTGCAGTACCCCACAGGGATCCTTTTTTTAAAAAAGGCCTCTTTCGAAAATATATAATTTTTTATATTATTTTTGCTGTTGATGCTGTGTCGACTCCAGAGAATTGGTAAGGACTGTCTGTACTTTTTCTTTGTATCGTTGTTGTGCAGCTTTCCCTTTTTCCGATTGATTATATTTTCTTTGATGTTTAAGATGTTTATGGTAGTTTTCTTTTTGCCATTGTTTTCTTTTTGCATCAACACGTTCTTTGTTTTTTATATACCACTCTTTCTTTATAATTTTTTCACACTCTTTACAATAGGTACTATAGACACCTGTTTTTAAACTTACATAGAAGTTTGATACAGGAAAACTTTTTCTGCATTTTTTACATTGTTTCTTTTTTTCCTGATGCATCATTAATCCATAACTGTATAATTACATGCTGATATATAATTGTAAGGAGTGTGTATAAGCACAGGTGTTTTTTTTCTATTGTTATCTATAGTCACCTGTGTGCAGTCTATTAAATTTAATGCCTGGAAGTGTGGAGCATTTACTTTTATTTTCTTTCCATTTTTTAATACAAAAATAAAATCATCACTTCCGTCTTTGTATGAAGTATCCACCTGGTATACTCCATTGTCTAAAAAACTCATTTCGATCCTCCTGTGTTTTATATTATTTATACAGGGATACAGTTATTTAATGAATAACCGTATCCCTGTACAATTGATTTTGTATACATGACTACTTCTTTTTTAAAGACTTCTTATAATCTGCGATGTCCTGTTCAACAGCCTGTATGAATAAATCTGAACTGTACTTCTGACGTTTTAATCCTCGTTCATTCAGTGTTTCTGCGTATCTATCGTAGATTTCTATTGGTAATAGTACAACAACTGATACATCTTTCTTATCTAAATTTCTTCTCATTGCGGATCTCCTTTTTAATATATAATAGTTTCGGCATAAAAGCAATTTAAATTGCTTTTGACGATGTAATTTTTTAATATTATTTTCGTTCTTTTATTATTTTATCTATCATGAGAGCCTTCGTTAAATAGACACCTGCATCATAACGAATACTTGGCGCTTCAGGTAGATATTCTACATCTTGCTGTTTCTTTGTTTTACCAAAGTATTTTTCCTGTATCTTATGTACTATTTTCCATATAAATCGTACAGCTACTTGCAGTATTGAATCACCGACTCGGGAAAGTTCACTCATTCCTTCAAGTACTATGAATACTCCTGTACCTGTTTTTGCTGATCTCTTAACTGTACCTAAAACATTATTATCATTTTTCATAATAGTCCTCCATGTTATTTACAAATAAACTCATTTAATAGCCACATAAAGATAATAAATGTTATTATCTTTGCAAGAAAGTGACCTATAATCGAACCTGCTATCCATGATCCCATAAATTTTGTATATCTGTTAGTTATAGTATCTTTTTCGTTATGCATAATAATACCTCCATATTATATTATACTATTGAACATATCGTCCTGATCTGTTACCATTGTTGTTGTTTCGATAACTGCAGGTACGTTGCTCTGCGCATTAATATTGCTCCTTGGTGGACAGACAAAAGCTTTTGTAACAGATGTTGGAGCACCTGATGTATCAAGAAAAGAGATAAGAGCTTCACCAATCTTTAATGATCCAATAGCTTTTTCTACATCCATGCCAGTATCATTTCTGAATGTTTGAGCAACAGTTTTAAGAGCTTTTTGATCTTTAGGAGTAAAAGCACGAAGTGAGTGCTGTACTCTATTTCCAAGCTGACCTAATACTTTGTCAGGTATATCAGACGGACTCTGTGATATAAAGAATACCCCGACACCTTTTGAACGAATAAGGCGTACCAGTTTTTCAACGTTGTCTATAAGAACTTTGGGAGCCTCATCAAATAGTAAGTGTGCTTCATCAAAGAAGAATACTATCTTTGGTTTATCAATATCACCACATTCTGGTAATACTTTATACAATTCGGCAATTAACCACAATAAAAATGTAGCATATACAGTAGGGTTCTCATAGAGTCTTTTCGCTTTGAAGATATTAATGACACCACGACCATTTATTGTTTTCATAAATTCAGTTACATTAAAAGGTGTATCTGAAAATAAAACATCTTTACCGTCCTGTTCTAACATAAGTGTACTTCTTTGTATGGATGTAACACTCTG
>Ga0180433_10008567_pt1 | contig 12702 bp, 5 predicted proteins | sample SS_ome_8_FD_132980 | JGI IMG/M metagenome (GOLD analysis project Ga0180433, IMG submission 132980) | Hypersaline lake sediment archaeal communities from the Salton Sea, California, USA - SS_1_D_1 metaG | ecosystem: Environmental > Aquatic > Non-marine Saline and Alkaline > Hypersaline > Sediment... | reverse complement strand
TGTAGATGACGGTGCATGGCATCAGTACTCCCTTGCCCTTTCCGATTTTGCTTATGTAGACGGAACAACCGGACTTGATACTTCGGCCATCAGTGTTTTGCAGATCATGGCTGAAGGAAATGCTGTGGCAGGCAATACCATCTATATTGACGATCTCTGGACCGGTAATCCGGTTATTGATATTATTCCTCCGGCAGCACCAACAGGAATCAGTGCAGTAACTGCTGAATACTATAATCTGGTGATCTGGACAGATGTTCCAGGTGAATCTGAGGAAGTGTATAATGTTTATGCCAGTAAGGAACCAATTACTGATGTCAGTGCTCAGGGTGTGGAAACTGTAGCCACAGGAATAGCAGAAGATGTTCAGACCGCCACCCACTGGCTCTATTATCCTCTTGAAGATACAGATCTGGATTATTATTATGCGGTTACCTGTACTGACGCATCCGGTAATACCGGTAATTTCGGAGCAACCGCAGGTGCTACGAACAATACAGCCAAGGGTATACCCACCATTTCACTTAATCCCCCTGCCAATTTCGCTGCAGACGGAGATCTGAGTGAATGGGATGCATCCGGTATTATGCCTTTTGATCTATCCCCTGAAGATGACAATGTATGGGAAACAGTTGATGATGCTGATGATCTCAGTGCTTTGATTTATATGGCAATTGATGATGATGCTCTGTATATTGCTGCAGATGTCATTGATGACGTATATAACTACGGAACAGGTGACTGGTGGAATCAGGATGTATTTCAGATCTTTCTCGGACTTTACAACCAAACCGGACCTGCACATACTTCTATCAAACGCGGTGAAGAACCAGATTATATTATGTATGCTAATGAAGAAAATTTTGTCCGTGACTATGCTGGTATGGGTGCTCTCTGGACACCGGAAGATGCAAACTATTACTTCAGCGATCTGGGTGGTGCAGACTATATAGTAGAAATAAAAATTCCTCTGGATTCAATTCCTTCAGTAACTCCTCCAGATGATCGTTTCCATCCTGTTCGCGGTATGAGAGTGCCAATTGATCTGTATCTGCATGATAATGACGGTACCTGGGAAGGAAATCTGGGCTTCTCCCCCAATGCTAACGATTTGCAGTGGTCAACAGTAACTGAATGGGCATATACCTGGATCGGTGATACAGCCGGTATAGCAACAGGTATAGACGATAAAGATATATCCCTGCCTTCCCGCTTTGAATTATCACAGAATTATCCTAATCCTTTTAATCCTATGACCACGATACATTTCAATCTTCCTGCGAAGCATCATGTAAAACTTGAGGTATATGATGTCATCGGACGTAAAGTATCAACGCTCGTAAATGAATTCAGAGAAGCAGGTGAACATAGTGTTACCTTCGATGCATCAGATTTGTCAACCGGTATCTATTTTTACCGGATCCGGGCTGGCAAATTTACAGAAATGAAAAAAATGATTTTTATGAAGTAACAGATAACAAGGCGGAGATATATAAAAAAGTATAGTATAATCTGAACAAGTCATAATGAGCGCAGCCGGTACATCTTGTTTTACTTGATTTGTATCCGGCTTCGCTCTAACTGACTATTCAATATATTTTTTGGAATGTCCCGCACAAATAAAAAAAGTTTTAATTAAATCAATGAACTGCTGTAAGATAACATTGCAAATAAAGGAAATATTATGAAAGGGATGGGCACGATTATAAAATTACTGGTTTTAGTCATTCTACTCCCTACAGTACTTTTATCACAGACAACTGGGAAAATGATAGGTAAAGTGACGGATGCTAATACTGGTGAAGGATTAGTGGCAGCAAACGTAATAATAGAAGAAACGAGCAGAGGCACTGCTACTGATGATCAAGGTGATTTCAATATACTTAACATTCCACCTGGAAATTATACAGTGAAAATAATGTATATGGGCTACAAAACAAAGCGTATTGAAAATGTACGGATTTCTGTAAACAGAACGACTTATCTGGATGTTGAAATGGAAGAAAGTGTTATTCAAGGTGAATCTGTAGTAATACAGGCGGATAGAGTTACACTGAAGAAAGATCAGACCAGTTCTATTCGTAATGTATCAGGAGAACAGATGGAAATAATGCCGGTGGAAGACATCGGTACAGCTGTAAGTATGCAGGCAGGTGTAGTTGATGGACATTTCCGAGGTGGTCGCTTAACAGAAGTATCTTACTTAATTGACGGCATTCCGGTTACTGAATCATTTGGCGGTGCTGGTAAAGCAGTTGATCTTGAACCAGAAGCAGTAGCAGATCTGGAAGTTATCACCGGAACCTTCAATGCTGAATATGGTCAGGCTATGAGTGGTATTGTGAATGCTGTTACGAAAAGCGGCGGCAATGATTTTCACGGAACTGTATCGGCTCAACTGGCTAATTATTTCACACCTCATAAGGATATTTTTATTGGCCTGAAAAACGGCGAACTGGACCGAAATCAGGATTATAAATTCAGCTTAAGCGGACCCTTGCTGTGGAAAGATAAACTTACTTTTTTTACAAATCTGCGTTACCAGGACAATGAAAATCATCTCAACGGTATTCGCCGTTTTAATCCCTGGGATTACAGTAACTATGAATCAGTTGATCCGGCTTTGTGGTATACTGAACATACAGGAGACAGCAGTTATGTTCCTATGAACCGAAGTAAAAATTTCTCATTTATGGGAAAAATAACCGCTAAACCATTTTTAGCTTTAAAAACCTCTATTCTGGCTACATATAACAAAGACAACTGGCATGATTATAATCATGCTTTTAAATACAATCCTGATGGTATGGCTTCTACTCACCGCGAATCCAAGATGCTTGCTCTGGAAATAAACCATCTTGTCACTAATAAAATGTTCTATGAATTAAAACTCTCGGCAATGCAACATGATCACGGATGGTATGTGTACGAAGATCCTCTGGATTCGAATTATGTACATGATAAGTATTTACGTAATACCGGTCCGGGTTTTTATACAGGTGGTCAGCAGAAAGGACATGATGTACGCATCAAAAATGAATATACAGCAAAATTTGATTTAAGCTGGCAGATTACTAAGAATCATAATATTAAAACAGGTGTACATTACATCCAGCACGACCTGGATAATCAATATCATGAGATTCGTAATGAGTATTATGGTACTCAATGGGAAAGTGAACTTTATGAACCGACAATTCTGCCTGATTCTTCTATTTATGCTGATGTGTACAGGGTAAAACCTATAGAATTCGCCGGTTATATCCAGGATAAAATGGAATTCAATGAAATGGTAATAAATTTAGGTGTAAGGTATGAATATTTCGATCCAAAAACTGTTTATCCTACGCAACGCCGTAATCCTGCAAATCAGCTCGACTTTCTTGATAATCCGGAGAAAATGTCGGAATACAAAGATGCAGATCCCAAGATCCAGTTGAGTCCCAGACTGGGACTTGCATATCAATTGGGTGAAGCAGCTTTATTGAGATTCAGTTACGGTCATTTTCGTAAGATGCCGCCGTTCTATGCTATGTATCAAAATCATGCTTTTCGGGTTGCTCCTAATGATTTTGTCACCACTATGGGAAATGCTCAGATAAAGGCAGAAAAAACTATTCAATATGAAATCGGACTGTGGCAGCAGATAATGGAGGGAATGGGTATAGAAATAGCACTGTATTATCGTGATATTTATGATATGCTGAGTGCAAAAGTTGTGACAACCTTTAATCAAATAGAATACGGTCTGTACTCTAACAAGGATTACGGAAATGCAAAAGGTATTGAATTGAAGTATGATTTTGTTACAGGACCCTTCTCTGCTTACCTGAATTATACCTTACAGTATACCAGAGGAAATGCAGATAATCCATTACAAACATTTACCAGGGCCGGAAACAGTATGGATCCTATCCCCCGTCTCATTCCTATGAGCTGGGACCAGCGTCATACCTTAAATGTAACCCTGGGGTATAATACAAAAGATTACGGACTTACCATGACTGGCTATTATAACAGTGGTTCACCTTACACCTGGACACCGGTGAGTGAAAGCATGCTCTCAAGGGTTAATCTTTATCCGAATAATGCTTCACAACCAGCCCGGCTGAATTTTGATCTTACCGGTTACTATAACATAAATATTCCCGGACCCTTTACAGCAAAATTACTGTTGAATGTATATAATGTATTTGATGCGAAGAATGAATTATGGGTTAATGCGGAAACAGGAAGAGCATATACAGCCATCATTCGTGATACTGATCGGGCAGCTCATCACAGCGACTTCAATACCTATGAGGATGTGGTACAGAATCCATCCATGTTCTCAGCTCCCCGATTGATAAAAGTAGGTTTGGAATTAATATTTTAAAGAGAATGTTGTGAAACAGTTATCTACACCCGGGATTACACCCGGTAAAATATCAAGGAAATGGAAAAAGAGAGGTCATTTCGTATGAAAAAATGGACAATGATTTTAAGTATTACCCTTTTTTATATTTTCACAGCAGCAGTACCGCTTTTGAGTCAGGGGAAATTATATGAAGGCCCTGATGATCCTGCAGGTGATATCGCTGCTGAGAGAGAAGGGTATATGACTGGAAATAGAGTCTATCTTTATTTTCAGAATACTACAGAACTGGCAAAATGGGTTTCCGGTGCAGTAGGATCTCAATGGTCACGCTGGCCCAATAATCTGGAAGGAGTTCGGATGCTGGATGGTATTGCACTTCTTATTGGCGCCCGAGTTTATATTGAGAATGATACAATTCCGGTTACAAATATAAATGAAATAAATGGCAGAACTGATCTGGATACACTCTACTTTCTGCAGACCAGTTACCGGGAAGAGATGGACACTGATCCTACTGGGACCATAGAATGGGGATTTTATCCGGTTTTCGGCTACTTTAATGAAAACAGTGAATATCCGGCCATGAGTAATCGTGCCAGTTCCTGGCCTGAAGCAGGCTGGCCTGCAGGCGGAAACCAGCTTATCTGGCCCGGTGAATGGAACGGCCGTTTCGGACGAGGTAAGATCGAAGCTGATCTGGAAAGCTATTTTGTGGTCAATGACGCCCATGATCAGGAATATCTGGGACCAGAAGACAGGGTAAAATATTATCCCCGTCCCGGGATTCATATTGGTGACAAACAGTCTGATGTCACTATTCAATACGGAAAACCCTGGGGTGGTCTTGGCATAAGAGTGGAACAGCGGGGATTCCAATGGAATAATCCACAGGCACGAGACTGTATTTTCTGGGAATATACGATTGCCAATATTTCAGATTATGATTTGCCTGAAGTGGCATTCGGATACTGGGTGGATAATGGAATCGGCGGTGAGCGGGATGATGAACTGGGTTTTTTCAACCGGAAAATCGATCTGGCCTATTCCTGGGATATTGACGGTATTGGTCAGGGCGGTTTAACCCCCGGAACGATGGGGTTTGCTTACCTTGAAAGTCCCGGTATCTCCTGGGACAATGAAGATAATGATCAGGATGGACTGATAGATGAGAAACGGGATAATAATGCAACTACGATTATAGGTCCGTATGACGGTATCTCTGACCTTACTAATTTTCTTAACTTCTATAATCTGAAAGAAGAAGATCTGCGGGAACACTGGGATGCAGATGAAGATCAGGATTGGAATGATGGTATTGATCTTAACGGAGACGGCATTTATCAAATTACCGAAGAAGCTGGTGATGATGTGGGGCTGGACGGAGTAGGTCCGAAAGAAATAAATTATCCCGGTCCTGATGAAGGCGAATGTAATCATAAGCCTGACCGCAGAGAAGGCGACAGTGAACCAGACTTTGCAGAAACTGATGTTTCCGAATCTGATATGGTTGGTCTCACCAGTTTTCAGTTATTTCCTGTACCCAGTCATGCTTCTGAATATCGCTGGTTCCGCGGGGATGAGTCTATGTGGGATATAATGAGCAGTGATACACTTATTGAGTATCTTGGCAATATCTCAAATCTTATTGAAACCTTTGCTTCCGGGCCTTTCCCGCTCTACCAGGGACGAACAGAACGTATCTCTATGGCAGAGGTTCATTCTTACGACCCCCTCTCCTCACTTAATTCTGACGATCATAAAGCACCAGCTCTGTTTGAAGCAAAACGTATAGTCCAGGTAATTTATGAAAGTGACTATCGTTTCGCCAAACCGCCTGAAATGCCTACTCTGGAAGCAACGGCCGGTGACGGACAGGTTATTTTGACCTGGGATAACCGTGCTGACACCCAAACCCGTGATCCTTTTCTGGGAAATATAAACGATTTCGAAGGATACAAATTGTTTAAAGCAACTGATAAAAGAATGTCTGATGCTGAAGTGATAACAGACGGATACGGAACTCCTTTGCTGAAAAAACCAATTTTTCAATGCGATATTATCGATGGTAAAAACGGTTTTACTGATTTTGCACTGGTTAATGGTGTTGGCTATTATCTGGGAGAAGACTCTGGTATTACTCATTATTTTGTTGACAATGAAGTCCAAAACGGCCGTACGTACTATTATGCTTTGGTTGCATACGATTACGGTGCTCCTGACATCGGACCGGGTATTGCCCCCTCTGAAAACAGTATCTATATTGATCTGGATGAAAGTGAACAGATCCGTTCTATTGGTCCTAATGTTCAAGTTGTCACCCCCCATCAGATTGCCGCAGGATACATCCCTCCGGATCTGGAAAGTGATGAGAACGGCATCACATTCGGAGCAGGAACAATTACAGCGGAAATACTGGCACAAGGAAGTCTGAAGGGAAACCATCAGTATAAAGTTACTTTTTCAATAGATACTGCCTACTCTGTGGAAGAATATGATTACGGTTTCCAGTACGTTACCAACGGACTTCAGGTCTATGATGTGACAGATGGTAACCGATTAGTATATCAGGAATCACCGGATCAGTTTGCTTTTGAAAATATAGTATATGATGATACGCTTGATGTGTACTATATAAAAAGTGGTGAAACAATTCATACTGATATTTTTGAAGGACTGCGATTAAATATTCATCAACCTCTGACAGTACCAGTCTTTGATGCAGAGAATTCCGGCTGGATTATTGGCAGTGCCCCCTTGAAAATAATCCCCACTTCCGAAGAATCCGCTTATTTTGCCTGGGATTATGATATTATTTTCACTGGTACTGACTCTGCTTATACCGGACGAGTTACCATAAAAACTATGCGGGATGAATACAACAAACGGATTTCACGTTCTGCTCTGATAACAGGCTACACTTTTCCCTTTTATGTAATCAATAAATCTTTTCCGGATAAAGAAAACGGCTATGAACTCATGGATCTGGTTGTTCACGATGTAAACGGTGACGGTCAGTTTACGTATGCTGAAGACAGAGTACTGGTAGGACCAGTAACTGACAGTGAACGCTGGGCAGGAACAGCTTTTATTATGGACTTTCAGAGTAATACAGAAATTCCTCAGGCAAGTGATCTATACAGAGTAACATTCAGAAGACCATTTTTCAATCAGGATTCTCTGCTTTTTACAGTAAAAGAAACTGAGGGTTTGGATGAAGAAGCACTTGAAAAATCCATGCAAGACATAAAAGTTGTCCCCAACCCTTATGTCGCTACTAATTCTATGGAGCCTGCAGTCGGTAATTGGCGTCTAAATCAGCGCAGACGCATTATATTTACCAATATTCCTGCTGAGTGTACAATTAAAATTTTTACAGTAAGCGGAGTGCTGGTAGATGAGATTGACGTAAATAATGATGCCGATAATGGTATTGTACACTGGGATTTGTTAACCAAGGAAGGATTGGAAGTGGCAGCTGGTATGTATCTTTACCATGTACAGGCAAGTACAGGTGATGAGCATATGGGTAAATTCGCCATAATAAAATAGATGTAAAAATATACTGTCTTTTAAGTAGTAATCAGATGAGAGAGGCAACAAATATGATTAAGAAAAAAAACAGAAATATAGTGATACTGATTATAATTATACTTACAGGAACTTTCAGCCTGGTCCTGGCCCAGGAACCGTATCGTCAGGGAACAACAGCTGCTAATTTCCTGGAAATAGGCTATGGCAGTGCGGGTACAGCCATGGGGGATGCATATGTAAGTATAGCCAATGATATTTCTTCAGCATACTGGAATCCGGCTGGACTTGCGTATATGGATAAGAGAGAAGCATTTTTTAATTATCAACCCTGGCTACTGGATATTAATGCTATTTGTTTGGCAGCTGGTATGCCTCTGGGGAATATTGGCACCTTTGCTATTAATTTTATCCAGATGGATTACGGTACAAATGAAGTTACTACCATGGATATGCAGGATGGAACAGGAGAACTGTTTAATGCATCTGATTATGCCATAGGTTTATCTTATGCACGAAAACTGGCACAGTGGTTTTCATTTGGCGTTACAGGTAAATATGTGGCATCACAGATCTGGCAGACTTCAGCCAGTGCTTTTGCAATGGATCTGGGAGTTATTATACAGACGAACTTTTTTTCTCCCACTGGCAACAGAGAAGATGGAATGAATATTGGTATGAGTATGTCAAATTTTGGAACAAAAATGCAGTATTCAGGTAAGAATTTATTGAACCCTATTGATATTCTCCCTGATGAAGCAGGGAATTATCAGGATGTTCCTGGAATGTTCAAAACTGAGGGCTGGGAACTGCCACTTATTTTCCGGGTAGGTGTTTCTGTACATCCAATTGCGACGGATAACCACCGTCTTACTGTTGCTCTTGATGCAGTTCACCCCAATAATAACAGTGAATCCATTAATTTAGGCGGAGAGTATAAACTGACTACTCCCATAGGCTGGACATTCTTTATGCGCGGTGGATATAAAGCACTTTTTATGGTAGATTCAGAATATGGTATGTCTTTTGGTGGTGGACTGATCATGCATATGATGCAGGGAAAAGGGTTGAAAATCGAGTATTCCTACCGCGAAATTGGATTACTTGGCACTGTTCATGCATACAATATAGGACTGTTATTTTAAACTTAAAAAGTATAATAATATGTATACCATGGTAAGATTTATTTTTCGACATGGACAACTGTGCAGAAAATGGTTGTCCATGTTTATTATATTTTCATTTCTTATAATCTCCTGTCAGAAAACGGAGGAACAAGAACCAACTGAACAAATATTAGCACGTGTCGGAGATAAAACTATTACAGTGAATGAATTTATCCGTCGTGCTGAATATACAATAAGACCAGTATACTGCAATAACGATAATTATATCCATCGCAAAATCATACTAAATTCACTCATTGCTGAAAAGCTTCTGGCACTGGAAGCTGGTGATGAAAATCCTCTGGTAAACAATCGCTATTTTCAGGATTATCTGCGCGGACGTAAAGAACAAGCCATGCGTCAATGGCTGTATTACAAAGATTTTTACAGTAAAGTTAACATTGAACCGCAAAAGGTACAGGAAAGGCTGAATCTATCCGGCCGGACTTATGATATTTCCTATTTCTCTGTATCCGATAAACAACGTGCTGATAAAATCACTCAAAATCTGCAGAATTCCTATGACTTTAAAAAAGTATTTCAGAAAATTAGCACTGATAATGAACTTCCGCGTCGGAAAGTACAGTGGAGTAATGTAGAAAGCATCAGTGTAATCAATGCCTTATACAGTGGATCTCCCGGTAAAGATGATATTTTCGGACCTCTTCAGGAAGATAATATTTTTACATTTATTAAAATAAACGGCTGGACAGAGAGAATTCAGCTTTCTGAAAACAATCTTCATCAACGCAGAAAAGATGTGAAAGAACAGCTGCAGCGCCAAATTGCAGAGAAACAATATCTCAGATTTGTACAGGATATAATGAAGGGGAAAACACTTCAGTTTTATCCTGAAACATTTAAAGCATTGGTTCCTTTACTGGCAGAACGCTATCTTAAATCTCCGGAAGAAAAAAAGAAAGCGTTTAATAGGCGATTTTGGGATAATGAACAAGTCCGGGAAAATTTGAGTGAAAATACTGTCACTTTAAATGAAATCCGGACTCAGCCTTTATTAACCATAGATAAGGAAATATGGACAGTCCGGCAGTTTGAAAAGGAATTAGTTTCTCATCCTCTGGTTTTCAGAAAACGAAACATTTCAAAATCTGAATTTGCTGAACAATTAAAATTTGCAATTGCTGATCTTATTCGAGATAAATATCTTACTGAAAAAGCTTATAAACGTGGCTACGATACTATTAATGTTGTTGAACGTAATTACACAATGTGGCGGGATAATCTCACAGCGTTGTATTATCGTAATCATTGGCTGGAAAAAAAAGATAAAAAGGAAATATTCAGTGAATCGGTTCTTAAAGTGATTGAAAATGATTTGAATCCCTATATTCAGTCTCTGCAGCAAAAATATAGCAGTCAGATCAGCATTGATACAGATATATTTGAAAAAATCAAACTTAGTCACATTGACAGCTTTATGATTCAGAAAAATGTACCTTTTCCGATAATTGTCCCATCATTCCCCATACTCACAACTTACAATAAACTGGATTATGGCAGTAAAATGATAGATGAATAGTGAAGATATTCTTAGTATAAACATAATCTTGAGGAAGTTTTATGCGATATATTTATTTCTGTTTCATATTACTGGTATCAGCAATGTGGCTTCAGGCTAAAAATTATAAAGGTGCGGAATTACGTACTAAAGAAACATATCTTTATGGCCGATTTGAAGTGAGCTATATGGCGAGCTACGGCAGCGGCCAAACTTCCACTTTTTTTACCTATAATGATGATTATCCAAATACACCCTGGAATGAAATTGATATTGAAATTATGGGCAGGTACAGCGATGATGTCCAGTTTAACACTATTACTCCCAAACAGACAAACCATGTCCGTCATCAGTATGTTAACTTTGATCCAACAGTGGATTATCATACCTATGCTTTTGAATGGACGCCTGCTTATGTCGCCTGGTTTATTGACGGAGCAGAAGTGTACCGTCAATCCGGAGAACACATCACTGAACTGCAGTATCCACAAAAAATTATGATGAATATATGGTATCCGGCTTATGCGAATTGGGCCGGTACAATGGATGACAGATGCTTGCCATTTTTTGCTTATTATGATTATGTCAGTTACAGTTCTTATACACCTGGTCAGGGAAACTGCGGATCAAACAATAATTTTACTCAAGAGTGGACAGATCATTTTGACACTTTCAACACTAACAAATGGCAAAAGGCAACTCATACCTGGACCGGAAATAATGTTGATTTTATTCATGATAATTGTCTGTTCAGGGATGGTAAAATGATTCTCTGTCTGACAGATAATGATAATACTGGTTTCACTGATAGAAATCCTCCTGTTATCCTCTGGACCAGCCGTCAGGGAGACACTATTACTGTTCAGTTTTCAGAAAAAATTAAGAATAATAGTGCAGAAACTGCTGCCAATTATATAATTTCAGGTATCAACATCCAGGAAGCACGACTCTTATCTAATCTGCGCACTGTTCGACTAAAAGCACAGGGAATGAAAAGTGAAACTGTTTATAACCTTGTCTGTCTTAATATAAAGGATTATGCAGATCCTCCAAACAAACAACTGGGGCAAAGTATAAAAATTATTGAACGAGAACCGCTTCAATTCCCCTTTAAAATAAATGTAGGGTCAAATGCTCATGATGATTATCAGACAGACCAGCCCTGGGACCCAGAATTTAATTATGGATATGAAGACGGCAGCTCACAGGGAACAACTCAGCCAATTGAAGGTACAGACAATGACATGATCTATCGCAGCTGGCGCCAGGGATTAGCTACCTACCGAATTCGAGTGCCTCATGGCAGTTATTCAATTGATTTATTGTTTGCTGAAAATACATATGAATCTGCCGATATCCGAACTTTTGATGTCTATGCTGAAGACAGTAAAAGAATCAATGCTCTTGATATATATCAAGTAGCAGGAAAACATCATGCTTACAAAGAAACAATCTCTGATATCACTGTGTCTGACGGACAACTGGATATTCATTTTTCTGCACTCAAAAAAGAACCGGTTCTCTGCGGTATAGAAATCCAACAATTATCTACATCTGTAAATAACATAGATACAGGAATTAATAATTATTTTATATTAGGTTCGAACTATCCAAATCCTTTTAATAATCAGACAATTATTCCATATATACTTTATGACAAAGGGAATATATCTTTAGACATTTATGATCTCAAAGGTCGTTTGGTATATACATCTGAAATAGGTGAAAAGCTGCCTGGCCAGCATATAATTCCATGGAAAGCAACTGTTCCCTCCGGACAATATTTCTATCGTCTTCTTCTTGAAACTAATCATTATATCTGGTCTGACAGTAAAAAAATGACATACATCAGGTAAAAAGGTTACATGGTATGAAAAATTATTATAAATATTTACGATTGATCGTTTTTACTGCTATAATGACAGCTTTTATAGCAATACATTGTACAGATGTCAGTAGTAATCCTTCGCGTTCTGAACAGGATTCCATACCAACTCTAGATGGTTATATGCTGGTCTGGAATGACGAATTTAACGGATCAGGCATAAATCCGGAAAAATGGGAACATGAAGTCAATGCTCAGGGTGGAGGTAATAATGAACTTCAATACTATACTGACCGGCAGGAAAATT
>Ga0180433_10008566_pt1 | contig 12702 bp, 12 predicted proteins | sample SS_ome_8_FD_132980 | JGI IMG/M metagenome (GOLD analysis project Ga0180433, IMG submission 132980) | Hypersaline lake sediment archaeal communities from the Salton Sea, California, USA - SS_1_D_1 metaG | ecosystem: Environmental > Aquatic > Non-marine Saline and Alkaline > Hypersaline >... | reverse complement strand
GTTCAATAGAAAGGGGATGGGCAGAAACAACAGCCCGGGCCAGAACTCCAAAGGGGCGGACGCCAGGGAGGGCAACTTCCTGGCCTGCGGGAGCTTCCACGCCACCGGGGGTCTGCCGTACTGATCGCCGTACCCGACGGTATAATCACGTGGAAAGCAAACCTCGCACACTCGCTTGCTACCTACCGCCCTCACGCAGCCCGAGCAGATAAAAGCGCCACAGGTACTGCGTCGAGTGATCGCCCTCACCCCGGGGTGGAAACTGCATGTGGTCACCAGCCTCGCTCCTACCGGCCCACCACTGACCGGCTGATAGACCTGCGGCGGCGGTGAAGGGGGAGGTTGGGAGGCAGGCGGTGCGCCCCCCTGGGCGGGCGGTGGGCCTCCCTGGGAGGGCGGCTGCTCAGACCTGGAAGCCTCCCTATCCAGGGCCTCCTGGCGTTTGACGGCCTTCTCTACGCATTCAGTGCAGTAGGGCTTGGCCGATATCTCCCGGATGCAGTCGCGGCAGATATACCTGCCGCATGCCGTGCATCTGGCCACGGCCGGCATTTGTGGATGCTTCCCGCAGTGCGGCCTGTGCATTTAAGAAAATCACCTCAGTACAATTATCGGACTAGCGCGCTTTTCATGAAGCTTTTTCTCCACCAGGCGCGAAAAATCCTCAACCGGCATAGAGAAGGGATGTGAAAAAATGGAGCGGTAGGGGGAATCTTTCAAAACAGGGGCCAGCCCATAAGCAGCGATATCGCCACGACCACGCCGTTATACAGGGCATGGGTTAGCATCGGGGCGTACAGCGACTCCGTCTTCTCGTAGACATAGGCCAGGATCATTCCCACCAGTATCAACGATACTATAGATAGATAGCGCATATGCAGGGCGCCGAAGATGATGCCGTCTATTACTATGGCCAGGGTGGGTCCCAGGCTCCTGCGCAGTGCAGGGTAGAACAACCCCCTGAAAAACAGTTCCTCGAAAATGGGGGCCAGTATAACCACCACGGTTATGGATAAGAGCAGTTGGCCCCTGGTTATGGTCTCCACCTGTTCCGCTTCGGCGGTAAGGGGGTTGCTGCCGCCCAGCAGGTAGATGACCAGGGCGATGAGCAGCATGATCCCGAAGCTGGCCATCAGGGCGCCCAGGGCGCCCAATCCGCCATAGGTAAAAGTGCGTTTGGGGTCTCCCCATTTAAAACCCAGTTCTCTCCATCCACGGTTCTTGCTTCTCACCACCAACCAGCAGCTCAGAGCGATGAGCGGGCACAATACGAAAATATAGACCAGGCTGGGGTAGAAGATGAAATCCTCGGTCAGCAGCACCACCACAACGCCCACGATGGAGTAGATGCCGAAGACGACCAGGAGAGCAATTCCCACCTCTTTCAAGCCCCAGTCAGCCTTCAGCCACCTCTTATCCTTTTCATCCAGCACCACGGGAGGCGGTGCCGGATAGGGACCGGGCATGGCGGGATAGGCCGCAGCCACGGCCATATCGGGATAGCACTGAGGACAGTAATGCTTGTAACCGGAGCGGCGTACGCAGTTTCTGCAAACCGGCTTTCCACAGGCAACACAGAGGGCGGTAGCCTGATCATATGGATGCCAATAACAGCGTGGGGGCTCGTATTCGATAGGCCCTCCTCCGGCTTCGTTACCTCCATCAGCCATCTATTTCCCCGAGATCAGCTCCGCTATCTGAACGGCGTTCAGTGCGGCTCCTTTGCGCAGATTATCGCTGACGATCCACATGTTGAGAGCGCGAGGGCAGGAGAGGTCGGGGCGTATACGCCCTACGTAGCAGGGATCCTTCCCCGCCGCAAAGGCAGCCAGGGGATAGAGGTCTTTGCCGGGGTCGTCTATAACCTCCACGCCCGGGGCTTGCTTCAAGATACGCCTGGCCTCATCCGCATCTATGGCCTCCTCGAACTCAACGTTCACGGCCTCGGAATGTCCCACCATTACCGGAACGCGTACCGTGGTGGCGGAGATGGGCAGGTCTGGGAGGCCCATTATCTTGCGGGTCTCGTTGACCATCTTCATCTCTTCTTTTGAGTAGCCGTTCTCCACAAACACGTCGATATGCGGCAGGCAGTTAAAGGCTATGGGATGGGGATAGACTTCGGCCTCGGGCTCCTCTCCAGCCAGAACCTCTCGGGTCTGGGCCCGCAGCTCCTCGACGGCGGCCTTGCCCGTCCCGGAAACCGATTGATAGGTGGAGACTATAACCCTCCTCATCGGCGAACGATCGTTCAAAGGCTTGAGCACCACCACCATCTGTATGGTGGAGCAGTTGGGGTTGGCGATGATGCCGTTGTGAACGGAGGCATCATGGGGATTGACCTCCGGCACCACCAGGGGCACGTTCTCGTCCACGCGAAAGGCGCTGCTGTTGTCTATGACCACGGCGCCTGCCTGCACGGCGATGGGAGCGAACTGCCTGGATATCCCCCCACCGGCAGAAAAAAGAGCAAGCTCGATACCCTGGAAGGAATCCTCATCCAGCACCTGGACCTCCAGTTCCTCCCCGCGATAGGGCAGGCGCTTCCCCCGTGAACGTACCGATGCCAGCAAGCGCAGCTCGGCCACCGGGAAGTCGCGTTCCTCCAGTATCTGCCGCATGGCCATTCCGACCATGCCGGTTGCTCCAACTACCGCGACATTATATTGTTTCGCCATAGCCTGTACCTCTAAGCTCTCATCACCACGCCTTTATCCAGCCCGAACTTCTTGTGGATGGCGCTGACCGCCTTCTTCACATCCTCCGCACTGATCACACAGCTCACCTTGATGGTCGAGGTGCTGATCATCTCTATATTGATATCGTTCTCCGCCAGGGCGCCGAACATGTCCGCGGCTACGCCGGGGTGGGTACGCATCCCCGCCCCTACAAGGCTTACCTTGGCGATGTCGGGATCCACACTCACGTCGCCAGCGCCCAGATCATCGGCGATCCTCCTACTGACATCGGCCGCCTTGTCCATGTCCTCCTCGCTCACCGTGAAGGATATGGCGGTACTTTCCCCTTCACCAACGTTTTGGATGATCATATCCACGTTTATGTTCTCCTCTGCGAGCACCTGGAAAAGCCTGGCCGCAACGCCAGGACGGTCGGGAACATTGGCCACGGTGACCTTGGCCTCTGCGGCGTCATGGGTTACCCCACTTATGATCGCCCTCTCCATCTTCTCGTCGGCTCCCGCGATCCATGTTCCCTCATCTGCGGAAAAGCTGGATCTCACATGTATCACCACCCCGTAATTCCTCGCGAACTCCACACTGCGCAGCTGCAGCACCTTAGCCCCTGTCGCGGCTATCTCTAGCATCTCTTCATAGGACAACCTGGGCAGCTTAACGGCCTCCGGCACCAGGCTCGGGTCCGCCGTGAACACGCCTTCCACGTCGGTATATATCTCGCAGACCTCCGCCTTGAGGGCGGCCGCCAGGGCTACCGCCGTCGTATCCGAGCCTCCCCTGCCCAGGGTAGTTATATGGTCATCCAGGGTAACTCCCTGGAATCCTGCGACGATCACGATCTTGCCTTTCTCGAGCTCCTCGAGGATGCGACCTACCTTGACATCGATTATCTTCGCCCTGGTATGAGCTCCATCCGTCACCAGTCCGACCTGGGAACCCGTGAAAGATATGGCTTCCAGCCCGAGTTCCTGTATGGCCATGGAGAGCAGGGCCACCGATATCTGTTCTCCGGTTGATAGGAGCACGTCCATCTCCCGCTCTGGCGGCCTGGGAGCTATCTCATAGGCCAGCTTGACCAGGCGATCGGTGGTATCCCCCAGGGCGGAAATGACTACGACGACGTCTTCACCTCGTTCCCTGGTCTCACTCACCCTGTGGGCGACATTCTTTATCTTCTCCGTGTCCGCCACGGAGGTGCCGCCGAATTTTTGTACTATGATGCTCACTTGACCTCTCCAATACCTGTTCGATGGGCCTCGTCCCATGCTAAATAGAGGTAAATCAATATATTACCATCCTTTTACCATGCTGCCGAGAGGCTGTCGAGGGAATCCGTCGTGAGTGGCCGGATCAAAGCTCCAGGCGGCCCTTCAAAGCCCGGCCCAGGGTGACCTCGTCTGCATATTCGAGGTCTCCCCCTACTGGCAGGCCGCTGGCGATACGAGTGGCCCTCATGCCCAGGGGTTTGAGCAGGTTGGCCAGGTAAACGGCGGTTGCCTCTCCCTCCACCCTTGGGTTTGTGGCCACGATGACTTCTCGAATACCTTCCTTGCGAACGCGGATCAAAAGCTCCTTTATCCTGAGTTCCTCAGGCCCGATGCCGTCGATGGGAGATATTGCGCCCCCCAGCACGTGATACAGGCCGCGGAATTCCCCTGTTTTCTCTATGGCCACGATATCCTGGGGTTTTTCCACCACGCACACCAGGGTAGGGTCCCTGCGCCCGTCCATACAATACTCACAGAGCTCTCCCTGGGCGAAATTGAAGCATCGGGAGCAGAAAGTCACCTTCTCCCTGGCCTCCACGATGGCCTCCGCAAGTACCTTGGCCTCTTCCGGAGGGATTTTTAAAAGATAAAACGCCAGGCGCTGCGCGGTCTTGGTGCCCACTCCGGGAAGTTTGCATAGTTCCTCCACCAGTCGGGCTATGGGAGGGGTATAAAGCAAAGCTGTCTCCTACATCATCCCCGGGATCTTCATTCCCTTGGTAAATTCTCCTAGGCGCTCCTCCGCCAGTTCCCTGGACTTCCTTATAGCTTCGGTGATGGCCGCCAGAACCAGGTCCTCGAGCATCTCGACGTCCTCCGGGTCCACCGCCTCGGGTTCGATCTTTATCTCCAGAATATTCTGTTGGCCATCAGCGACCACGCGTACCATGCCGCCGCCTGAAGTCGCTTCCAGGCGCTCCTCCGCCAGGGCCTCCTGTGCTTCCATCATCTGGCGCTGTAGTTTCTGTGCCTGCTTCATCATCTTCTGGATATTACCGTTCATCTCGACCTCCCGGGGTCTTTATCCTTCCTCGCCCAGCTTTATCTCCTCGATGACTTCCGCTCCGAAGACATCTTTGACTAATCTGACCTTGCCGGCATCGGGCAGCTCTGGTCGCTCACCACTGCTTTTCGGCTTCGCTTCCTCTATCTCCTCCTGCTGCAAGCCGTCCGCTTTCTCCTTTTCCTCAGGGCCACCCTCAGCTTTCGGCACATTTTCTTCCGCCTGCTGCTCACCTTCAACCGTCTCGTGCTCCGCCTCCCGGTCCCCTGGTTCCTCCTCTCGACTTACCGGCTCCTCCATGGCGGCCCTCACGGTCAAGCCCACTCCCAGGACCTCCTCGAGGGTCTCCTCCAGTACAAGGCGATGATCTTCCTTCTCCAACTCGCCGCGATGAAAGGACCGATCCGGGGGGAAGAGGATCACCAGCTCTCCACCCTCGACCTCCTGCGGTCTTCCCTCCAGAAGAAAGGCGTGGGTGGTTACCCTTTTCTCCTTGACCCTCTCCTTGATCTGGGGCCATGCCCTCCTCACCGCTGCCAGGTCTATGGGAACGGCACCCTTCCGCTTGGCAGCCGCTTTCGCTCCTTCCCTTGTCATCTCATCATCTTCCTCTCCGCCGCCCTCGACGGATGCGGCCTCGTCGACCGGCTTTCTCCCCGCTTCCTCCCCGGAGTCCGCCCTGGCCACGGGAGGGGGTTTTTCCTCCTCAACCACCTCGACCTCCCGGCTCCCGCCGGCGGTGGACTCCTCCATCTTCTCCCTCCTGGCCCGCCTGTCCATCTCGTCCTCGAGCTTCGCGAGCCGCGCGGATATAGCCTCGGGAGAGGTGTCCAATTCACTGCGGGCCATGCCCATCAGCGCCACCTCCAAGACCAGGCGGGGGGAGGAGCTCGCCTGCATCTCCCTCACCGCCTCCCTGAGGGTGTTGATAAAGTGGAAAGTACGGCTGGGCGTAAGGGTCTCAGCCTGCCGGCGCATGCTGTCATAGGCGCCTTCATCCACCTCCAGGTCATCCGCGCCCAGCTTCGCATACTGAAGAAGAAAGACTTTTCGAAAGTGGCCCTGCACCTCCCGGGCGAACTGGACCAGGTCTCTCCCCTCCTCGTACGCTTTATCCACCAAGTCTACAGCTCCCGCCGTGTCGCCGCCTGTGAGGCAGTCCCCCAGCCTCGCCAACGTCTCATCCTCGATAAGGCCCAGAAAGCCCGCGATCTCTTCTTTCTCCACCTTGCCGTCGCCATAGCTTATCGCCTGCTCCAGGACGACCAGGGCATCCCTTACCGACCCCCGCGCCCTGCGGGCTATGAGGCGAAGGGCTTCCTCCGAGGTCTTTACTCCCTCCTCTTTGGATACGCGCTCGAGGTGTTCCACCAGACGGGCCACGGGAACGCTGCGGAAGTCGAGTCTCTGGCAGCGGGACAGGATGGTTGGAGGCATCTTGTGGGGCTCCGTGGTGGCCAGCACGAAGATGACGTGGGCCGGGGGCTCCTCCAGCATCTTCAGTAAAGCGTTGAAGGCCTGAATCGTAATCATATGGGCTTCGTCAAGGATGTACACCTTCATCCGCGCCGCCGCCGGGGAGAAGAGCACCCGTTCCCGCAGATCCCTGATATCGTCGATGCCCCGGTTGGAGGCGGCGTCGATCTCGATGACATCCACCGAGGTACCCTCGGTTATATCCCGGCAGGAAGCGCAGTGGTTGCAGGGGTTGGGCGTTGGGCCCTCCTCGCAGTTGAGGGCCTTGGCCAGAATCCGCGCCGTGCTGGTCTTTCCCGTACCGCGGGGCCCCGCGAAGAGGAAAGCGTGGGCGTAATTGCCGCTGCGCAAAGAGTTCTGGAGGGTGCGGGTCACGTATCCCTGCCCGATCACTTCCTCAAAGGCCTGGGGCCGCCATTTTCTATACAACGAGATATAGGCCAAGGCTTATCACTCCAAAATCCCAAGGAAACTCCGGGCAAATCATATGTGAAATATATGTGATCGTGCACCCATCTTCGACTTCCGACCCCCAGCGCTACCCAGGTAGTTTGCTCCGGACAGGTTAGTCTGCGGCACACGGAAAGATTTGCTTACCGCTGCTTCCTTCCGGACCTGACGGGGTTCACAAGTTCCCGTTGCGCAGGACCCGACCTTCAACACTACTTGCCTGAGCGCAATACTCAAGGACGGAGAGCCTCCGTTGGGAGTTCAGCCCCGCTATAGCGGATTGCGGGTACAGGGCACCGCTAGCTCCCCGCCTAGCACGATCACATAAATAAGTATAGCACGCGCCACTGCGCAAAATCCTGGCCCGGCCCGGTTGGAGAAACCCGCAGGTCAACTTGGCGAAGCGGCGTAAACCTCCTAGCTGCCGACTGAATAATCTCAATGCAGGCAGCCGTCATCCGAAGGGTCGAAACACCGATTGAATCCGATTCTTAGCGAGGGCAGGTGCTGGGGGTAAACATGTATAATAATTAATGAGGTTGTATACCTGATAAACTAGTCTTACTTGGATCGAGGGGATGTGCCGCCCTCCTGTTTACGCGGACCATAACCGCAGTATGAGCGAGGGGGCGGCCAGGTCGGCTGTAGCAGGAGCAAGGATGAACGAGAAAGAATTGCGAGAAAGGGCTCCGACCGGAATCGAAAAGCTCGATTCCATGATGGAGGGCGGCCCCCTGCGTGGATCGGTAACCCTGATAAAGGGGGCGCCGGGCACGGGCAAGACCTGCCTCGGGCTGGAGTTCATCTCCCGGGGCATCACGGAATTGGATGAGCCGGGACTGATAGTAACCTTCGAGCACTTCCCCAAGAAGCTGCTGCGTGACGCGGCATCGCTCGGTTTCGATCTGCAGAATATGGAGGAAAACGGCAAGCTGCGTATCCTATTCACCTCCCCCGAGATCTTTTTCGAGCAAGCTCAAGCGCCCGGCGGCCTTCTCGATACCATGGTGCAGGAATTGGGCGCCAAGCGAATACTCATAGATTCCATATCCCACCTGGAGCGGCTGGCCCGAGATCCGGTTAAGCTGCGCGATGTCGCCTTCACCTTCATCAATGCCCTGTTGAGGCACGGATTAACGGCCATGGTCACCCAGGAGGACCCGGAGATAACCGGGGATATGGCCGCAGCCCAATACGGCTTGTCCTACCTGGTGGACGCGGTAATCATCCTGCGTTACGTCGAGCTCGATTCATCGGTAAGCAGGGCTTTGTTGATCCTCAAACAAAGGGCCAGTGACCATGACAAGGCAATCCGCGAATTCCTCGTTACCACGGATGGCTTACAGATAAAGGAGCCCTTCGCCGACCGCGAAGGAGTACTCTCGGGCTATCCTCGTAAAAAAGAGATAGAAGCTTTCATGGAGGTCTTCGGGAAAAAGGCCAAGTCCACCGGGAAAGAGGAGATGGAATAAATGGCTGAAAAAGTCCTCATCGTGGATGACGACCGGGAAATGGTCGAGTTAATAGACCTTTTCTTGAGCAACGCCGGTTTCATCACCTTAGCTGCCTTCTCGGGAGAGGAAGCGTTGGAAAAGACCTTTAATGAGAAGCCGGACCTGATACTGCTGGATATAATGATGCCAAAGATAGATGGATGGGAGGTCCTGCGCCGCATAAAGAACGATCCTGAGGCCCAGGATACCCCCGTTGCTTTCATCACCGCTCGAACCCAGAACATCGATAAAATGATCGGCCTGTCGGTGATGAAGGCCGCCGGTTATATCACCAAGCCCTTCAGCAAGCAGGAACTGCTCACCGAAGTGCGGCGTATAATCGATGAACATAAACGGGGCTCGGGTGAGTAACCTCCCCAGGCCCTGATCGCGGTCAAGGGGAAAGGGGGAGCTGTTGGAGGCCAACGACTGGTGGAAGACCTTCGCCTTATTTCTCTGGTTTTATAACACCACCGCCACCGCCCTGGTACTGGTCTATTTCTACGGCATATGCCGCCTGGCGGAGCGCAGGTTCATGGGCCGGACCTACGCCGGCCTCCTGATTATTTTCTTTGTGCTTATGGGGGTCAGCACCTTGTTATTCGCCGTTTCCGAATCTATAATCGCCGTCAGCTTGTGGTTTGCGATCTGGCCGGGAATCGCCGGCGTGGTCCTCCTTTTTATTGTCTTTCGCGCCTATCGCGTGATGATGGGATGATGATATATAAATGGATTACATAGCTTCAGGCATATACATCATAGGGCCTCTGGCCGTAGCTATCATGCTCATATTGCTGGCGATCATGGGAAAGAGGTTGGGTGAGGCCCTGGAGCTGCCCCCCTATTACCGGCTTTATTACGTCGCCGTGTTCTTTTTCATTATCCCCTTACCGGTGTCGTGGTTCCTGCTGGTCACTGAGGCTTGGGGCCTACCGCATCCAGAGCCCGTTACCGGCCTGGCCATCAAGATGCTGGTAGCCGCTCTCCCCATGACCATATCCATCACCTTTGCCGTCGTCGCCACGGCCAAATACTGGAGTTGGATATGGGGCGAGCTTCGCGGGCCAGGTAAGGAGGGCAGTAAAAAAGATGTGGCCTGATACACGCAGCCGGCTTATCGCCGCGGCGGTAGTGATACTGGTTTTTGCCTCCGCGGCATGCATAGTGGCGGCGGCAGCCGGCTGGCGGATACTGAGTATCGTCTCCGCTGCTCTGGTGTTGGTTTTTTTGGCTGCCGCGGGATTGATATTGATATCAAGGCGGCCGCGTCCGATCTGGTCGTCCACCGCCGCGGAGGGGGAATGGGTCCGGCTCCTGGACTCCTTGCCCGTGGCCGCGCTTGTGGTGGACGAAGAGGGCATCATAGCTCATGCCAGTCGCCCCACCCTTGAGCTCTTAAGAGAGCCCGAGTCGGGCAGTGCGTCAATCGAGGGGAAACCCTTGAACGAGGCTTTTCTTCCTCCCTATTTTGGTAACTGGACCCCTCAGCTGGAAAAGGCCTCGCTCTCCCCGCAGCCTGTAAGATATCCTGCCGCGCAATACTTCATGGAGGACCGCGCGGGTGTCTGCCGGATTTGGATATCCGCTATCAAGCTGGAACCGTCCAGGAAAGACCTCTACCTTATTTTTATCGAGGACGTAACCGAAGAGGCCATGGAGCGCTCCGCCTTGCTGGAGGCCCGCGACAGGGAGATGGGCATATTCGAGGGCGTTCCGGTCAAGATCGCCGTGCTGGACCGCAATTTCCGTCTGGTTCGCTGCAACCGCCTCATGCAGCAGTGGATACAGGAGGCTTGCGGCCTGCAGGAACCGACCATCCCCGGTCTTCCAGCCCTGGATATCATGCCCAGGGAGTTCCGTCCCGACTGGAAGCATATCTTAAGGCGCGTGTTGGTGGAGGGGCGCGCTTTCGAGCAGCCGCGTGTTCATCAGACGGTGGGCGGCACGGAGTACTTCCACCGCGTTCGCCTGCACCCGCTCACCGATGAGGCCGGCAGCATCAGAGAAGCTCTCCTGCTCTACGAAGACGTCACCGAATACGTGCGGTTGGAGCGCCGCCTTGCGGAGACCACCGACTACCTCAACCTGCTCATAGAGAGCCTCAACGACGGCTTCTACGCCATGGACGCCGACGGCAGATTCACCTTCTGTAACAAGGCTTTCCTGGACATGCTGGGCATAGACAGCTCCGAGGAGTTGTATAAGAGGGGCCATCTTGAGGTGGTGATAGCGGAGGAGAAGGACAAGATATCCCGTATGATGGAGAGGCGCCGTAGAGGGGAGACGGTGTTTTTCGAGACCTTTCTACAGCAGCAGGATGGGGGTGCTTTGCCCGTGCAGATCAGCTCCGCTCCCCTTTTCCGTTCCGGAAGATTCATGGGGATAGTCGGCATCGCCCATGACCTGAGCGAGCGCAGAAGGCTGGAGGCCATGGTGGAGCAGAGCCATCAGGACCTGGAGAGAGCCTACGAAGAGCTTTCCGTCTTGGACAAGATGAAATCGGATTTCATAGCCATCGCCTCTCATGAACTCCGCACACCTCTTTCCATAATCAAGGGTTACGCCGACGCCTTCCAATTCGACGAGCTGGGGGAGCTGACCGACTTCCAGAAGGAAAAGGTCAAGATCATGAACGCGCGGGCTGACCAGATGACCAAAATCATCAACGACCTCCTGGACGTTACCCGCCTCGAGGAGGGGCGCCTGGTCGGCGAAAAATGGCCGGCGCCGGTAGGGGAGTTGATCATCAATGCCGTGTCCGAGTACAAGGGCAAGGCCGCCCAGGCCGGCCAGGCAATAAACTATTACGTGGAGGAGGGCCTACCGCCGGTGAGCATCGATGTCTGGCGAGTCCACCAGGTGATGGAGAACCTCATCGGCAATGCCATGAAATTCACTCCCGAAGGAGGAGAGATAGTGGTATCGGCAAGAGGCACCGAGGATCCCGCAATGGTGGAGATAGAGGTAAGCGATACCGGGCCGGGTATACCAGAGCGAGAACATAATAAACTGTTTACAATGTTTTACCAGATCGAGACCGACTCCACTCGCTCTGCCGGCGGCCTGGGATTGGGGTTGGTGATCTCCAAGGGTATTGTCGAGGGACACGGCGGCCATATCTGGGTGGAGAGTGAAGAGGGTACGGGCTCGTCTTTCAAATTCACTCTGCCGTTTTTAAAGGAGGAGTGAGAAGTGAAGGCCGTAACACCCGGAGATCGCGGCCTAGCCGTTAGCGATGTGCAGAAAAGACTGCGTGACCTCGGGTTCATCCCGCCGGGTTTCGAGAGCGAGATCCGGCAGGCTTATTATGGCCGTACCACCACCGAGGCAGTACGGGATTTTCAGGAGAAGCGGGGCCTGCGGGCGGACGGAAGCGTTGACGAAACCACCTGGCAGGAATTGGTGGAAGCCTCTTTTGGCCTGGGAGACAGGTTCCTGTACTTGAGGATACCTCCTTTTCGCGGCGATGACGTGAGGGATATCCAGCGTTATCTTAACAGGCTGGGATTTAACGCCGGCCGCGAAGACGGTATCTTCGGGCAGGATACCGACCAGGCGGTGCGCTCTTTTCAGCACAATATGGGCCTGCCCGTCGACGGCATCGCCGGCTCCTCTACCATATCCTACCTGCTGCGCCTTAGACACGCCTTCAAAGACATCAGCGTCGCCGAAGTCCACGAAGCCCTGCAAGACCAGGCCATACGCGGCCTGGAGGGCAGACAGGTGGTCCTGGACGCGGCGGAAGGGGATGCCGGCGCCGAGAGACTCCTGCGCGCCTCCTCGGATGAACTGCTCTCTCGCGGCGTTTCGGCCGTGATCACCGGGGGCTCCTCGGGCCAGATGCCAGAGAGCCAGCGGGCGCAGCTGGCCAACGACCGTGAGGCGGACCTGGTCATAGGGCTACGCCCGACCTCGGGCGGCGATTTTCACATCTTCTTCTTCGGCACGGCCAGCTACTCCTCGCCCCGGGGCAGGCGCCTGGCCGAGATCTTATTCGAGGAGATAAAAGCAATGGCGGGCATGGAGCTTTCACCACCGCAAATGAAGACTTACCCCCTTTTAAGGGAAACGCGTATGCCCTGCGTTATAGTGGAGTCCCCCCAGAATCTGGATAATATTGGGGGCCTGGCCATGGCTTTGGCCCGGTCTATAATCAGTTATTTTCACCCCGTGGATGAAAGCCCGTCCGGTACTAAGCGGTAGAGGCCTCGATATCCTCTATTACTACCTCCACCTCTTTTACCTCTTCCTGGGTAAGCCCCTCCACGTATTCCTTTACCTTACTTCTTACCTCCTGGGCCAAGGTGGGAAGATTC
>Ga0180433_10008563_pt1 | contig 12706 bp, 12 predicted proteins | sample SS_ome_8_FD_132980 | JGI IMG/M metagenome (GOLD analysis project Ga0180433, IMG submission 132980) | Hypersaline lake sediment archaeal communities from the Salton Sea, California, USA - SS_1_D_1 metaG | ecosystem: Environmental > Aquatic > Non-marine Saline and Alkaline > Hypersaline >... | reverse complement strand
GAACTTCGCTGAATATCGCTTTGCCATGTTTGCCTCCTCTTGGCACTTCCTATGATCCCACACTTGCCAGAGGAGGTCAACTTTACACAGTACCTACTGGTACAACTTTTTGGGTAAATATCCTATATAGTACAATACGGCTCGTTGGTATGGGGGTGTCCGAACGATGGCAGAGGATGAAACCTGATCAGGATAACTACCCCCCGTGGAGTGATGACCTACTTTCGGGAGGCACATATGCCCTACGGATACAACGGACGAATCCTGCACGTCGACCTGACGAACGGCAAGATCAAGATAGAAGAACCCGACCCTGCCTTCTACCGCAAGCACGTGGGCGGAAGCGCGATGGGGGCCTACTATCCGTGGAAGCACATCTACCTTTGGGTCCGCAATGGCGAGGCCGAGCTGCGGGATGCCGCGCACCTGTGGGGACGGTTCACAGCCGACGTGGAGGACGCCGTCCGGGAGGAGCTGGAATTATGAGGTTTCAAGTTTCATAGTTTCAAGTTTCATAGTTTCAGGTTTCAGGTTAGGCCAACTTGAGACCTGAAACCTGGAACCTGAAACTGTAACTTGGGAGACAATGACATATGGACAACTCACTCTCTTTACGTGGCGTGTTCCCGCCGATACCAACTCCCTTTGACGCTGGGGGCGATCTCGCGCTCGAGGCCCTGGTCGATAACCTCGAACGCTGGAACGCGTACGACCTGGCCGGGTACGTGGTGCTGGGGTCCAACGGGGAGGCGGTGTATCTCAGCCAGAGGGAGAAGCTGGAGGTGTGGGAGGCGGCCCGTGGGGCCATCCCGCAGGACAAGGTGATGGTCGCCGGCACGGGGTGTGAGTCGACGCGGGGAACGATCGGGCTGACCCGCGCGGCGGCCCAGGCCGGCGCTGACGTGGGGCTGGTGGTCACGCCGAATTACTTCGACGGTAAGATGACGCCCGAGGGGCTAGCCCATCATTACGAGGCGGTGGCCGACGCGTCGCCGATCCCGATCGTGCTCTACAACGTGCCCAAGTTCACCCACGTGGACCTGGACGCGGATACGATCGCACGTGCCGCCCGCCATCCCAATATCATCGGCATCAAAGATAGCGGCGGCAACGTGGCCAAGCTGGCCGACGTCGTGCGGTTGACCGGCCCCGACTTCCAGGTACTGGCCGGTTCGGCGGGCTTCTTCTTCGCCGGGCTGGCGCTGGGCGCGGTGGGCGGCGTACTGGCGCTGGCCAACGTGGCGCCCCGAGAGGCGATCGACATCCAGCGCCTGTTCGAGGCGGGCCGGTGGTACGAGGCGGCCGAGCTGCAGCGGCGCATGATCCCGGTCAACGCGGCGGTCACCGCCCGCTTCGGCATCGCCGGGCTGAAGGCGGCGCTGGATATGCTGGGCTACTACGGCGGCCCGGTCCGCTCACCGCTGGTCGATCTCTCCGAGGAAGAGCGCCAGGCGTTGCGAGACGTGCTTGTCGAGGGCGGTCTGCTGGGGATAGCCGCACCGGCCTGAAAGAGCCGGTGCTGGACAGCATCAGCTTGGGGACGGCGCCCAGCACCGCCTGTTCACGGCGGTGGTCAGCAAGCTGGGCGAGGGGCCGGTGTGGAACGCCGACGAGCAAGCGCTGTACTGGGTGGACATCGAGCAGGGGCGGGTGCACCGACTCCATCCCGCGACCGGCGCGCACGACGTCTTCGATCTGGGGCTACCCATCGGCGCGCTGGGCTTCCGATCCTCCGGCGGGCTGGTCATCGCTACCCGTGCTGGCTTCGCCTTCTGGGATCTGCAGACCCAAGAGCTGCGCTTCGTCGCCGATCCGGAGGCCGATCGCCCCGACGCCCGCTTCAACGACGGGGCGGTCGACAGGCAGGGTCGCTTCTGGGCTGGCACGATGGGCCAGGGGCCCACGAGCAGCCTGTATCGCCTGGACCCCGACGGCTCCGTGCACCGGATGGAGACGGGAATCACGATCGCCAACGGGATCGGCTGGAGCCCCGACAATCGGACGATGTACTTCACCGACTCACCGCTGCGCGTGATCTATGCCTACGACTTCGACCCCGCCACCGGCGCCATCGAGAACCGGCGGCCATTCGTCCACACGCCCGACGAGGAGGGAGTCCCCGACGGGCTGGTGGTGGACAGCGAGGGCTTTGTCTGGAGCGCCCGCTGGGGCGGTTGGAAGGTGACGCGTTACGACCCTGCCGGGAAGGTGGAGCGCGAGGTGCGGCTCCCGGTGCAGCATCCGACCAGTTGCACGTTTGGCGGGCCGCGGTTGGACGAGCTGTACGTCACGTCGGCGTGGACTGCGTTGAGCGAGGAAGAACGAGGGAAACAGCCCTGGGCCGGGGATCTGTTCCGGCTGCGGGCGGGGGTCAAGGGATTGGCAGAGCCGAAGTTTCTGGGGTAAGGGACAACACACCCCCGCTGGATCAGAGTTCGGCAGAGAGTGGACACAGACGGTGGCCTGCGCTGAGGGTTACGGTATAGCCGCTGCCAATGTTTCTTCAAGGAGGGGCATCTTACGTCTCGTTACCAAGTCAACAGAGGAAGGTTGGTATGTACAAGACATGCCCGCAGTGCGGGAACCTGTTCAAAGCGAGAGGGAGCAAACCGAAGCTCTGCCCGGCGGCTACTAACCGACCGGGCTTGTTTGACGTGCCGTATACGCTGAAATCGACCCCGAAAATGGCTTCAAACTCTCGAAAACAGGCCGCGCGCGTCAATCAGCTGACCGATTTCTCCACCCGAAATACATCTTGATACTTGGACCCGCACTCGTCTTGGCTCATTGGTGAAGCGAATGAATTTTCGACCAGGACAGGATGCAATTTTAGGGACTGTTTCTGTGGAGCTTGATTAAATCAGTTCTCTATTTTTGCTCTATGTGATACAGAGCTATCTCTGAGGGCGGAGTGCTGCCAGCAACGCCTCATACTCCTCCCGGCACGCCTTACATCGATCCAGGTGATCCTGCACCAGAGGCATAACGGCAGTAGCATCTTCCCCGTTCAATACCATCTCGACAAACCGGTCCAGTTGTTCGAAGCACTCATCGCAGCCAATCTCGTCGGGACGGGTGGTCATAATTCCCCTTGCCAGCCTTTCAAGCAGGCGAGGGCTTTTGCTATCATGTGTATGGTGATCTCTACCCGAACGTCCTTCCATCTTTTACACCTCTCACCATACTGACGCGATGAGATCGCTCTATCTTACCTTCTCACGAACCAAACGCTGCCAGCACATCGTCCGGCGACAGCCCCTCGGCTTCCATGCGCGATTTGAGCCGCTGGCGGGCATCGTGCAGGAGCTTGTAGAGCGCGTTCCGGTTGGTGCCCATCCGGCGTGCGACCTCCGCCAACGGTACTCCCTGAATCTGAGTCGCGACCAGGGCCTGGCGCTGCCTCTCGGTCAGCTCGGTGGCAATCAACCGCCTCAGACGCTCCAGAAAGGCCCGTTGAATGACCTGCTGGTCGGTCGGGACCTCGGGATCGATCAAGAAATCGGGGACGAAGTCTAAACTTCCCTGCTCGGTAATGGACTCCAGTGAGACGTCGCGCCAGCGATGGCGGCGGAGCTCGGTGAAGGCCACGCGCACGGCGATCTTCTGCGCCCAGGTGGTGAAACGGCTCTCCCCCCGGAAAGTCTCCAGATGGTCGAGGACCTTCAACAGAGCATCCTGCACGAAATCCTCGATGAGCGCCTCATCCACGTCGGAGCGGTTCGCCAACGCATACCCCAGGCCGCGAACCAGGAACGCCCGCAGATCGGCCAGTGCGGCGCTCCGTTCAGGGCCGCGCAGGTCATCCAGCCACTCCCGGTTGGTGCGCTCCTTCATCCTCTCTCCCCTCGTTTGCTTGAGACGATTATACTGGAGGAGTCAATGGCTTACAAACCGAGAGGTAAGAAACAGCCTCCTCACCCCGTCTATAGAGTGAGAGAGAAAATGGAGGTTATCGATGCGATATGTGAATTCGACGTTTTGGTTTGTCCTGTTGATTTTCGTCCTGGCGGGTTGCGTTGCTGCCTCGCCTGCCACGGCGCCAGGAGCGGAGGACCCCTCTCCCACGCCTGAGCCCGTCGAGGAGACGGAGGAGCCTGCTGAAGACCCGCCCGTTGGCGCCGCGTCCCAGTTCTCCACCGATTTCAGCCGTCACAGCGTACCCTACAGTGAAATCATCTCTGGCGGACCCGGCAAGGACGGCATCCCGGCCATCGACGAGCCGGTCATCGTCGGCGTGGGGGCGGCCGACGAGTGGCTGGGCGAGCAAGAGGCGGTGATCGTGATCCAGACGGGCGACGAAGCCCGGGCCTACCCGGTCCAGGTCCTGATGTGGCACGAGATCGTCAACGACACCCTGGGAGGAATGCCCGTCGCGGTGACCTACTGCCCGCTCTGCAACACCGCCATCGCCTACGAGCGCACCTTCGAGGGAGACGTGCTCGACTTCGGCACCACGGGCCGGTTGCGGTTCAGCAACTTGATCATGTACGACCGCCAGACCGAGACGTGGTGGCAGCAGGCCACCGGCGAGGGCATCGCCGGCGAGCACACCGGCGCCCGGCTGACCTTCGTCCCCGCGGCCCTCGTCTCCTGGAGCGACTTCAAAGCCAGCTACCCCGAGGGCACCGTCCTCTCGCGGGAGACGGGGTACAGCCGCACGTATGGCATGAATCCGTATAGCGGGTACGACGACGAGAGCGACACGCCCTTCCTCTATCGGGGACCGCCCACGCCCGACGTGTTGCCCCAACTCACTCGCGTCCTGGGTGTGGCGCTGAATGGGGACGCGGTGGTATACCCGTATGACCTGCTCCGGCAGGAGCGCGTGGTCCACGACACCGTCGGCGGGAGGGAGATCGTCGTCTTCTGGACGCCGGGGACGGCCTCGGCCCTTGACTCCCCCGACGTCGCCCGCGGGCGGGACGTCGGCGCCGTAACAGCCTTCTCCCGCGAACTGGAGGGCGAGACGCTGACGTTTGCCTTCGATGGCGAAGCGATCGTCGACGAGGCGACGGGGACGAGATGGAACGTGCTAGGCCAGGCAATCGATGGTTCCCGCTCGGGCGACCAGCTGAACCCAATGGTCAGCGTGAATACATTCTGGTTTACCTGGGCCGCCTTCTATCCCGAAACGCGCCTCTACGGTACGGACATCACTAACTAAACAAATAGGGTGCAGTTGTCGTTTGGGGCAATGGCAAAAACAGCCACGAATTGACACGAATAAAGCCGAGAAATTAGTGTGAATTCGTGTTAATTCGTGGCAAAAAATATTCGGCTGCCCCAGGGAGCAAATGCACCCAAACAGATAGCAGCGTTTGACGGCAAAAAGAATTTCAATTAAAATAGTCTTAAATTCGTCTACTAAATTCATCTTCTGCTCCATCCAGCGGGCAGATTTCCAGACAAGAGAGCGAGGAGCGCAGCTATGTCAAGAGCGATGACGGTGGAACATCAACGTCTGGCAGACTCCGAGGCGCGGTGCGCCGACTGGAAGAAGTGGGGGCCATATCTCAGCGAGCGGGCCTGGGGCACCGTCCGCGAGGATTACAGCGCCGATGGGGACGCCTGGGACTATTTTCCCCACGACCACGCCCGCAGCCGGGCCTATCGCTGGAATGAGGACGGCCTGGCTGGTGTGAGCAATCGTTTCCAGAACCTCTGTCTGGCCATCGGCCTGTGGAATGGGCAGGATCCGATCCTCAAGGAACGGCTCTTTGGCCTCACCGGTAGCGAGGGCAACCACGGCGAGGACGTCAAGGAGTATTACTTCTACCTGGACAGCACCCCTACCCACTCCTACATGAAGATGCTCTACAAGTATCCCCAGGTCGCATTCCCCTACGCCCAATTGGTGGAGGAAAATCGTCGCCGGGGGCACTCGGCGCCCGAGTTTGAGCTGGTAGACGCACTGCGCGACGTATTCGAGGACGGCCGGTACTTCGACATCTTCGTGGAGTACGCCAAAGCAGGCCAGGAGGACATTCTCTGCCGCATCACGGCGGTCAACCGCGGGCCGGACCTGGCGCCCATCCACGTGCTGCCCCATCTCTGGTATCGCAACGACTGGTCGTGGGGGTACGGCCGGGCGCGGCCGGAACTGCACGCCGTCGGGCCAGGGGCCGTCTACACTCAGCACCGCCACCTGGACGAGCGATGGTGGTACGTCGACGTGGGTCAAGATGCGACACTCCTCTTCACGGAGAATGAGACCAACGCGGAGCGTCTCTTCGGGGCGCCCAATTTCACCCCCTACGTCAAAGACGGCATCCACGAGGCGGTGGTGCACGGCCGGGCGGACCGAGTGAACCCCGCGCGGGTGGGGAGCAAAGTGGCCGCCCACTTCCAGGCCGTCGTCCCCCCTGGCGAGGCCTTCACCGTGCGAGTCCGTTTCACAGACGCAGCCCACGACGCCCCCTTCGAACGCTTCGCCCAGGTCTTCCAGCAGCGCACCTCCGAGGCCGACGCCTTCTACGCAGCCATTCAACAGCCCGGCCTGAGCGATGACGAGCGACGCGTCCAACGGCAGGCGTTGGCCGGGGCGATGTGGAGCAAGCAGTTCTATCACTACAGCGTCGAGCTGTGGCAAAGGGGGGATCCCGCCCAACCGCCCCCGCCCGAGAGCCGAAAACACGGCCGAAACGCCGATTGGACGCACATTTACAACCTGGACGTGCTCTCGATGCCCGACAAGTGGGAGTATCCCTGGTATGCCGCTTGGGACCTGGCCTTCCACACCCTATCTATCGCCCTGATCGATCCAGAATGGGCCAAACGCCAGCTCATCCTCTTACTGCGCGAGTGGTATATGCACCCCAACGGCCAACTTCCCGCCTACGAGTGGGCCCTGGGTGACGTGAATCCCCCGGTCCACGCCTGGGCTGCCTGGCAGGTCTACCAGATCACAGGTCGAAATGACACCGCTTTCCTGGAACGGGTCTTCCACAAGCTCCTGCTCAATTTCACCTGGTGGGTCAACCGGAAGGACGCCGACGGCAACAACGTCTTCCAGGGTGGCTTTTTGGGACTGGACAACATCGGTGTCTTCGATCGCAGCGCGCCGCTGCCGACCGGCGGCTCCCTCGACCAGGCGGACGGCACGGCCTGGATGGCGTTGTACAGCTTGAATATGCTGACCATCGCCCTGGAATTGGCCCGTACCAGGCCGGCCTACGAGGACGTGGCGACCAAATTCTTCGAGCATTTCATCTACATCGCCAACGCCTTTTTTGATATGGGCGGTCAGGGCGTCGAGCTCTGGGATGAGGAAGATGGCTTCTTTTACGACGTCCTCCATACGCCGGGCGGTGCCTTCACGCCTCTCCGCGTGCGCTCTTTCGTGGGACTGATCCCACTGCTGGCGGTCCAGGCCCTGGAACCGGAGCAATTGGAAGAACTGCCCCGCTTCAAGCGGCGCATGGACTGGTTCATCGAATACCGGCCGCACCTCGTAGAGCACATCGCCCCGCTCGAAGAGGAAGGCGCGCACGGTCATTACCAACTGGCGATCATAGGGCGGGATAAGCTATCCCGCATCTTATCGCGTCTATTCGACCCGGACGAGTTCCTGTCTGACTATGGTCTGCGGGCGCTGTCGCGTGCCCATGCCGCCAACCCGTTCGCCTGCCGGGTCGATGGGCAGGCGTACACCGTGCGCTACGAACCCGCCGAGTCCAGTTCCGGCTTGTTCGGCGGCAACTCGAATTGGCGTGGGCCTATCTGGTTTCCGATCAACTATCTGATGATTGAAGCCCTGCGCAAATATCACCACCATTACGGAGAGTCACTGACCGTTGAGGTCCCCCAAGGCTCTGGCGAGCCAGTGACGCTCGATCGGGCCGCCGACGAGCTGTCCGGTCGCCTGCGCCGCATCTTTCTCCGAGACGGGGAGGACGGTGGGCGCCGTCCCGTCTTTGGAGGCGAGCCGATCTTCCAGAACGATCCGCATTGGCGCGACCACATTCTCTTCTATGAGTATTTCCATGGCGACAACGGAGCCGGTCTCGGCGCCAGCCACCAGACCGGCTGGACGGCGCTCGTCGCCAACTTGCTTCAAAGGAGCCTGGACACCGGATGCCCGTATTGCATCCAGGGAATGAGCGAATACGGGGGTATGATGGACAAGGGAGCGAAAAACGTATGAAAGGCTTAGCGAACAAGAAGATACTCGTCACCGGTGGGACGTCGGGGATTGGACAAGCGATTGCCGTCCGTTTTGCGGCGGAAGGCGCGCACGTGGCCATCAACTACCGTAAAAGAAAAGAGGATGCAGCCGAGACCGACGCGCTCGTTCACCAGGCGCTCGAGCAATGTGTCTATGACGTGACGGCGCACGGTGTCAATCACATCTTGGTCCAGGCCGACGTCTCGAAAGAAGACGAGGTCCGGCGCATGGTCCAGGAGGTCGTCGAGAAGCTAGGTGGTCTGGACGTATTGGTCAACAACGCCGGTATCCAGATCGCTCACGACTCGCACGAGATACCGCTCGATGACTTCGACCGTGTCCTGGCTGTTAACCTGCGCGGCGCCTTCGTGGCGGCTCAGGCCGCTATTCGCCACTTTCTGGCAGAGGAGAAAGCGGGCGTTATCATCAACGTCTCTAGCGTACATCAAGTTATCCCCAAACCGCGATTCCTGAGTTATTCGGTCAGTAAGGGCGGTATGCAGAACCTGACCCGCACGCTGGCGCTGGAGTATGCCGGTCGGGGCATCCGTGTCAACGCGATTGGGCCGGGCGCTACGATCACACCCATCAACCGGGCCTGGGTGGACGATCCGGAGAAAGCAGCTGACGTCCTACAACACATCCCTATGGGCCGCGCCGGGACAGCCGAGGAGATGGCCGCGGTGACCGCTTTTCTGGCTTCAGATGAAGCAGCGTACATCACGGGCCAGACGCTTTTTGTGGATGGCGGGTTGACCCTGTACCCCGATTTTCGCACGGCCTGGTCGTCGGAGTAACAGAGGAGAAGGTGACGTGAATGAAGGCTTCTGGACTAACGAGGGTATCTCCGTCCCGGCGGTGACCGCCGAGCAGATGCGCGAGGTCGACCGTATCGCGATGGAAGACTTCGGCCTGGGCATTCTCCAGATGATGGAGAACGCCGGTCGAAATCTGGCTGAAAATGTGTGGGATATGTTGGAAGCGACCACCGGCGAGGTGACGATCCTCGCCGGTGGCGGCGGCAATGGGGGCGGCGGGCTGTGCTGCGCGCGACACCTGCACAATCGGGGCTTTCGAGTCAACGTTATACTGGACCGCGAGCCAACGGCTCTGGGAGAGGCGGCAGCGGCGCAGCTCCGCATTTTGCAGGCAGCGGGATTGCAGCCTGTGCCACTAGAGGAAACCGAGGCGGCACTCCGACGTGTTGATCTGGTCGTTGATGCCCTCATCGGCTACAGCTTGCACGGCGCGCCCCGGGGACGAGCCGCGGAGTTGATCGCGCTGTGCAATACTTGCGCACCCCGCGTGCTGGCCCTGGATGTCCCTTCGGGCCTGGATGCAACCACCGGCTATCCACCCGGCGTTGTGATCCACACCGAACGCACCCTGACGTTGGCCCTGCCCAAGATCGGGCTGAGATCGATTCGCGGCGACCTCTTCGTCGCCGACATCGGCATCCCACCGGAAGTCTACTGGCCGCTTGGGCTCTCGTTCGAACCGTTTTTCGGAGACCGATTCACGATCGAAATCCATAACACTAACTTAACCCTCAGGTAAGAAATCAAGCGCATGGATCGTCGGTAGTATGTGGACAACCAGAAGTTTTACACAAGAGGAAAAGACATCAGGAGTCTCTAGGAGTTCGCGTGGTTACATAGCTCAGAGGGGATGTGCCACCCCTGTGTCTGGGTCGAGTTTACTCCCATTCCCAGATATGGGACGCGGGTGACACACCCGCTTTGAGCACCACGCGAAATCCCAAAGAGCCGACATTAGGAGGAAAACATTGACCGCCGCCGATTTTGCCGTCCAACTGGGGACACGTGTCGCTCTGGTAGAAAAGGACCGTCTGGGCGGCGACTGCACGTGGACCGGCTGCGTGCCCAGCAAAACCCTGCTCAAAGCCGCCAAGGTGGCTCACCAGATGCGCACCGCCGGTCGCTACGGCCTCCCCACTGACCCGTTCACAGTCGATCTGGCACAGGTGATGTCCCACGTCCGCAGCGTGATCGATGAGATTTACGAGGAAGAGGACCCCAAGGCGCTGAGAGAGAAGGGGATCGACGTCTTTCTCAGTGCAGCGCGATTCACCGGCCCCCACACCATCGCCGTAGGCGACGACCAGCTGGCTGCCAGTCACGTCCTCATCGCCACCGGCGCCCGTCCCTTCCTCCCGCCCATCGACGGCATCGACACCATCAACGCCCTGACCTCAGACACGATCTGGGCTCTGGACCAACTGCCGGAACACTTGGTCGTCGTGGGGGCCGGTCCCGTCGGGTGCGAGATGGCCCAGGCCTTCCGCCGCTTGGGCACCCGGGTGACCCTCCTCTCCAGCCACGACCAGATCCTTCCTCGCGATGACCCCGCCGCCGCGCAGGTATTGGCCCGCGTCTTCGCCACCGAGGGGGTCGACGTCCGCCTCAACGCCCGGGCAGAGCGCGTCTGGAAGGACGAAGACGGCATCCACGTGATCGCCGGAGGCGACGATATCGTCGGAGACCGGCTCTTCTTCGCCACGGGACGGCGGCCCAACGTCGACGGGCTCGGCCTCGACTCGGCTGGAGTCGATTACACTGCACAGGGCATCGAAGTCGACAATCACCTGCGTACCAGCCAGCACCACATCTACGCTGCCGGTGACTGCCTCGGCGGCTACCAGTTCACCCACTACGCCGGCTGGCAGGCATTCGTCGCCGTGCGCAACGCCCTCTTGCCCGGCGCTTCCACCGGCATCACCAACCGGGTACCATGGACGACCTTCACCGATCCCGAGGTCGCCCAGGTCGGCCTGACCGAGACGCAGGCCCGCGAGCAACGGGGCGACGACGTGATGACGTGCCAGCGACAGATGGCGCAGAGCGACCGCGCCCGAACGGAGCACGCTACGGACGGATTCGTCAAGTTGGTCCACAAGAGTGACGGCACCCTCCTGGGCGCGACGATCGTCGCCGAGCGGGCCGGGGAGATGCTCCACGAGTGGATCGTGGCGCTAGAGAACGACCTAAAGATCGGCGACGTGGCCGATCTGATCCACGTCTACCCCACCTACGCCACGGCGAACCAGTTGGTCGCCGCCGCCATTCGGGTGGAGCAGGTGCTGAATAATCCGTTGGTGCGCCTCGCCCGGAAGGTGCTCTGACGGACTCGCCACTGGGGGCGAAAATCGTCCGTAGGACAGTGGCTGTAAGGGCGCAGTATGCTACGCCCTCTAGAAACAGAAGGGAGAATACAATGACAACCCCATCCAAGCAGCCTGTGCGCGATCATATCTTCCACGATCTGACGCGCAGTCTCTGCCCGGAATGCCGGCGCGTCATCGACGCGCAGGTCCTCGTCCGCGACAGCGCCCTCATCCCGCGCAAGCACTGCCCCGACCACGGTTGGTTGGAGGCGACGAGGGCCTCCGACGCTGATTGGCACCTGGCGGCGGCCAAGTACAACAAGCCTGGACATAACCAGGGGACGTTTCTCTCAAAGAATCTCGGTCTTTGGATCGAATTCACCCTTGACGAAAAAAGGGGGTTGTGGTATCATACCGTTCGTTGGGGGCGTAGTGTAGCGGTTAACATGCCGGCCTGTCAAGCCGGAGATCGCGGGTTCGAATCCCGTCGCTCCCGCTGGTCGAATCATCATTTTGCCCCAAAGCGAAGGCTGCCCCACTTGTGGTGGGGCTCTTTGCTTTTGGGGGTGTGCAGGAAAGCGTTGGGGATTCCGCAACGAGTTAGCTGTAGAAAATCAACCCAACTGAATCGGCCCGGTTGAGGGCAAATCAACCCACACAGAGCGACACCTCCAGTAGGGCTTGGGGATCACAATAGTGAGGCACGACCTCAAATCCCAACTAATGATTCTCCAGCAACATGGGGCTGCCGCCCTTCGACCCGGTGAGCATCGGCCTGGCGTGGCTCCTGGTCCGCTGGCGGAAGTGGACCTGGTCTGACCTGCTGACCGAGCTTCACTCCCGCATGCGCTGCCGCTACCAGAACTACCGCTTGGTCTGCCGTCAGCGCTGTCTCCATCGTCCTGAGCCCGACGTCACGACGGACCCAGCTTGGGTCAGTCGACTTATTGCGGAACCCCGTCAATTCGCTGGTTTGACAACCATTCGAGCATCGTGCTATACTGGACCAGCCATGAATCGGTCTTGGCGGTATTAGATGGATTCCTGTCAGTTTCAGTGCCCAGCACCGGCTCTTTCAGGCCGGCGCGGCACTCAAGAAAGGAGAAGAAGATGAATACCGTTGAATTACTTCAATTCTCGCTGGAGGCCGCGTTTGATGTCTTGAGCTGTGTTACCGCCGACCTGACCCAAAAGCAGGCCGATTGGAGACCCCCTGGCACTGCCAATACTATCGGTTCCATCTATTCGCATATCCTGACCTATGTGGACTATTATGTGCGAAACTACTTCATAGAGCTTCCGATTCGCTCATTTCTAGGGTGGTTTGGAAAATTGGGCACAGAGTCTCGTGTAGATCTTAGGTGAGAAACCGGACAGTTTCAGAATGCGCTTTTGCGGCTCAGAGAGTGGTGTGAGAT
>Ga0180433_10008562_pt1 | contig 12706 bp, 9 predicted proteins | sample SS_ome_8_FD_132980 | JGI IMG/M metagenome (GOLD analysis project Ga0180433, IMG submission 132980) | Hypersaline lake sediment archaeal communities from the Salton Sea, California, USA - SS_1_D_1 metaG | ecosystem: Environmental > Aquatic > Non-marine Saline and Alkaline > Hypersaline > Sediment... | reverse complement strand
TTTTTTTCTGATTTTTTTTCTTTTCATTAGCTCGATAAGCTTTCTGGAGCGGTTGATGCTGTGGAGAGTATTATCATCAGCAAAACAAACTAGATCAGTATCTTCGGGAAGTGCAGCCATCTCATCAACAACAGATTCAGGATCGCGCACCCTGTATTTTCCATTCATTAATTTCCAGCAAGCGCAAAAAGTGCAGCGATAGGGACATCCCCTATTAGTCAGAAGCAGTGCGGTTTTTCTCCGCGTGGTATCACGATAAAATTTTCTGTAATGGCGGGTTAACTGTCTTGCCGGCCAAGGCAGTGAATTGAGATTAAAATCAACCGGCGTCCTTTCAGTGAAACATAAATTTCCATTTTGAATGTATGCTGTATTCTCGACGTTTTTTCCGTTACCACCTTGATCCAATATGTCTACGTACTTTTTGAAGCTAACATCTGAAAAGCCCAAAAACACAACATCCACAAACGGAAAGGCAAAATCTTTGGGTAAAAAAGTTGCATGGTGGCCACCTACAACGGTTTTTATTTGACTGTTAAATCTTTTAACTTCCTTTAAAACAGAGCGAGCTGAATTTGCTTCGCAGGTATAAGCAGTGATGCCTACAATATCCGGTTTAAATTCTTCCAACTTTGGAATCACTCTTTTTTCAATCCTCATATCAAAAATTTCAGTTTCATGGTCAGGTACTGAAGCTGTGATATACTCAAGTTCCAGAGGTTCACCAAGTGTTGTAGATAAAGTGTTTTTATTAAGAGGCGGTTTTACCAAAAGGATTTTCATCCGGGAGATCCTGATGCCATTTTCCTAGTGATTATCCCCTTTCTCACAAAATTATTATTCATCCTCAGTGATTCATTGTCAAGTCACGATATTTCTGTTCAGGTTTATATATTGAAACCTGCAAGCGTCTAAAAAATAGGACAGGAGTATCAAAACAGGACAACATATTCAAGCAATTTCAAAGCAAGAAAATGAAAATCCCAGACAAAAAGAAAAATTCAAAAATTGGCATATTTGTTGCTTATAGGAAAAAAGAAGGTCAAAGACTATTATAAAAAAATTTGAAAGAGAGGACGTGAAATGAAAAAGACAGTTTTACCCCTATCAATCGTATGTTTGTTTTTTATTGCTGTATTAGCATCGACACAGGCGTTTGCTTCCCCCCAGGATACTAAATTCTCAAAAGGATCAGTGTTTTTAACCGGTCAGATCGGATTAAACTCGCTTGCGGCCACTGAGGATCCTATTGATGAGCTGGCCTTCCCCCTTGGCGCCAGCTTGGAATTTTCAATAACTGACAATATCGGTATCGGCGCCACCATTATGTATGACAAATGGTCTGATTATCTCGGACTTTTTGCGGGAAAATTTACCTTCACAGTCTATAAGCCTTCACTGGACTTGATCTATCATCTTAATATTGGTGAAGCACAGGGCCTGGATTTTTTTTCGGGGATCAATCTCGGGTATAGTTTTGTATCTGTGAGCAATGAATTGGGGAATGAGGACATAAGCGGATTGAAAGATGAGCTCCATGTAGCTCCTCTGGTCGGCGCCCATCTTTATTTCTGGGAAAATACATCAGGCTTTTTAAATAGAGTTATGTTAACCGCTAAAGCCGGCTGGTCTGTGACCGGCGATTTTTCGGGAATTTTCGGTTCGCTCGGAATCACTTTTAAACTGAGATAAAATATTTATTTGGGTCTTTAATAAAATAGGGTCCGCCTTACTGTGCCCCTATTTTTTTTCCAGATTCTATCAGCGTGATTCAGAGAAATCATTTCATAATAAATACGGACACAGTAAGGCGGACCCTTTTTTATCTGTATGGATAAAAAACACTTTTTGAATAAATCCGTACAAAGTAAAGTAGAATAAGTTAAAATAAGGAAGAAAAAAAATATTTAATGAGAAGAAGAAATATCATGAAAAAAGCAGCGAACATTATTTTGTGCATGGCCTTCGTTTTCAGCTCGGTTTTGCTGATTGAGGCCCAAAAAATCAAGATCGAGGATGGTGTTGAGGTCATCTACAACAACAGTAAACCTAAACCACCGAAAGGAACGCCTTCCAAACTGGCCCTGGAAGAAGTGATGACTATCGGCGATACTGATGATCCTGAGTTGTCCTTTTCCGGGATGGATCTCCCCTTTGTAGTGAATGACAGTGGTTTGATCTATGCTTTAGATATGGGTGCAGGCTGCGTTAAAGTATTTGATGATTCCGGTCAACTGGTCAACAAATTCGGCAAAAAAGGACAGGGGCCGGGTGAGTTCAATATGCCCTCAGGTATTCAAATAACCCCTGAGGGCAATTTAATGATAGAGGATGTCACCAACCGGAGACTGTCCTATTATTCATTTCAAGGCGAACACATCGAGGATATATCCACTGCAACAAAATTAGCTATGGTCCGTGTTCTGATCAGCAAGCAGGGGCTTATGTTTGGGATGCAGATGGGAATGCCGGCAGATGCTGGTGAGGGTAAATTATTTTATGAATTTAACATGCTTGATAAGGAACTCAATACTTTATTTACTCTGGCCAAGATAGAATTTCCCATACCTATTCCCGGCAGCGGAAACAAAATGAATATCATGGATATGACAGCCCCCTATCAGTTCGACAGCAAGGGGAATATTTTATTCGCACGCAATAAAGATTATGAGATCAAAGTTTTCAATTCAGAGGGAAAAAATATCCGCACCATCAAAAAGGATTACAAACCATTAAAGATCACCCAGGAAGATATCGATGAGATGCTGGAGCGGATCCCATCAAATGCCGGAGGAATCAACACCAGAGAAATGTTCGAATTCCCTGATTACTTCCCCCCGGTTCAAAATTTCGTTCTGGATGAGCAGGATAGAATATATGTACGCACCTATGTCAAAGGTAAAAACGAAGGGGAATATGTGGTTGACATTTTTGACGCCAAAGGAATATTCATTTCCCAATTGGTGACTAAAGCTGACTTCAGGATTTGGAAAAACAATAAGGTATATTCTGTGGAAGAAAACACCGACGGTTATAGAATCCTCAAGATTTATCAGGCAGCTTGGGAAAAATAATCTAAATTATAAATTTTCGCTTTCTATAACCAGTAGGAATAAATTCTGTTTTATCTCTTTCCTTGATTTTTTTTAAACCCAGATCAAGCAGGATCCTTCTCTCCTCCTCACCCCTTTTCGACTGCTTTATATATCTTTTAAACCCTGCTTTATCCCTGAACAGCAGGAATTCCACCGGGGATAGATCTTTAAATTTTTGTTTCTTTTTTTTCATGCCTCTGCTTTTCCCTTTAATTCCCTCAGCTCTTCTCCCACATCTATTTCCGGATGCACGGCTTTCAACTCAATATACTCCCAGTCCACCTCATCAAAATATCGCATTATCAAAAGCTCAGCCATCTCTCCATCGCTCTCAGAATGTAAGTCCTTATACGTTTTAATCCTGTCTATGATCAGATCCTCGATCCCAATGATCTTACAGTAAAGGTCCGGACCGAGTTCCACAGTTTCTGTGGGGGCTTCTTCATCACCTAGAATATTCACCGGAATTTCGACAGCGGCCTTCAAACCTTCATTCACCCAGTATTTTCCTTTCTTTTTAAAACTCAGCTCTTTTAGGACTTCACCCAATGACTCCCCATCTGAATAGGCCAGATCGATATCTGCTGTGAAATACACTTCCCTGGTGTAATAGGAAAGGGCCAGCCCTCCTATTATAACAGGAATTTCTTTCCCCTTCAGCCTAAGCTGATAAGATATCAGCGCAACCAATAAAAGCTGCCTCTTAAGCGGCGACTCGGTTTTTTTAATAAGTTCGATTATTTCTTCTTTATTCATTTTATTTACCTGAGAATCCAGGTAAATCATACTACCACTTTGAACTTAGCTCAATAAAAAAATGGGTCCGCCTCCTATTTACCTAATTTTAGAATAACTTTCTCTACCCTGTGATGGAGATAAATAGATAAACAGGAGGCAGACCCATTTTTTATCATCAGAATAGGGGCACAGTAAGGCGGACCCATTTTTTTCATTGTTTATCTTTCATTCATACTTCAATGAAACCGCTGGGTTGGAAAGGGCGGCTTTTATGGACTGATAGCTTACCGTCAGCACAGCTACCGCCAGGGACAAAAGGGCGGCTGCCAGGAAAATCCATAGTGTCAGTGATATCCTGTAAGCAAAATTATTGAGCCAGCTTTTCATCAAAAAATAAGCCGCAGGCCAGGCGATCAGGTTTCCTAATGCAACCAGCAGGATATACTCTTTTGACAGCATGCGGATGATTTTGCCGGTCGAAGCCCCCAAGATCTTTCGAATTCCTATCTCTTTGGTGCGCTGCTCAGTAGTGTATGAAGCCATCCCGAAAAGTCCCAAACATCCAATAAAGACTGCCAGCAGGCTGAATCTCATCGTGAGATTTCCCATCCTCTCCTCGGCCCGGTACTGGCTGTCAAAGGATTCATCCAGAAAAAAGTAATCAAAGGGTTTGTCAGGCATAATGCCTTTCCATTTATTTCGGATAGCTTCTAAGGAGTTTTGAATGTTTAATGGTATGATCCGGATCGATAGAGTTGTATATAGAGATGGGTCATTGAAAATGATCATAGGTTCTATTTTTTCCCGAAGAGATGTTATGTGATAATCTTTGACCACGCCGATAACATTTATGAAGGTCTCTTCTCCTTGATCTGACTCGTCAGGACTCAGAATAAATTGTTTTCCAATAGGATCAATCCAGCCGAACTTTGCTGCGGCAGTTTCATTGATGAGCACGGATTCAGTTTGATCGGTTGAAAGGTCTTCTGAGAAATTTCTTCCGGCTATAATCTTTATACCCAAAGTTGAGATATAACCGGGATCGATAGACCTGTAATCCATGGGCTGGGATTCATTCTGAGCAAATCCCTCCGGCCTAAAAAGAGATTTGGTTATACCCCTACCCGGAACCAGGGATGAAGCCCCTATATTTATAACTCCCGATATTTTTTTAAATTCATCCCGCACTGTCTGGTAGGAATCCGGTAAGACGTCGCCTAAATGAGGCAAAACCACAACATGCTCCTTGTTGAATCCCAACTCTGTAGATTTCATATACATGAGCTGTTTGTAAATCATCATTGTTCCGATAATCAATGCGATAGAAATGGCAAACTGCGAGATCACCAGGATTCTGCGGAACAGAACGTTCTTGGTACCGATTTTAGCCTTATTCCTCAACACACTAACAGGATGAAAGGATGACAGAAAAAAAGCCGGATAACTTCCAGCCGCAAAACCAACAAAAAGAGCCAGCCCGATAAATCCGGGGATGAGCCAGGGAATCTGCAGGATATTCAGGCTCAAGTTGCGGCCGACAACCGTATTAAACCACGGCATGGCCATCAGAATGAAAAAAACTGCCAAAAATAAGGCCAGCAGACTGTAGACAACACATTCTCCTAAAAACTGTCCCATCAATCTATGCCTCACAGCCCCTAAAGTTTTTCTCATCCCAACCTCTTTGGCTCGGGTGGTTGAGCGAGCAGTAGAAAGATTGACAAAGTTAATGCAGGCAATGATCAGCACAAAGAGTGCGATCCCGGAAAATAGGTAAACATACAAAATATCTCCCTGAGCGGCGATATCACCCGGAAAATCCGAGTGTAGATGGATCTGTTTTAAAGGCTGGAGATGGATGGTGAGAGAGGCACCATACGATTTAAGAGTGGCACCAATATTTTTATCCACAAAGGCAGGAAGTTTTTGTTCAAATTCTTTATAATCCGTATTTTCATCCAGAAGAATATAAGTATATTGGGAAACAGCTAACCAATTTTCCATAATTTGCCTGTTTACGGCATATTGGGTTTCCATGGAGCGCAATATATTGAATGAGAAGTGGGAATTTGCAGGAACATCTTCCACAACTCCCATCACAGCATACTCTGAATCCCCATCGATCTTGATCATTTTGCCAATAGGGCTTTCATCTCCGAAATATTTCTTAGCCGTGGTCTCTGTGATTACAGCCGAATAAGCTGTTGCGAGCGCAGTTTTCGGATCCCCTCCAATAAAAGGAAAGGAAAATATCTCAAAGATGGAATTATCGGCAAAGGCCACATTTTCTTCAAAATATTCCTTATCTCCGATACTGACAGGATATCGATTGGGTCGAGAAAGACGGGCATATTGTAAAACCTCGGGATATTCTTGTACCAAGGCCGGGCCAGAAGGAGTGGGAGACACGGGCACTTTCATCCTTGTGCCCATATGGGCATCGATCGTCAACCGGTAAATATGATCGGCATTCTCATTGAATGAATCGAAATTCAGCTCATCATGCACCCACAACATGATCAAAAGACAGGCCGCCATCCCGATAGCCAGTCCGGAAATATTGATGAAGGCATATCCCTTATGTTTTTTTATGTTGCGGAAAGCCACTTTAAGGTAGTTTTTGAACATGATCGTCCTCCAAACACAAAAATCTCTGATAAAGACCGGAAAGGTGCGTAAACACTGCTTCCAAAACCAGATCTGAGCATGGGTTCGGCTTCTATTTTCCCTGATTTCAAAATATTCCTCGCATAAATCTCCATAAACTCCCCTACCATCCTCATACCAGGCTGAAATTTTTATCAGCAATCCGGGTATTTTGGGCGGTTTATCTTTCACGTTATTTCTTCTTATCCAGAGCGTAGTCAGGAATAATTGACCAGAGCTTTTGATTCATTTCCCGGGCCGCTTTTAAAGCTTTGAGGCCTTCAGGAGATACAGAATAAAAGATCCTGGGCCGTCCCATCCTTTGGGTTGAAGAGTTTCCAGGAGTTTTAGTCACCATCTTTTTGGTCACCATTTGATTAAGCGCACTATAAAGATGTCCGTAGGTAAAATCCTTACCGATTATATTCGATACATACTGCCGGATCTTTACTCCATAGGCCTTGTCCTTTAGATCCCAAATGGCTATCAAAAGGATCTCCTCGATCTTGGTCAATTCTTTATACTGCATAATTAAATCCTATAAATTACTTTTACTGGATTACAGTATTATATACGTAAAATGTCAAGAAAAAGTTTATATATGGGGTCGGGCCCAGGTAATTATATTATTTTCATATAGTTATATGAGTTTTCCACAGCCCCCCAAACATGTTTAACCCTTAGGAAAAATTGTCTGAATTGCCATCACTCATACCTGAGTGACTCAACCGGATTGATAAACGCTGCTTTCATAGCCTTATGTAACAGCGTAACCAGTGTGATCGAGAGAGTGATCATCCCGGCAACCGGAAAGTATATTGGATTTATGGAGACCCTGTAAGCAAAACCCTCCAGCCACTTATGCATAACAAACCAGGCGATCGGCCAGGCAATAATATTAGCCGCAACCACCCAGCGGATAAACCTTTTCGAAAGAAAAATAATTATTCCGGTCGTGGATGCACCCAGGACCTTACGCATACCGATCTCCTTGGTGCTCTGTTCTGTTGTGTATGCGATCAATCCAAATACACCAAGACAGCTGATCAAAACAGCCAATAATGAAAAAAGAAAAAATATATTTCCGATTTTCTTCTCGAAGCGGTAATAACGTGAAAATTGTTCACTCATGAAGAAATATTCAAAAGGATATTGAGGGACAATCGTTTTCCAGGTATTTTCCAGTAAATCCAAAACTTGATCTGCTTCTTGAGGATCGATACGCACTGCCATATATCTTAACTGGGAAGGGCTGATATTAAGGGCTATCGGTTTTATCAACGACCGCATGGAATCATAGTGAAAGTCCTCAACCACACCTATTACCTGCCCTTTTTGTCCTTCTCCCCTATCAATTTGTTTCCCTACAGGAGAATCCCAACCCATACGCCTGGCTGCTGTCTCATTTAAAATGAATTTTTCTCTTAAATCAGAACTGAATTCTTGTGAAAAATTGCGGCCGTCTAAAATTTTTAAGCCGAAGGTATCTACAAAATCGAAATCTGTATAGATGGTTTGAATATAGACCTCCTTATCCCCTTCCGGAGTCTCCAGAACATAGGTTCTGGCATTGGATGTTCCGCTGCCCGGCATCCCACTGGCACAGGTAATTCCCAGGATTGCCGGATGGTTTTTAACGGCATTCTTGAATGGTTCCGGATTTTTCCTCAAAGAGCTGTTCTGCAGAGGAAGTACAATAATCTGTTCGCGGAAAAATCCAAGATCCTTTGATTTCATAAATCCTATCTGCTGATAGACGACCATGGTCGCAATTATCAGCAGGATAGATACACTAAACTGAAGCACGATAAAAAACATACGAAAGGATAGGCGCCTGCTGCCTTGAAAATATTTTTTGCGGAGAGCACAGATCGGAGTCTTTGCCGACATAAGAAATGCCGGGTAGACACCTGCAAAAAAACCGGTGAAAAAAAACAAACCCAGCAGCAGTGCTGCCAAGCCGGGATCAGACAGAAGTTCAAATCCCACCTGCCGGTCAAAAAATACCCGAAACTGCGGTAAAATCAGATACACCAGACCGACAGCACCGGCAGCAGCAATGAATGCCAGGAAAAACGATTCTGTCAGGAACTGCATAATAAGTTGAGTTCTTCTGGCCCCAACCACCTTCCGCATTCCCACTTCTCTAATCCGGCCTACTGAATTGGCAACCGCCAGGTTTATGAAATTTATACAGGCAAGAATCAGAATAAAAACCGCCACCGCAGAAAAAGCATATAGATAGCTTTTTTCATAGGTCACAACATCATCATAGTTTAAAGAGGAAAAATGAATATCTTTGAGAGCTTGGAGGCGCAGTTTCTGATCCTTAGCGATATCAGGTCCTGCATATTTCTGCTGAAGAGCAGGGAGCTTTTCCTCCATCTCTCTGGGATCGCTCCCAGATCTAAGCAGGATATAAGTGTAATCATTGGAAAATGTATCCCAAGATTCCCACCTGTCTTTCTCCTGGTCTTTTAAGGAATCAAAAGAAGCCAGCATATTGATTCTTAAATGGAATGTGTCTGGAATCGCCTGCAGAACACCGGTAACGATAAAATCATACAGATTATATACTCTTATGGTCTTCCCAACAGGATTAGAATCTCCAAAATATTTTTTTGCAGTTTCCTCGGTGAGAATAATATTGAAGGGCTGAGAAAGTGCGGTTTCCGGATTCCCCAGTTTTAACGGCAGATTAAAGATCGAAAAAATCTCAGGATCCGCAAAATGCATGGATTCATAATAGCGGTGCTCCCCGGCACTCATCAGTATAGAAGTGCGGTTGGATATCCGGACGGCATACTCTACCTCCGGAAAATCACGGCGCAGGGCCGGTGCCAGCGGGAGCATGGTCGGTGCCATTGAAAAGGGACCATCATCATGCATAGAATCCATAACAACCCGGTATATACGATCCTCATATTGATTGAAGCTGTCATAGCTGAGTTCATATCGGATAAACAATATAATTAAAAATACACAAGCCAGACCTATGGTCAGGCCGGCTATTTTAATAAAAGAATGCAGCTTATCTTTGCTCAAATTGCGGAAAGCTGAGATAAAATAATTTCTAAACATTTGTATACTCCAGTATGTTTGATGATAAAAAAATTGGGGAAGGCTGATCAATATCTGCCACCACAGCCAGAGTTGAGCAAAAAATAATCCTCGCTTTTCCGTTAACTCATCATAGATCTCATTTATATCACCGATCAGGTAAAAAGCCTCTTCAGGATTCAGGATACGGCGCAGTATCCGAAAAACTGTCTTGGAAGAGGCAGTTCTATGGGGTTTTTTCATTTTATTTTTAGACTTTATAATTCATTTCAGAAAACTGTGCCCATAAAATATCGTTGATCTTTTTTCTCTCCGCCAGCAATTCAAGTCCTGTGGATGTCAATTTGTAATATTTTATTTCATTGCGGCCGCGTCTGGCTTTCGGACCTCCGATATAGGTCTCAAGATATCCTTTTCTTCTCAGCCTTTCCAGCGGAACATAAACCGCACCCACTGACCAGGGATGTTTGGTTTGCATTTTTAAAAATTTGCGGATAGTCACCAGATAGGCATTTTCCTTAAGATGATAAACTGCCAGCAAAATCAATTCCTCTTGACGAGTTAACAGCTTCATGTGAAATCCTTTAAAACTTAAACTATTTATATCTATACTGTATATACGCAAAAGATACAAAAATGTTTTACAAATTAAACAATTTTTTTTATCTGGATTATTATTGATTTAGATTGATTTACATAATTTAGATGATTTACATGATTTAGGGTCAGACCGACCTAACTGGTTGATTTATATATATATGTTTGCGATTCTAACTCATTTTTTTTGCTTACATGAGAAATTTTGCGGTGAAAAACGTCTATCTAAGTGTAATAACAATTGGAGAGACAACCCATGCCTAGAGCAAAAAGATATTTCGATTCAGGCCTCATTTGGCATATCACCCACCGCTGTCATAAAAAGGAATTCCTTCTCAAATTCACCCGGGATAAAAAAAGATATCTGGCCTGGCTCTATCAAGCAAAGAAAAGATATGGAATCATTGTTTTAAATTACATGGTCACCTCAAATCATATTCATCTTCTGGTTTTAAATAAAACTAAATACCTTAGAGATGTGATCCCGAGATCGATCCAATTAATAGCAGGAAGAACAGGCCAAGAATACAATCAGAGAAAAAACAGAAAGGGAGCCTTTTGGGAAGACCGCTATCATGTCACTGTCATTGATTCCGACGATCATTTGAATCAATGCATGACATACATCGATATGAACATGGTCCGAGCTGGAGTTGTCACCCACCCAAAGGAATGGATTTATTGTGGTTATTCCGAATTGTTGAAAAACAAAAAAAGATACACAATCCTTGAAGTACAAAGCTTGTTACAATTATTCTCTCTGAAAAATTTAGATGATCTAGTCGAACACAGACAGATGGCTATTGAAAGTGCCATCTCAGGAAATAAATATCTCGTTCGTCAGGCAAAATGGAGCGAAAGTGTTGCCGTTGGAAGACCATCTTTTTTGGAAAAGATTAAAAAAGAGAGTGGTCACAAATCGAGAGGACGAACAATTGAAAAGGAAGGCAACTCTTTTGTGTTAAGAGAAGAAAAGCTGGGCTTTCTTACAAACCCCATTCGGCCCCCGAAAAAACATTCTAAGACATAAAAGCAGCATTTATTTAGACATAATATTATTAATATCAATAAGATAAGTCGGTCTGACCCCAACCTGCCCCCAACCTGCCAACCTGCCAGTAGGGCGGACCCATTTTTTTTCTATTACTCATACTTCAATGACTTCACCGGATTGGCGCGGGCGGATTTGATCGATTGATAGCTCACCGTTATATAGGCGATCAAAAGGGCTGCAACCCCTGCTGTAATAAAAGCCCCAGCTCCAAGATGCGTTCTATAGGCGAAATTCTGCAACCACTTACCCATGGCATAATAAGCCAAAGGCCAGGCAAAAATATTCGCAAGCAGCACCCATCGCACAAATTCCCTTGAAAGCAGTAGAAAGATCTTGGAATCAGAGGCCCCCAGCACCTTGCGGACCCCAATCTCTTTGGTGCGCTGTTCTGCCGCGAACGCAGTAAGTCCAAAGAGCCCCAGACAAGCAATAAAAATTGCCAGGAAAGAAAAGGCTCCAAAAATTCTGCCTATTCTCTGTTCCGTAAAATAAGCCCTCTCAAATACTTCATCAAAAAAGGAATAGGAAAAGGGATAACCGGGAGAAAATTTTTTCATGACTCCCTTTACATAATCTATGGCTGCAGGAATGTTGGTCGATCTGATCTTCAGGGAAATATTTGAAAAATCGCTGGGATCCAGGCACAAATACAGAGGTTCGATCGGATTGTGCAGAGAGCGCAGATGAAAATCTTTCACAACACCGATTATAACACCGGTTTTGCCGCTCCAATGGGTGAATTTACGTCCGATCGGAGATTCCCATTCAGCCACCTTAACCGCGGTTTCATTCACCAGAAACGCGCCCGCTTCATCAGAAGGAAAATCTCTGGAAAAATTTCTTCCCTGAACGATCTCCATTCCGAAGAGATCAATAAAATCATAGTCAACCGTATTGTAAAATATGGGGATAGGCTCCTCGATCTCTCTTCCGGTCCAATTGCGTGATGTGAACGTATCGATATTATTAGGCAGACGGCCTGAGGTCGAAACAGCAATAATATCAGAATTTTGCAGAAGCTCTGTCTTGATCGCATTAATGTTTTGAAAGACATCTCTCCCTCGAACTCGAAAAGTCATAATTTGATCTTTTTCATATCCCATATCCATATTTTTTATGAAGTTCAATTGCTTGCGTACCCCTAAGGTGCAAACAATAAGAAGTATAGTTATGGAGAATTGAATGAGCACCAGGGCATTCCGCAGCAGTGATCCTTTCGGGCTTCTGGAGAAAACACCACGCAGCACCGAGACCGGTTTAAACCCGGACATCCTGACAGCAGGATAACTTCCAGCCAGCAATCCCACGAATAAAGTCAGCGCAATAATTCCTAAAAAAAGTTGAGGATTTTGAATTGGATTTAGACTGAGCGGTCTCTGCACCAGGTTGTTAAAAACCGGCCGAGAAATTATGACTATTAGTACAGAAAACAATACCGCCAGTGCAGACATTGATATTGACTCTCCCAAAAACTGCACGATCAACTGTCTTTTCTCCGCACCTACCACCTTGCGCA
>Ga0180433_10008561_pt1 | contig 12710 bp, 8 predicted proteins | sample SS_ome_8_FD_132980 | JGI IMG/M metagenome (GOLD analysis project Ga0180433, IMG submission 132980) | Hypersaline lake sediment archaeal communities from the Salton Sea, California, USA - SS_1_D_1 metaG | ecosystem: Environmental > Aquatic > Non-marine Saline and Alkaline > Hypersaline > Sediment... | reverse complement strand
CATCAGTGTCCGTCGCCGGGACCCACCCAATCCGTCGCGTCGGGATCGTGCACCCATACAACGCGTCCGGGATTTGCGCCCTTCGCAACTCCTATCGGCGCATTCGGGACCAGGTCGTCCGCCAGCGCTGTCTCCTCGATGGTGAGGCTTTGGGCGAACCATACCGAACCGACAGCGGCAGCGATGAATACGGCACACAGAAGGTATCGCGAACGGACAAAACAACGTTTCGCCTTGCGAAGGGCGGTGATCGACCCGACAGTGCCTGCGAGCCACACCAGAAAGGTCGAGGCTACCGGGAAAGCCACCTTCTGACATGGATACATCGCGCGGGATGGTTTCGGAATCACACGAATGAGAAACCAGAGCAGCGAGAGCAAGCCGCCAACGGCGAAACCCCACATAGGCCACCGGTCTTTCCAGGCGCGATTATGGGGCTGCTCAGTTCTCCGCCAAACGTGCGCGCCTTCTTCCGTTCTCATCGTGTTGCACTTTCCAAATCTGTTGCTGCTGTCAATGGACCCGCCCGGAACTCCGAGCCGAGATTTCGCGGTTGGACCTGCACCCGACCACGGCAGGTTGCCTTGTAAACAGAATAGTCGGAGTTGATGGGATTGTCAACACGCCATGTGCTGGTGTGTCGCTCTACAGGATCAGCAAATGCCTCGGCCACTGCGATTTCAAGACCACTCAGATGTATGCCCACCTCCAGGCGAGCGATGATGATATAGATAAGTCGTAGGAGTCTTTTGGCGGGCGGTCGGGCGCGGTCCGCTACGGCGGCTAGTAAATTGCTACCTCCCGCCATTATCCTCAAGTGCTGGTCCCCATACCAGATGTCCTGCATGAATACCTCCCCAGACCAGCTCTATCTTAGGAAACGAATGGAACGGGCCAGCCGCCGTAGAAGGCGACTCGGACATCATCTTGCGAAATCTTATGTACGTGCCACCCGCAAGCATTGCCTTTATCAGACAGTCAACTTCCGTCGTCGGTTCACCACCTTAGAGAAGCTATGCCGCCGCTTGATTGAAGGGCTCGGTTGAGTGCCTCGAGGTAAGACGTGTCCTCGTGCGCGCTGAACAGACAGTCCGCGGCATCGTCCTCGTCCATGAGGCCGGCTTTCCTCCGATGGAGAAGGCCAAGCGCCCGATAGGCCGCCGGAACATACTTGAAGAACTCTTTGTCTTCTAGAACCTGAAACATGCCAGCACGGGCCCCCTTCTTGTAAACCTTGCTAACGATGTCCAGGTAACTCTCAATGGCTTCAGGTGTCGTGCTGCACTCCGTGGCCATGCGGCCAATTTCGTCCTGCCTAGTTGCCTTTCGGAGAACCCCGCCCCATATGCAAAGCCAATACTGAAAGAACCTCGGAAACCCGAAGAGAATGCCAGGATTCTCGGTAATCTTGTTGATGGCCCGCTGCAGATACACACCGCACTCTTGCAGTAGGCTCTCACGGCCTAACTCGCTTTGCATTCGAAGGGCGGAGCGGGTGATGGCGTACATGTTCACGAGGCGGTGAAGCATCTCTACATGGATGGCTCCCTCCACAATATCGCTGCTCGCGTGTGCCAAACAGTCTGGAAGCGAAACGCCGATGTCTTCCGCGACCGTCAGGGAGGTATATTTATATTGTTTGGTAGCCGCAGCGAGGGAGTCTCGGGCCTGTTTGATCGGGTCGGTGATCCACCAGAGCTCGTGCGAGATGAATCTCAGATGCGCCTTGCTCCACTTGTTTTTCGTGCTCTTGCTTGACAGGTAGCGGCTGATTTCGAAGACCGTGATCCACCTATTGAGGCTTGAGACTCGTTCCGGTCTCTGCGCCGCCCCCGACAGCAGGGGCAGAATCCATCGGCTCAGATCTTGCCGCTCAAGGATCTGAAGGCCAAGCTGCTCCGCCAGCTGCTTGCGGTTCTCTTTGGTGCCCTGCTTGCATACCATTATGCTCTTGGTCGGAGGAGGATTCAAAATCTTTTGTAGTGACGCAAAGCTGCGAATGTCCTCGAAAGACGGGTGCCCACCCTTGCATTCAAACACGAGCCTGGATTCCTGGAACGGCGTTTGAAGCGAAGCAAACACGTCGATTTGGCAGATGATGTCACCGTCAATTTCGATGACAAGGTCGGGCAACACCGTATACCCGAGAAATGCGAGGGTCGCAGCAACTAGATCTTCAAGACTGCTGCCGGTAACCTTCTTTAGTTGGTTTTCTAGCCCGGTGCCAGCGTCTAATTGCATCACAGTTCCCCCTTAAACGCCTTGTCGAGGATGGAGGGCAGCAGGGCGTCGAGTTCGGCGGCGGTTCGTTCCTGGAAGTGCTTGAGCGCATCCACCTTTCCCTGAACGTCGTTAAGGTAAGAGACTATATGCCGCTGTTCTGTTAGCGTAGGTATTGGGATCGGCATGCTGGCGAGCATCTTCTGGTTGATTGTATTCTGACCAGCAGTGGTGATAGCAGTCCGTTCGAAGTATTCTCGCGCCAGCCTGCTGCTGGCCATTCGTGATGCGTACTCTGGGTCCAAGACGGCCCTATCCAGTCGGACTCGTATCAAGTGATCATTGAAGCAGACCGGTTCCGAGGCTCCTGGAAAGATGATACATCTTCCCACGATACTCAAACTGCCGTTGACACGGACGAATAGCAAATCTCCCTTCCTAAGTTGATACTTCTCTATCTCGCTCATCGACAAAACCCCTCTTCGAGGAGACGACAGATCGACACGACCATCCGCAACGTCAGCCAATCGAAGCACGATTGGGCCAGTCTCAATTCCCGAAGGGCGCCGCGAAAGACCATTTCTTGTGGATAAAATGCCTAACGCAAGGCGCTGAATCCTGTCAGCATGATTCTGCACCATCTTCTCGTACGCAGAGCTAATCAGCGCCTCCGACTTACGCAGTGCGTCATGCCTTAAGCCACGAGCTTCCTTGATCTTGGCAGCGAGTTCATCGATCCGCGCTACGATACGACGTTGTTCGGAAAGCGGTGGAAGAGGGACTGTTTTTTTCAGCCAGTTCTCCCGCTTGAAGACCATCTTCTCGATCACAACCCCGCTGGCACTGCTTCTTACGGTTTCCGTGAAGCGCGGCGAAAAAGAGAGCCACCAGAAGAATCTCCGGTCGACCTTCGGCGAAATCGCATACTGGTCATAATTAGTGCTAGCGATCATATTCTCCGGGATTTCCTCCGGGACCATTGCATATGCTTGATGCCAGCACTGCACACGCGAGATGATGAACGCGCCCGGAACAAGGCGGAATTGCTTCTTAGTCTTGATCTGGTGGCCGAAGAGGCGCTCTCTTTCTACCAATCCGCCATGTCGCCTTTTCACGGTGATCGTGACGTATTCTGCTGAATCATCCAACTGTACACGCTCATCGAGATAGCTGAGAATCTCACCAAGAGGTACTTCTCTCCACGCGCGCATACCGTTCATCGCCTCATCCCTTCAGATTACTCTTGATCTCTCTAACAATTGAAAGGATTCTCTCCTCTTTCCCCAGGATCTGGTCGATTAGCTCTTCAGGAAGCTTGTGTTCTAATACATCGAAACTATTTGGGTTTCTGCAATCAAGGTTATAGCGGTTAGCAGCAATTCTTTCCGCACGTACTTTCCAAGCCCATTCATTTTCCTTACGGTCGTCCCACCAAGCCAGGCAAGAGGCAAATTCCTGATACAGCATAGGTCTCGACTTGCTGTAGTTGCCTCCCTGGCGCCGTTTTGGCTGTTCGTAGTACCAGATCTCCTTCGTCGGGCCCATCCTGTCGAAGAAAAGGATGTTAGTCGGTATGCCTGTGTACGGTGCAAACACGCCGTTGGGCAGACGTACGATGGTGTGAAGGTTGAAGTTCTTGAGTAACTCCTCCTTGATGCGCGCACAGACGCCATCGCCGAAGAGTGTCCCGTTGGGAACAACCACCGCAGCCCGTCCGCCTTTCTCGGACCCGTGGCCGGGCCGTTTCAGTTTCCGCATAATGAGCTGGAGGAAGAGCAGCGCTGTTTCAGCGGTCTGTTTGTCTTCTGGAAAGTTGGCTAGAATCCCCCGTTCTTCCTCTCCACCGAAAGGAGGATTGGTCATAATGATGTCAACCCGGTCTCGGTCGCCAATCTCGTGAAGAGGGTGGCGCAGGCTGTTCAGGGGATCGATCTGAGGCGACTCTAGCCCGTGCAATAGAAGGTTCATCTGGCCAAGCAGATACGGTAAGGGTTTTGCTTCCCCGCCAAAGACCGACCTCTTCTGGACTGTTTCCCTGTCCTCAACAGTCTTGCACTGTTTCGCAAGATGCTTGAACGACTCCACCAAGAATCCGCCAGTACCACACGCGGGATCCAATATGGTTTCGCCCAGTTTGGGATCAGTCACCTCCACCATGAAACGCACCACGGGACGAGGCGTGTAGAACTCGCCGGAGTCACCGGCGGCGTCTCGCATCTCCTTAAGCATGGATTCGTACAGATGGCTCAGCGTGTGGATTTCTTCAGAGGACGTGAAGTGGATGCCATTCACCTTGTTGATTACATCCCTCAGCAGGTAACCATTGATCATCCGGTTGATTGTGCCTCGGAAAACGGTGGCAATCACATCCCTCCGGTCACCCCCGTCAGCGCCTTGAAGGCCCCTTAGGTAAGCGAAGAGCCCTGGCCCTTTCGTACCGTCGGGACGTACCGCCTCTTCGTTATTGATGAAGGAGATCAACTCATCTCCCGTAATCCCATCTTCCCTAGCAGCCCAGTCTCGCCACCGGTACGGCGGCTCAATCGCAGGGCGATACCGCTTCCTGCCGAGGACGGCTTCCTGTTCCCGAATCTGTTCCAGATCGTCGAGGAACTTCAGAAACATGATCCATGTGAGCATGGGCAGCCGATCAAGATCGCCGCTCAACCCTTTATCCTTCCGCATGATGTCGCGCGCGGACTTAATAATGCTGCCGAGTTGCTGGGTGGTAGTCAATTCCTGCGCTACCTTCTTCCGCGCTGCTGCCCCGCGTCGTTTCCCCATGAAAGCCTCCTACGCAGCGTATAGAACCGCCTGTAGTTGACCGACGGCCACTCGCAGCCTTTCAGCACCCCCGAAGAGTTCCGCTATCTCCATCACATTCCCCCGTTCTGAAATGGGCGGGACCTGGAGCACGTCCGGAAGCTTGAATTGTGCCGGCCCGTGTTCAGCATACTTCTCCAGGAGTTGTTCCAAGATTGTCTGGGCTTCAGGACCGTACTGATCGAAGAAATCTTTCTTCTCCTTTCTGAGCCGTTCCGCGCGCTCTCGTCGCGTCCTCAGAGGGGCATTATACGCCACGTGACAGAGCAGGTCGAAGGGGTCTGCCCCAGGCTGATTCGTGACCTCTCTCAGGTGGTCAAAATCGATTCCACGCTCATCCAGCAAAGAAATGATCTCAAACCGCTGCTCTGGGTCAGCCCACTTCTCCCGAAGTTCGGCCGCTGTCGGGCACAATGTCCTCACTCTTTCTGCGGTGTAATCGGTGTACCTCACGACGCGCAGCTGCTTTCCCTCCGTGTCCAGTTCGTACACGAGGTGCGTAGCTATCTCGACATATCCGTCATCATAATAGTATTTGCGTCGTTCTCCCTCAGAATCATCAGTAATCTCTGGGACTTCGTCCTCCTCGTCCACCATGGCGACGTCTTCTTCCACCACTTCCTCTGTGCCCGGAACGGTCTCACCCGACTCGTCCATCTCTTCCTCTGTGACAAGTGCTGGGTCTCCGTCGAACTCAGGATCAGCGAAATGCCGTGTAGCAGAACCCGTATAATCGAGGATGCTGAACCACAACTTGCCGTAATCGTCACGAACCCTGGTGCCTCTGCCGATGATCTGTTTGAATTCTGTCATAGACCCGACCACGCGGGCGAGTACAACGTTCTTGCACATCTGAACGTCCACGCCCGTGCTGAGTAAACGGGAGGTGGTCACTATAACGGGCGATTCCGTTTCAAGCTCCTGGAAGCTGCTGAGATGACCCCGGCCGACCGGCCCCTCGTCTGCCGTGATGCGGCAAACATAGTCCGAGTACTGTCTTGCCAGATCGGAATTCAAGTTCGTGAGCGCACGGCGCATCTCGTCCGCGTGCTCCTGGTCGACGCAAAAGACGATCGTCTTCCCAAACCGATCGTTCTTCTTCATGAAATGGGTTAGGTGTCGCGCTATGGCTTCAGTTCGGGCGCGCAACGCGACTATACGCTCGAAATCCTTGGTGTGGTACTCCTCGTCGGGGATCTCCCTCAAGTATCGGTCTAACTGTCCTTTGTCCGGTCGCCACCCGGCTGCATCCCACTCTGAGATGATCCGGTGCACGCGATACGGCGCGAGGAAACCGTCTTCAATGCCTTGGCGAAGACTGTACGTATATATTGGATTGCCAAAGTACTTGTAGGTGTCACGGTTGTCCTCTCGCAGCGGCGTAGCAGTCATTCCGATCTGGTAGGCATGTCTAAAGTACTCCAGAATCTCACGCCAATTGCTCTCATCCGCCGCGCTGCCTCTGTGGCATTCGTCAACGATGATCAGGTCAAAGAAGTCGGGGGCATACTGCCTGTATAGTCCCGGCCTGCGCTCGTCACGTGCGATTGACTGATACGTGGCAAAATACATCTCGCGACTCTTGACTGCTTCGCCGTTCTCGATCTTGTGTCGCGCATCGCCGAACGGGATGAAGTACTTGTCTTTCGGATCGTCCACGAGCACGTTGCGGTCGGCCAGGTACAGTATCCTCGGCCGGCGATACTCGCCTGCGGCGTTCCACCTCGAGTTCCAGAGCTTCCAGCATATTTGAAAGGCCACCAACGTCTTGCCTGTCCCGGTCGCCATCGTCAAGAGAACCCGGCGCTTACCCAGCAAAATGGCCTGGACAGACCGATTGATGGCAATCTCCTGGTAGAATCGAAGGGTCTTTCCAGGCAGGTTGAACGAGGGGGTCAACAGCCGTTCGACGATTGCATCGGTCGAGAGCCCTCGGGCCGCGCGCACGCGCGACAAAAGCTCGTCGGGGGTGGGGAAGCTATCCAGTTCAGTCTCAGTTCCTGCCGCAAAGTCAAACTCGATGATCCCGTGTCCATTAGTGGAGTACGCAAATTGAAGACCCAGGATTACAGCATATTCCTTCGCCTGTTGGAGACCGTCACCCGGCGCCTTGTACGCTGCTTTTGCCTCCACCACACCTATGGTGAAGTCGCGTGTGTATCGGAGCAGGTAGTCCGCCCGCTTCTGAGGCCGGCGCCGCACCTTGTCGCCAATGACGACGATACGGCCATCGGTAAAAGTCTTCTGTTCGGTGAAGGAATGCGGTTCCTCATCCCACCCGACAGCCACAAGTTTCGGGAGAACGTACTTCCTACACGTGTCGGCTTCTGTGATCATAGAGTAGCCGCCCCCCAGATCGTGACCTCCCTGGACAGTGCGAAAAGAACACTTGCCCTAGATGCAACTTATTCTAGCATGTTTCCGCGGTTTTGTCACCCCTCAAGAAGTGTCAACTACAGTCGCGAGAGAGACAAGGCCGATCAGGATGGTCGCGCAGAGCATTGCCCACGCGGTTACTGCTTTCTCAGGAACTCCCCTGTCAGTGTGACGTCCGGCCGGAACCGCAACCGCGCGAGGGAGAGCAGGTCGAAGGTGTGGTTGGCGTAGGAGGATTCGAGGATAGTTTTGTCCCGGAACACTCGGTTCACCCGCGCGGTAGCTCCGGCCGGACGTCATCGGCGCACGACACGCCGCACAGTTCGTGTGTTCTCTTCTCCAACTCACCCTACACGGGCAGTTCCCACCCCTTGCGGTATTCCTTACTCACAATGGCGGCCGGGTTACTCACGTTAGTGACCACACCCTTCTTGTTGTCCCAGTGCAGCTTCTTGCCCGATTTCACGGTGAGATTGCCGAAATTCACCATCTCCGTGAAAGGTCCGGAGTAGGCGAAATTCGAGCAGGCCGGCTCGCCACCTTTGCAGGCATCAAGCCAGTTCTGGTAGTGGTTCTGGCCCTTCACGCGAGGGAGCCACGGGTCGGGCTTCTTGTAATCGGCCATCTTCTCATCCGGCATGAGCCGTGAACGCCCTCCATACTCGCCGGTCGTGATGATACCCTTATCGCCGATCAAGAACGAGCCGTTCCTGTTTTCGTCGCCCAGCTCTTGATCTGCGGGTATGCCGCTCGGACGCTCGGGCCTGTTGTACACGCGCTCGCCGTCCTCCTGCCAATGCCCGTCGTACCAGTAGACGTCCACCGCTGCCATATCGCCCCGGGCGGGGAAGCAGTACTTGATCGTCGTGGTAAGTGGGAAGGTCTGCTCGTTCCTGCCGCGCTGCATGACCACCTCGACGGTGTAGTCAGCCGCCTCGACGAGCTTGAGCGACCAGAATATCGGGTCCATGATGTGGCAGGCCATGTCTCCCAGTGACCCACCGCCGAAGTCGAGCCAGGCGCGCCAATCATGGGGCGCATAGCCGGGGTTATACGGGCGCATAGGCGCCGAGCCGATCCAGCGATCCCAGTCCATATTTTCCGGCGTGACACGGGGTGGCAGAGGGTCCGGACGGCCCTGGTTCGCCCAGACGGGCCGGTGGGTCCAGACGTGGGCTTCGCGTACCTGGCCGATGGCGCCGCTCCAAATCATCTCGCAGAGCTCGCGCACGCCATTGCCCGAGTGGCCCTGGTTTCCCATCTGCGTGGCCACGCCGGCCTCACGTGCCGTCACGGTCAACAACCGTGCTTCAGCGACCGTGTGCGTCAGGGGTTTCTGCACGTACACGTGTTTACCGAGTTTCATCGCCATATGTGCCGCCGGCGCATGGGTATGGTCCGGCGTTGAGATCGTCACCGCGTCGATCTCCGGCATTTTTTCCAGCATATTGCGATAGTCCCGGTACTTCTTCGCGTCGGGGAAGGACTTGAAGGACTCGGCGGCGCGGTCCCAATCCACGTCGCACAGGGCTATAACGTTTTCGCGCCTGCACGCAGAAATATCCCCGCCACCCATGCCGCCCGCGCCAATGGCCGCCACATTCAGCTTCTCATTAGGCGACACCTTTGTCGGCACGACCTGCGCAGTGTTCACCCTCGTGGCACACCCTGAAGCGGCGAGGGCCGCTGTCGTCGTACCGGCCAGGAACGCACGCCGGGTCATGTTATGCTCGTTCTTCATAGCACATCTCCTCCAAAGTTATCGTCGCAACCCCATTTCGGTAGTACAACCGCTTACCCGACATTTCCCATATGCACCTGCCGGTGATCATGGCAGGCCGTCTTGCAGTCAGAATAGGCGGAGTTGATCGGAATGTCAACACGTCATTTGCCAAACTGACCGCTCGATGAGAACGACGACAGTTCTCCTGTCACACAATTTGGTTCAATTGGTAACCACCTGGCCGGGCCTTCTCAGGCGGTCAATCGATCACAGCAGTTCCATGACCAACGTGTGATCAAAGGGTGTGTAACCGGTGAGATAGACACTCGGTCCGGAGAGCTTCTCCAGCGCGCCGCGCACCTGCACATAAGCGTGCTCGCAATGTCCCGGACCGAAACGAATGGCGTCGGACCCCATGCGGTATTCAGCGAATCCCTCTTTCAGCAAGAAGGCCTCCGCCACATGGGGCACGGTTTCCACGCCAACCAGCTTTCCGCCGTCCCGCAAATTGAGCTCCACGGCGAGGGGAACATGATCCGTGCCGTAGGCGCGGATCGAGATTTCGAACCCCCTGCCAGTTTTCGCAATGCGCCCCTCATAAGCCAGACGGCACATTTCGCTCCTCTTGCGCCGTCCTTTGAGGCTCCTCCAGGCTTCCTGGCTCACGGGGAGCAACGCCGGATTGTCGATAGGCTGGAAATAGATACCCAGCATCCGCTGCTTGAAGTGGTAGGCGTTCCCCCTCTTCTCATAGCTCGTCGGCGTGAATTGTCCTTTACCGAAAAAGGCACTGGCAAAGCGGACCGCATTAACGACCGCCTCGCCGTGGTGGATGGAAATCCACCGGCTGTAACCCTTGTGCATGATCGTAGTGCTGGTCTTGCCGTGCCGTATCCGCGTGATGCCCGACCTCGGGTATTCCTTCTCGTAGTGCTCTGGAATCGGCGTTTCGGGAGGAAGGTCCGCCAGGAGTTCAGGATACTCCATGAGCCGTGCCAACTCCGCGTGTTGCGGTTCCAGGGGCTTGAGCATGGCGGCGTAGAGACCGTTCTTATCTTGAATCGCCATCGATCGCAGAGAGAACCAATACCCGCCCATGGTGTCACGGCGGTTCTGGTCCTGGCGATGGGAAATGACGGTGACCACCTCGCCGTTGGCGTGCAGCAAGTAGGCCATGGCGTCCAGATTCTTCCGCACCGGCTCGAACAATTCAGGACGATTCAGCTTCTTTGCCATCACGACGAAGGCATAGTCGACCACGATGTTGTAGGCCGCGGTGCTGCGTTCGGTATACTGCCCTTCCTCGTCGATGTCGATACCTTCCGCCAGCCACTGGTCAATCCGCTTGACGCATCTCCTGTCCGGGAAGAGTTCGTTGATCTGCGCGAGGGCCGCGCATACCACCCAGCGATGATTCGGCGTATGGATACCGCCTTTGGCCATGCCAGCGCCGGCCCGGCGAAGCAGGGCTTCCATGAGGGAGAGCACCTCGCCATCCCCATGCATCTGCGCCAGTTTCGCAGCCGAAGCCACATGGTGCACTGCGAAACCCGTATCCGGCGGCGAATTGAAGTTGGTAACCAGTAAATCGATATTCCCCGAGTCGTGTTGAGCGCGCTCCAGGAATCCCGCCGCCAGTTTCATCCGCCCGTAGAGGTCGCGACTCCCGTGATAACGGGACTCCGGATGGAAGTACGCCGCCGCGGCCTCCCGCAAGAGCAATGCCGCGTGCCGCGCGTGATGAAGGCCCCAAACGTCGGGCACCCCTCCGCACCAGCCGCTTCCCACTTCCGTGACTTGCCGTTCCAGCATGCTCTCGAGTTCTTTGTCGTGGACCTGGACCAGCGGCTGAACCGAATCGCCCTCGGCCCCGCCCGGCAGCACGAGGGAGGCGAACGAACCGATCCCCACGGCTATGGCCTCCCTACGGTTCATATACGGTGTCATTGGCGTTGCCTCACGGCTGGAAAATGCGGTCCCACTGGGCGCATCGTAGCATAAGAGAGAAAGCTTCGTCAATCTGGACGCTTGCGCCGTCGGACTTTCCGTCACCTTTTCCAAGACCGACCAACCCTCATGGGTTCTGGTCCACAAACCATCGCTCAAAGAAGTCCTGAATAGGACCGGGATAGATGGCCCGTTTCATATTCATCCAGGTGCGCTGGTCGCCAACGCCATAATAGAGGTAGGTTGTGCCGCCGAACTCGATCACGTCGGGATCGGACGCGTTGATGCCGTCGTCAATACCGTCAGGAGTAAGCATCGGGTTGGCGGAACTGAGCTGCCACTTCTTCAGGTCCTTCGACCGCGCCAGGAACGTCTCGAAAAACCACCTGGGCTTGCGATGTTCGAGGTACATCAGATAGTAGTAGCCGTTGACGTATCGGAGGCAGGGGCAGGCGGTGTAGCGATCCGTGCCGAAGACGGTATCTGGCACCTTCGTCCAGGATTCTAAATCGGTCGAGCGAGCGAACTTGATGCTGAATGGTGGATATGCGGGATCGTTCGTTTCGTATGCCATGAGGAATCCGTCGGGACCCTCACATACCGAGCTGTTGAAGAGCTGCTCGCGCGCATCTTGTTTGACGACGACCTTCTTGTCCCAGCGTTTAAGATCCGACGATTTGAATAGGGTGACATCGTTCCAGGAACCATTCGGCTCGTACCGCGCCGCGAACACATACAGGGTCTTGTTGTGCACGATGGCTGAGGCGAGACCGTGGCTTTCTCCGAACCGTGCCAGCTGCTCGCCGGTTTCAACGTCGCGCACGGTAAGGTAATAGTCCTGCGGGGTGCCACCGTGTGCTGGTCGGACGCACTCCAGCAGGCAAAGCCGATCTCGCCAGACAATAGGTGCGACCTCGCACATGTCCCGGCGCACGACACCCTCTTTGATGAGGTCCGGCTGCACTTTGGGTGGCTCCGGCGGGAGGATGGAGCGGAAGACTTCGACCGGCCAATGTCCCAGGCCCAGGAATCCTTTAGGTACCTCCTGCTGGAATTGGACGTATGCCCGGACGGAACCCTTGGTGGTATAACCAATGTCTTTCTCGGTTTCCTCCTTCTCCCGAACGCCGAAGACTTTGTACCCCATCAGCGTGCAGTCTTCGAGATCGACGTGAAGGTACTTCCCGTCCACGACACTCTGGATGATCCCTTTCGTGGGCGTCCCGTGCGGCTGCGAGAAGTTGAGCGTGATGAGCCGGCAATTCTTGAGCTGCACACGGCTATACCCGCTGTAGCCCGGGTTGCCGGCTTTCAGGGAGCATTGGGGGCTCACCATCGTGCAATCTTCCATGATAACGTCGGGATGGTCCGGCATGGTGGCGGTCTCGGCGCGCACATACATTCCAGCGGTGTCGCCCCACCAATCGAGACTCCACAGTTGGCACCGCCGATAGACAACCGGTTCCTCTGCTCTGGACACGAAGCCCGCAACGATCCCTCCGAAAGCACGGCCAATGCCGAAACAGTCCTCAACAATGACGGAGAACTCCGCACCCAGATCTGCGGTCATGTCCCAGCCCATGCCTCCTTCGGACCCGGTGGTATACAGCCGGCGGAAGAT
>Ga0180433_10008559_pt1 | contig 12711 bp, 22 predicted proteins | sample SS_ome_8_FD_132980 | JGI IMG/M metagenome (GOLD analysis project Ga0180433, IMG submission 132980) | Hypersaline lake sediment archaeal communities from the Salton Sea, California, USA - SS_1_D_1 metaG | ecosystem: Environmental > Aquatic > Non-marine Saline and Alkaline > Hypersaline >... | reverse complement strand
CTTTTTTCAAGATGTGATTCTATCTGCATACGAACACTGGTCTATCAATGTCTATGCATTCCGTGGCAAGGATTACGCAGAGTTCGGCGGCGAACATGGAGTCATAGGAGATGAAATATATTTTGGCCAGCGACATCCACGAAAAGTTGGCCGCCCAGTTGAAATCTGTGGTAGTGCTTTGTTTGTTCATCATGCTTTTGGTCCGCAGAGGAACGGACTCATGAAATGTTTGGATATTCTTCCAAAATACGAAGAACTTGCAGGAGTAACGAATGCCTGAACCCGAACCTTCCTTTGTTAATGGAGTTGTGAAGAACCCGAAGAACAAAAAAATGTTTATTAGGGTTCTGAATGTTGAAAAACCGGAGCAGGTTGTTTCTGTACAACCCTATACGGTTCATCTTGTATGCTCGCACAATCTACATCCAACTGATCTTGCAGACGCTGTTCGTGTGGGGCTTGAAGATAGTTTTTCTGGTGTGTTTGATTCTATTGTTACAAAAGGAGAAGTCTCGTGAAAGTGTCTCGTCTTATGTTCAGTTGGATCTGTGTTACCCTTGTTCTGTGTGCGAGCTTGGGATATGCGGAGGAGAAACAAACTCTTGAAACTCCGCAGGATGTTGCTGCCTATCTACAGGAGATCAGTGTTACTATCAAGGCTGGTTATGCAGAGGGATCTGGGACTGCTATTGTCCGAAAGATTGATGGGGAAGAAGTGACCTTTGTCTGGACCGCTGCGCATGTTGTGGACGGTCTGAGAAAGGAAAAAACAGTTGTTACTCCAGATGGTACGAAGCGAACGAAGGTCGTTTTTGACGATTGTTCTCTCGTTCAGGAAGTTCGTCAAGATGGGAGACGCGTCGGAGAGTGGAAGTTTGATGCACGCGTTTTGCGATTCTCAGCAGAGGAAGATTTGAGCCTGCTGATGGTTCGTAAACGTGGCTTGCTGGAAGCCTCTGCGAGGTTCTACCTGGAAGACGAGATTCCGGCGGTTGGCACAGAACTCTATCACTGTGGCAGTCCTGGTGGTCAATCGCTCGGTGCTAATTCTGTGACGAGTGGAATTCTCTCCCAAATCGGGCGTACTTTTCCTGATGAAATTGGAGAGTTTGATCAGGCGACGGTTGCTTGTCTGCCGGGTAGTTCCGGTGGTGGCGTATTCAATGTCGAGACCGGAGAATATCTCGGTATGCTGACAATGGGAATCCGTGGTCAAGACAGCTTCGCCTATTTTGTTCCTGTTCGGCGCATTGCAAAGTGGTGCGAGAATACTGAAATGGAATGGGCAGTCGATGAAGATGCCGATACTCCAACCCTGGAAGAATTGCGAAAGATGCATGTCGAGGACGTTGGCAATATCGGCAAGTTCGGTGAGGCGTCTGTTGATGAAAAGAGCAAAGATCGGTATCACCTAATCAGGACTACAGAACCTGAGATTTCGTTGTAATTGACACCTTTTCTTGTCGCGGTTCTTGGGCGACCGGCAATCGGGCCGGTCGCCCCATGGCTAAGGAGTACACATGCTATCTGCCAAATTAGTATACGATGAGAAACAATTTATTGTGCCTCCCGAAATGGGTATTCCCAAAGAAGATCAATTAGAAGGCACAGACCTTGAAAAACTCGCGGAGTTGGCTGGTAGGGTGTGTTACGACTCTCTTGGCCAGGGGCGAAGTTCTGCGCAGTTCCATCGTCATATTCTCGATGTTGGCCATCTGTCTGTTTATCGGCACTGTCCAATAAACGTGTCAATTCCAGTATCCCCATTTGATTTCAAATATCTACTGGAACTACTTATACGTATGATGAATATTCCAGGAATTTTTGTTGTTCCTGGGGATGCGCAAAACAAGGATGAAGTAGCTCAACAGATACTGTATTGTTCAGCAAATTTGCAAAGTGTCATTGAACTCGATCGATGGATTGGTGACAAAAACGGTGATCAGGAACTGCGTAATTTGCTCTATGATGTTTTTCAGCAAGTTGGATTACAGGCAGCACCACAAGTACTTTCTCATGTGAAACTGTGGGAAGATTGTTATCCTGATGGGTTGGCTTTGAAACCCACAAATCATGAAGAGTTTCGTTGGATTTCTCTGTTTTTGCAATGTGGGCGTACGGCAAGTCATGAATTGGTACGTCATGAATATCGCACAGCGAAATCACAGAGATCTACCAGATATTGTGATGAAAGCGAAACGGAGTGGATTGATCATCCACTTCTACGAAAGTTTTATGACACGGGGACGATGAAAGCCATGACCTTGCTTGGTCGTGCTCGGAGGCTTGAATCCGATGGCAAACTATTGTATCGCGATTTTGTTACTGCCTTGCAAAAATTCTTGCAAGACGGTAACGTACCCGGCTTGACGGCACGGAAGCAGGCTCGTGGTGCATCGCGTAAGTTCCTAGGATCTTCGCTGCAAACAGAAATGATTTTCAGTGCTTCGGTTGCACAGTGGAAACGAATGTTGACACAACGGCTTTCTAATCCTGCTGATGCCGAAATTCGAGAACTGTTCAGCATGATTTTGGAGGAGTTGAAAAAGAGCCAATATCACGAGAGTTTTGACACTCTTGAGACTGTTCCTGCAGACGACGGAATTGGAGTCGTTTTGAAATGATTGAGGATTTGATGTGGAGCACACCCGGAATCTTTGGTTTAGGAATGCCAATTTACTCAAGTCCCTATCTTTATGAAGAGACACGGTATCAGTATCGATTTCCTAGGAGCAAGAAAAAACGGATTCGAAAAAAATGGAGAAAAGATCGGAGGAATTGGAAGAACGCTCATGTACCTAAGATCTACATAATCAACGGAATGATAGTTATGGATCCTGTGTCATATGAAATGTATAAGAATCTTCCTGTAGAAAAGTGTACACATGCGTTGTCTAAGACGATAGGAAGACAAAATGACAGAAATGAAAGATAGTGGTGCTCGCGAAGAATTCACTTCCGGTGCTGTTAGAGATACTTCCGACAATAAGCCACGTCCTGATCTCATCTCTCCGTTCGCTAAGGAACGAATTGGTTATTGGCTGATGTTAGGAGCACGGAAGTACAAGCCATGGAACTGGGCTAAAGGAATACCTATGAGCCGAATTGTTGAGAGTTTGGAGAGACATCTGATGGCCTTTCAGCAAGGATTGGAAGACGAGGATCATCTTGCTGCGATTATGTGCAATGCTATGTTCCTGCTCGATCATGACGAGCGAATTAAGCAAGGGCTTTTACCTGCAGAATTCAATGACATGATTTCTTTTGGAGACTTTTCAGAATGTTCGAAATCTACTTAACTTGGGCATTATTCTTATTGATTGTTTACGGAATCAGCGCAACTTCCGTATGCTTTTGCTTCTATGACAGTTGGAAGCGTAGTCAGAAGAGATGCGAGCAAATCCGCAAGTTGTATGAAAGCAACCTTACGAGTTACGAGGAACTATTACACGCATATCAACTACTTGAAAAGCAAAAAGTTGTGATGTCACAACGTCTTATTTCTTATCTTCAATGGGATAAGAAATGTATCGATAGTCTAATCGACAACATAGACAAGAACTTTGGGGTTAAATAAGGTACTCAACATGGCTCATCCTGCTGAAACGTATGTCAGTGATGCTATTCGCACGGAATCGAAAGTCGGGAACCTGTTTCTGTCTATTCAGGAAGCGAGGTTGCTTCATTCAATTTTGGGAAAGATGGACGAAATTGGAGAGCTTGCTAAGGAATTAAAAGCGTATCTTTGGTATGGAAAAACACTGGATCATACGAATTGCAAAGAAGAATTGGGAGATGACTTATGGTATACAGCACTTGCAATGTCAGCACTGGAAACTGATTTTGATGAAGTCATGCAAAAGAACATTCAGAAATTGAAAACACGATATCCAGATAAATTTGATACTGAACGTGCTATTAATAGAGATATTGGAAAAGAACGAGATGTACTGGAGAGTTAGATGTTGGTGTTATCACGCAAGCCATCCGAACGTGTAATAATTGGAGATGATATTACTGTAATAGTTTTGGAAATCACAGGCGAGAGAGTAAAGCTTGGATTTGATGCTCCTAAGTCTGTTCCGATCAATCGTGAAGAAGTGCTTCAGAAGATTGAACTTGCGAAAGAGACGGAACAACAATGAATAACTATATGCCATGTCATCAATATCAACGGGATAAAGCTGCCGAATTTGATTTCCCAATTCTCAATGTTGCGTGCAAGGAAGACCCAGCGCATCTTGGTTTGGATTTCGATGCGACCAACGTTGATATTGAAGATTATGATATCGAAACAGATACGGATTTGTACTCAGTGCCAAATTTCCAAAGAATGTCTGCACTTTGCCTAACATTTCAACCACGAACGTTTGCTCATATTATCATCGGAGAGTTGCTGGAACACTGTACGATAAAGGCAGCAAGAATTGTATTGCGCGAAGCTTATCGAGTGTTGACCAGAACCGGAAAATTGACACTGACTTTTCCTCAGGACAAGCGTACTCCAAGACAACAACGACCGGCAAACGAGCTAGTCACATATTGTGACGGTATTGTTTCCTGGCATCAAACTGTGTGGTCAGACGAGATGCTTGAAGAACTTTTTGCAGTAGTCGATTTCAAAGAACTCAAGCAACATCGAAAAGTTTTGGATTATGACATCTGCAGATGCAAGGGACTAGGCATTGTTCTTGCAAAAATATAGGAATATATAATGTATTGGATTCAGACGTATTCCGGAAAAAAATTTTCGTATACAGATCCACAACCAGAGTCAATCGCCAAGTCAGATATTATTGCAGCTCTTTCCAGGGAATCTCGGTATGCCGGTCATACGAAATGGACGTATACCGTAGCGCAACACAGTGTGTATTGTTCGCAAATGATTGACCCAGAATTTGCAAGAGAAGCATTTGCACATGATTTTGCAGAAGCGTATATCAAGGATCTACCACACCCTTTGAAACAACTCATAAGAGAAATATCTGGAAATACATGGCGAACAATTGAAAACCGGATTATGGAGGTAGTCTCGGAAGCAGTCGGTGTAACCTTTCCATTCGATGCTAAGGTCAAACAAGTTGATCTTCGTATGATGAGTACGGAACGTAAATATCTCTTAGGTGAATCTCCTGAACCTTGGGATTGTAATTTAGCACCATTTGATAATATTGCAATTGAAATCTGGCCTAGATATCACGTAGTTACAGAAATGCTCACTCGTTGGAATGAACTTGGTCTCGCAAATCCAGGATAAATTATGATACAAGCAATTTGGTCTGGTGGTCAAACCGGCGCGGATCGTGGTGCTTTGGAAGCAGCACAACTTCTAGGCTTAAAAACAGGTGGTTGGATTCCAAAAGGCTTTCGCGCAGAAGATGGATTGCATCCAGAATTCTCAAGACTCTATAATCTTAAAGAACATGAATCAAGTGACTATTCTCCACGAACTAAAGCAAATGTCCATGATACAGATGGAACAATTCTCATCGCAAAATCACTCCAATCTCCAGGATCGCGACTCACGATTCACTATTGTGAAAGATTGGGAAAACCGATTCGTATTGTCAGGATGGGTGATCCGTTTCTTGCAATAACCTTCTTCTCGTGGATTGCCAAATTCAAGATTCGGATTTTAAATGTTGCAGGAAATCGAGAGAGCAAAGCTCCTGGAATCCAGCAATATACCAAAGAGTTGTTTTTAGAAATGTTCGAAGAAGCCAAAACACGAGAATTACTTGTGAATAGAGATGCATGACTGGGAACCATCCAACCGGGAAAAAAAGTTTGCTGGTCGTCACAGGAAAGGGAGATTCTTTTGCATACACTGTGATGCAGCAATTGTTCATCGAGGTGAAAAGTGTCCGGTATGCGGGCACAAAGATAAAGGATCGCAAAGACGCTTAAAGAAGCATAGGGTTGATAATGCCGAATCTTAATGTTCTCCAAGACATGTGGTTGACAGATGAACGCTTCCTTTCGCATAGCGAGGAACAAAAATTAATTGGATTACAAATCGAATACATAAAGAAGCTCGAAGAATTTCTAGAAATATCTCACGAAGCTGACAAACTCTTCGCAGTAGAACCACATGAGCTAGAAGAGTTGCGAGAGGAAAACGCTGATCTTTTTAATTGGCGCGCTCGCGTTATTGAAGCTTTGGGCCAAGACATGGACATTTCTGCTGGTCGTGCCGTGGAGTTGATCAGAGACTTGAAACAGCATAACGACTCTTCTGAAAGTCCGACAGAGATACATCAGGAGAACGATAAAACTGACGAGGTGTTTTATCTTGACCAACTTCCAAAACTAGTATCCAAGTCTTGTGTATTCGAACAAAGCGCGGATTCGTGCGATGATCGAGATTATCAATATCTGAAAGTAGAAACTGAAGATGCTGGTGCTGGTGTTTATCTGACACTTGGAACAGAAAGATGGTCACTTGATATAACAGATGACGAAGAGTGGAAACAGTTTCGTAATATGTTGATGTCTGTAGCTGAGAATGTTGAGAGTGTATGAGCAATTTCATTCTGTGGGTTTTGTCTGTATCAATTGGTATTTGGTTGATGTGGCGTGTTGAAAAAGATGATCTTCGAGTCTACCAAGAAACCAGTCACGCGAAGTGGCGCAGAATTTTGGGCAAGTAATATGAATTGGATTTTTACTAAATTACCCGGACGACTTCTTCCAGATCTTGACTTTTGGCGAGATCGACCAGTTTTCATTACTGGTGGCACTGGCTTCTTGGGATCATACATTGTCGAGCTTCTTGTCTATGCAGGTGGTCAAGTTGCAGTTCTTGATAACGGGATAACAGGCTGCGATCTCAATCTGTCAGAAGTTAAGAATCGAATCGACATTCATTACGGATCTATTGGTAGCGAAAGACTAGTAGAATATCTCGTTGGGAAAGCAAAGACCGTTTTTCATCTTGCTTCTCATATGGAAGTCCGAAAAGCTGTGGAGGCTCCGGCGATTGATTTCGAGACGAATGTTCTTGGTTCTCATAATGTATTTGATGCTGTTCGCAAGAATAAGGTTGAGCAGTTCATCTATGCCAGTTCCTGTGCTGTCTATGGAAAAGGGATGGCCTACGATAGTGTTGGCCTACCGGTTCCGAATAATCCATATGGCGTGGCGAAGCGCACGATGGAGATGTATGGTGAGATCTACCATAACATCTATAATATGCCGTTTGCTGCAATAAGATTGTTCTCGCTTGTCGGGCCTAGAATGCGGCAGACAGTGATTTTTGATCTTCTTCAGAGATTGTCACAAGACCCAACTAAAATGACAATTCTCGGTGACGGGCTTGTGACTCGCGATTTCAACGATGTGCGACTTGCTGCCGCTGCAATGGTTAAATTGGCAGAAAAATCTCCTCAGAATCTCGTCTGTGATCTTTCTGGGCAATCGGTTCATAACATACGTGAGATTGCCATGATGCTTCTTGAGATTCTTGGAAAATCAGAGATACCAATCGAATACACAGACCGAGCATCGGCCGGTGACATGGAATATCTGTTTGGCAACAACGCAGGAATTTCACAGTTTATAGGCCCAACTCCAACGTACGTTAGCCGCGATGGGTTGAAAGAATATATCGAGTGGGCAGACGCGACATTTCATTGGGGTTTGCTAAAATGACCGATACAGAATTGCTTCAATTCATTTGTGATCGTGCCGAACCGTGTGGATTTACTGGTGGTGGCGTTGCACTAAATGCACACCTATGGCGACTTCCGAATTGCGATTTCCGCGTTGATTCGGATCTTCTTTCGTGTGCACAAAAGTCTTGGAAAGACAGACAAATCGATATTCTTATCAGGAAATTGTTTAATGGGATAGAGGGGCTTGTTAGTGAAGAAGAGGCTAAAAAGTTTGAACACATTGACCAAGTGATGAAAGAAGCGGCCCGTGTAATATCTGAACTGCAGATCGAAAGGTAGAAATGACTGACGTTCCAGAAATTCTTATGTTCATGAAACAGGTCAAGCCGTGGTACACAAAAATGCTTGCTAGCGTGGCTGCTACATGTCAGCACCCCTTTACCATTCATATTCAATATGATACGGAAGCTACTGCATTCAAAGCTTGTAATGATGCAATCAAAAGATCAACAAGTAGATATGTTTGCATTTGCGACGATGACGTGGAGTTTCTTGAGGTCAATTGGCTTTTGGAACTTGTCTCATTGTTGAAACGTTTTGATAACCTTGCATGCGTTGTTCCATATGAAATCAAGAATGAAACGGATCTTGCGAGATTCCACGAGGTAGGTCGCAAAAACTATCTTGGGCACTCAGATCGCTTGATTTTTCTGACTTGGGTAGCTGGATACGTATCATTGTTTGATCGTGAAAAAGTGCCTCACATTTATTGCGACGAGGGATTGCCAGGTAAATATGGTATGTCTGATATGGACCTGTGTCTTCAGGTCCGAGATGCTGGGTATGATGTCGGCCTGACCACTTCGACAATTGTTGCCCACCTACTGAAACCGCTTGACCCGGCCTTCCGAGATAAGTATGGAATTGCCCAAGAGGGTGATACGACGATGCATGAACAACATGTGAATTATATGGCTTCCAAGTGGGGTCAGATGTTTTTGGAATCATATCGACCAAAAGCACTTGGGTTTGTCGATCTGGAAGGATGATATGAGTACGGCTATTATTGGTGCCGGTCTTTCGGGACTCTGCTATGCCAAACAATCTCGGGAACCAACGGTTATCTACGAACAGAATGATCATCCTGGAGGACTTTGTGTATCACATTATAACAATTGGGGCGTACTCACAGATGTCGGTCCACATATCTTCTTTTCAAAAGATAAGTCGTTGTTGAATTTCTTCTTGCGCCTCACAGAAATGAAAAAGCATAAACGAATGAATCATGTTCTGTGCAAGAAGAGACTTGTCGAATACCCATTCGAAAACTACTTGGGTATGTTACCATCGGACGATTGTCTTCGTTGTGTCCAAGAATTCAAGAAGCGACCGAAATATAAGACGGCACCAAAAACTCTAGACAAATTGTTTCTGAGTCTTTTCGGAGAAGGAATCTATGAACTCTATCTGAAGCCATACAATCAAAAACTTTGGAAACGGCCATTATCAGAACTGTCTGCAAAGATGGGAAACAGGATTCCGCAACCACCGATGCAGCATATTTTGGATTCTGCTGCAGGAAAATATCATACTGGATTTGAACATCAGGCAAATTTCTATTATCCGCGATTTGGTGGGTGCTTCTCAGTGCTTGGCAATCTGTATTCAATTGTCGAAAAGCAGTCGCAGATATTGTTGAATAAAAGAGTTCTGTCGTTACAAATCCAAAAAAATGGACAGATCGAGATTGTTTTTACGAGCGATCGAACCACTGACGCAAAACGTTATGACCGTGTGATTAGTACTGCTCCTTTACCGGAAATTGTTCATCAGATATTACCGAAAGCACCAAAGAAGGTTCTCAATGCAGCACAGAGATTGAAATATATTGGAATTTCTGTTACTGCTGTTCATGCGGCAAAATGCAACATTAAGAACACGTTTGCTCTTACGATTCCGTCAAGTTATGCTTGTTTTCACCGTATGACTAGCATTGATTATTTTGGGACAGAATATCAAGTTGGTACTGGATCAACGATTTTAGTCGAAACGAGTCACAATGAAGAACTAGAGCCGTTCGATGCGGAACTTACAAGAAAGGATGTCATCTTGGGGCTGCACAACTTGGGGCTTGTTCCATCAATTCATGTTCTTGACTCTGCAATCCGTTATTTTAAGTATGCATACCCTGTTTATACACTCACGCATACACAAGATGTTACGACAATACGTGATTGGCTGAGAACTCAACAGATCATTCCTCTTGGCAGATTTGGATCTTTTGAGTATATCAATATGGACAAAGTCTACAAACAAGTAAAGGATGAACTACAATGAAAAACGTGCTCGTTACCGGCGCTACTGGCTTTGTTGGCTCACACATGTTGGATTATCTGCATAAGAATACAACTCATGAAATCCATGCCACAAAGCGCCTGAATGCAGATCCTACGAATATCAAACATATGACTGATGTTCAATGGCATGATTGTGATCTTACCGATCCTTTGTCGTGTCAGATAGTTATTGGTCGTTGTAACCCAGATGCTATCTTCCATTTTGGGGCACTTAGCTGGGTTACGCCGTCATGGAATATGCCTTCAGCGTATATGCAAACAAACGCCATTGGAACGATTAATTTGTTTGAAGCTGTCATGGCAAGCGGCGGTTGGAACACAAAGATTCTCGTCTCCTGTACACCTGAAGAATATGGATACGTCACAAAAGATAGTATTCCCCTGACTGAAGACTCACCGCTTGCTCCAGTGAATCCTTATGCGGCAAGCAAGATGGCACAGGATGCGGTTTGCCAGAGTTATTCTGCTACATATCCAAGTGTTCTTAAAATCGTGCGTACCAGAGTGTTCAATCACGAAGGTCCGCGAAGACGGTCGCACGGTGCTATTGCGTCTTTCGCCAAACAGATTGCCCTGATTGAGCAGGGTCAAGATCCTGTTGTTTATGCTGGCAATCTTGACGTAACTCGTAATTTTACAGACGTTCGAGATATGGTTGAGGCGTATTATTTGGCTATGCTGTACGGCGTACCAGGCGAACTCTATCTGATTGGATCAGAAAATGTTTTTACTATACGACAGTGTCTTGATGAACTAATCGCCATGTCCACTAGGAAATCGGAGATTAAGGTTGTCATAGATCCAGATCGCGTGCGCCCAACCGAGGTTCCTCTGTTGATTGGTGATTACAGCAAATTTCAAAAACTGACAGGTTGGGAACCAGTTACTTCTTTCGAGGACACACTGTGTAGTGTTCTTAATTACTGGAGAGACGAAGTGCAAAAATGAAAGTTGTAGGTATAGCATTTCTCATATTGATGCCAGCTCTAGCAGTTTTTCTGAACAACATCGAATGGGTAAAAATTTGTGCTTTGTACCACTGTCTAGGAATCCTACTTTTGGGTCTGGATGAGTTTAGGAAAAGCAAATGAATACGCTTTATATTGTTACCGGAGCTGAAGGCTTTATTGGTCGGAGAGTTGTTCGAGAATTACTTACTACTCAAGATTTTGTAATTGGTGTCGTTCGCACGCTCGAACGAAAGTCGGAAGACGCCTTTAATCATCCGTGATATCGAAGAGTTTGTCCAACTAGAGATAAGTTTGTGTACGTACTCGAACGGTTGGCCAACCGTTGTTTTCCAGACGCAACGGGATATGGACCCATCATTCATCTTGCAGCGCCGACTGATCATGCTGTATTGCATGATGAAGAAGCTATGTACGATTTTCACCTGAATATGACTGCCAAGGTGGCCCAGCTATCTAATGAATTAATGACTGATCTCGTTCTTGCGTCATCAGGAAAAGTGTACGGCACCCCAAAAATCAATTCTTTATCACTAGTAGCTCCTACAACCATTCTGGGAAAAGCAAAGTTCATGGCAGAGCAAATTGCCAGCACTATTTGCGAACAGCATGTTGCGGTAGCTCGCATCTTCAATGTGTTTGGACCTGGACAGAGGAAAGGATATTTAATTCCTGATATCCTCAAACAAGTTGCGGAAGGCAAAACAACCATCGAGCTTCGTAATTCGGCTGTTCTTCGCGATTTTATCTATGTACATGTAGTTGCAAAAGCAATATCGGTCATTGCCAGAAACGTGTCTAAGATGAGAACGCCATCTGAAATTCATAATATTGCTTCTGGAACTCCTAGAACACCAGCGTCTCTTGTATTGGATATTGGTAGAATTTTGTCAAAACGACTAGCTATTTTGCCTTACAGCAGCGAACCACCAAAAAATGAGTTGTCAGCAGAGATTGTGATACCAAGTCGTTATGTAAATACGTACAATGTGTGGAGTCAATATCTGAAGGCAACTGTGATTGCGTATCCCGGATTGGAGGTTTCTTAATGCAAGCTGTAATCTTAGCTGGCGGTTTTGGAACGAGAATACAAGACATAGCCAGAGATAAGCCAAAATGTCTTCTTGAGGTCGGCAGGAGACCTGTATTGTTTCAACAGTTCGATCTTCTCCGAAGGGCAGGGATTCGAGACGTAATCATTCTTGCTGGAACAAAGGCAGATCAAATTGTCAAGGTTGCCGACAGAGGATATGAATTTGGTCTGAATGTTACCGTGATTCAAGAAGACCGTCCAAGAGGAACCGGTGGCGCAATCGTCAAAGCATTGCCTCTTCTTACCAACAGTTTTCTGGTACTTTTCGGTGATGTCTTTGTTAATATGAATTTGAGTAATCTGTTAGTTTGGCACTTTATCAAAAGAGCAGATGCCACAATCGTAACGAAACCCAGTTCGCACTATCTGAATGCTCTTCTTTTCGATGTTGACAACGATGGAAGGGTTGTAGATTCGGGAGATGCAATAGAGTGTGGGCCATTCCAGAACATAAGTTTTGCCGGTATTGCTGTTTGTTCAAAGAGATTGTTTGACAGAGTCTTGCCCGGTAGATACGATTTTGCAAGAGAAATTCTTCGGAAAGCTATCCCAAACAAGCAGATTTACAGTTATCGCTTAGTTGAATATGCAAAAGATATTGGAACACCTCGGGGATTCGAGCAGGCATGCTACGACTATCAGCTGGGAATAACCGACATACATCGTAGATCTGCCATTTT
>Ga0180433_10008556_pt1 | contig 12712 bp, 10 predicted proteins | sample SS_ome_8_FD_132980 | JGI IMG/M metagenome (GOLD analysis project Ga0180433, IMG submission 132980) | Hypersaline lake sediment archaeal communities from the Salton Sea, California, USA - SS_1_D_1 metaG | ecosystem: Environmental > Aquatic > Non-marine Saline and Alkaline > Hypersaline >... | reverse complement strand
AGGATATCCTTGTTCATGGATTACTCTTTAAATTTTATGAAATCGCCTAATGTTAAACCCTGAGAGGATGTTTGTTGCGATGACGCATTTACCTTCTTTACTTCTTCAAAAAGGATGATGGTAAGTTCTTTCTCAAGTTTTGAAGCTAGCTTATCTGAAGGACGCAGTTCGCCATTCTCAATTTTTGAGATGGTAACTGTTCGCTCACCGATGTTAAAACCAAGCTGTTCACGTGTAAGACCTTTCTTCTCACGTGCAGTTTTAATAACTTCAGCCCACTCAGAGATCAATTCTCGATTCATCCCCTCATAAACATCTTTTTGTTTAATTCTTCTACTGCGCCTTATAAGAGATTGCTGCACCTGTATAGTGGGATCACGTGCTTCTTTTACACCATGACCATGTCTCATACATGATGGACAAAGCATCATTCTCACCCCCTCTATCTCAGCGGGCCTGCATCTCTCACCACACTCATTTCCACAGAGTTCACATTGCATATGGCTCCACCCGGTTTCTTATATGATTGCACAGTTATTTTTGATGATCAATTCTTTCTAGATCAAACCTGCTTTTTGAAGTGCCATCAAATCCTCTGTGCTAAGTTTCTCACCACGTTTGAAGCGTTCAAATATTTCATTTGCCTCTTTATGAACGGTTGAGTCCTCGGTTTTCTTTTTCCGTTTGAACTGCTGATCCCATTCAGAGGATAGCTTTCGTTCCATTTCGTGGATCTTGTCAACATGAGTTATAAATTCACGGTGAACATCATCAGCTTTTATCTTAGTGTTAACAATATTTTCCTGAACTTCGTTAACACGTTTAATAAGATTATCTAATTTATTTACAAGAACGATCATATCCTCATGTTCTTGTTGTGCTCGTGATGCAAGAGCTTCAACACTTTCATGTTGTTTTTCAGCCTTTAACTTGAAATCCTTTTCTTCCTCGATCGCTTTTTTAAGCTTTGGATCTTGGTTAATGATTTCTTCTTGTTTTTTTATTTTAGAATGAAGGTCAGATATTGTCTCAATGAGTTTCTTTTCTTTTTGAGGGGACATTGGTTTGGTCATTTGTTCTGTCTCTAGTGTATGAAGTTGTTTTCTAAGTGCTGAAAGGTTTGTTCCTGACGCAGATGATCGTTTTCGTTCGATGGTCCTGATTTCTTTTTTTGTTTCCTGACATTTCTCATTAAGTGCATCTCGTTGTACTTTTGCATGTTTTACTCGTTCGTTTAGTTCGTCTCGTTTCTTTTTATGTTCAGCTATGTCGTTACGAATTTTTCGTATTGTTGCATTTAGCGTATCTCGTTCTTCAGCAAGTTTTTTTGATTGCGCATGGAGAGTATTTCGCTCTTCTTTCAATTCGTTTGCCTTTTTCTGAAGTTCGTCTCGCTGTCGTTTAAGATCTTCTACTGATTCGTCCATATGAATCCTCAATGAGCCTTCTTTTCAGGGTAGGGTAAAAGTAAAGTATTTATTAAGTATTTCGAAGGATAAAAGAACATTACTACACAACCCTTTTCTATAAAACGCCACCATTATTATTGTCTTATTATATTAATATTTTTCCTTCTGTTGGATTTCTTTGAACACTTTTATTGAAATAATACCCCAATCCATCATATGTAAGAGTGATAATATCTGGTTTTCTTTCATTTCATCATATATCTATGACCAATCATATGTTCATATATGAACTATCTATTACCAAATTCCCCCAATTCCAAAATCATCTCTTTCATGATGCTCATAGGAAGATCATCGGTTTTCTGGAATCGGACACAACCTCGCCCGAGGTTTAAATCTTTAAAATTTCTCCGGTATCTATCAAGTATCGTTGGGTTGAGAACATAAAAACTGAGATGATGTTTTTGTGCAGCATATGAACATATGTTTCTTTTCAATCTATATGTTGGCATATGATATGCTATTGTTTCAGTTATATCAGGTATCGTTTCAAAAATTAGAATACGGATTCGTTCTAAAGAATCTCGGTTCTCAGCAGATAAATCTTCAAGGTATTCATCCACTCTTGTATCCTTCTTAATCATATTTTCTATAATATTATAAATTGGTATATTATATCCTTTAGCTTGATTTTTCATTTAGATCCCATTATAGATCATTATTTAATGTTGACCAAGATTCACTCTGATTATTTATCAAAAATCAATCATATCATTTTATAATTTTATTTTTAAAAAAATTAATTAAATACCCTTTCTTCATTACATTGTTGTGAGGATGAGATGATGATAAATACTTGGGAACAATTTGGTAGAAATGCTGGGATGATCTGGCAGACACTTGAAAAATATGGGCAACTATCAAAAGAGAACCTTCAGGAAAAAACACAATTACGAACATATGAGATAGATATTGCTGTTGGATGGCTCGCACGTGAAGATAAAATATCATATGATAATAATATGTACCAGCTCCGTGAAACCAATTTGACCGATACCATTGGTAAAAACGCTGGACTTATATGGGACGCTCTTTATAAGCAGGGTGAGAGTAGCATCGATATATTAAATGAACACACACATCTTTCAAAGAACCAGATATACCAGGCAGTTGGATGGCTCGCACGTGAGGATAAACTCAGTTTTTCCACAAAACTAGGAGACTGATACAACAAAATTTCACCATATTAGCATGCCTATTTACAGTGGTCAAGCTTATTAAGCTGTCTATGATACCATCAGAAAAACATAGAAACAGTGATGGTTCATGAATGAATTCCTTCAAAAAGAACTAAATTTACAATATTTTCATGATAATAACTATGTTCGAAAGAAATGTGAGAACTGTGGTTGTTATTACTGGACATTGGATAAAGAGAGCACGCTCTGCGGTGATCAACCCTGTGTCCCTTTTACTTTTATAGGTAATCCTTTAGGTAAGAAACCATTAAGTCTTGCTGAGGTACGAGAGGGATTTCTCAGTTATTTTGAAAAACACGGACACAGCAGACTGCATTATCCCATCTATAATGAACGATACCCTGTTGTTGCACGATGGCGTACAGATATCTATCTGACCATTGCATCGATTGCAGATTTTCAACCTCATGTAACCTCTGGAACGGTTCCCGCACCAGCTAATCCCCTTGTCATCTCTCAACCATGTATACGATTAAACGATCTTGATCAGGTTGGTATCAGCGGTAGACATCTCACAACTTTTGAGATGATGGGACATCATGCATTCAACAAAGAGGTAAATGAGATCTATTTCAAGGAGAAAACAGTACAATTCTGTGATGATTTCTTTGTAAACACAATCGGCATCCCAAAGGAGGCCATCAATTATAAAGAACAGCTTTGGAATGGTGGCGGAAATGCGGGTCCTTGTTTAGAAGTGGTGGCAAGAGGATTAGAAATTGCGACCCTCGTCTTCATGAATATGAAGGCAGATAGAAACGGAGAATATACAATCGAAGGGGAAACCTATACCACAAATCCTCTTAACATTGTTGATACAGGCTATGGTCTTGAACGTATCGCATGGATCACACATGGAACAGAGAATATCTATGAAGCGGTCTTTCCCAATGTCTTAGAATGGATACAGAACCATGCCAAGGACATCTCCAACAAACAAGCATTCTATTCTCTTGCTGATCATTCAAAGGCACTTGCATTCATGCTAGGTGATGGAGTAGTACCATCAAATGTCAAAGCCGGATATCTCGCCCGGCTTCTCATAAGACGTGCCCTTCGATTTATAAAAATTCTAAAGATAGATACAACCCTTGAAGAACTGGTCACTTTTCAACTCAATGAACTAAAAAAGGAGTTCCCATCATTGATCACCCAGAAAGACACGATCATTGATATGCTTCAAATAGAAACAAAACGATATGATGAAACGTTATCAAAAGGAGAAACCCTTGTCCGCCGTATCATTCAAGATAACGAACCATTTACTCCCGAAACGCTCATTAAACTCTATGATACACATGGTATGCCACCATCCGTGGTACAATCTATTGCAGAAAAAGAAGGAGTAACTGTTACGATACCAGAAAACTTTGATTCAATGTTAGCAACACTTCATTCCCGTGAAAAAGAGGATGAGATCGTTCAAAACACTAGAGAGAACCTTCCTTTAACAAAGCCCTTGTATTATGATGATCATTATAGAAAAGAGTTCGAGGCGACAATTCTATGGTCCAATAGGACAGATGATGGAACAGAGATCATTCTTGACAAGACCGCATTCTACCCTGAAGGCGGTGGCCAACCTGATGATAAAGGAACCATTGCTTCCGCTGATAAAGAATTCCCTGTTAAACGAGTATATAAGGAAAATGGTGGTATCATCCATCTTATTGACGGTTTTTTAGAAAAAGGGACACAAGTTTCTGGAAAAATCGATTGGGAAAAACGATATCAACTTATGAAACATCATACAGGCACACATGTTGTCAATGGTGCATTGCAAGAGTTATTCGGTAGTCATATCTGGCAGGCAGGATCCCAACTTGGGTTAACCGATGCCCGATTTGATTATGCCCATTATAAACCCCTCTCTGACAATGATATAAGAAAGGTTGAAGAAAAATCAAATGAGCTTATTCAGAAAAACATCCCGGTCAATAAAAAAGTGCTTGATAGGAATACGGCGGAAAAGACCTATGGCTTCCGATTATACCAAGGAGGAGTGCCACCTGGAAATAGCATCCGGGTATTAGATATACCTGGCGTGGACGTGGAAGCTTGTGGTGGAACACATCTTAACAATATCGGTGAGATCGAAAAGATCCGTATCCTGAAATCTGAACGTATCCAAGATGGTGTCAATCGTATCGTGTTTGCTGCAGGAAAAATGGTCGATAGATATCAGGAGGAGGAACGTATACATTACAATAAGATCGTAAGCATGTTGAAACCAACCTATCAGATCATCAAAGACCCTGATGACATCTCAGCTGAGATCAAAGAAGTTACAACCCTTTTCTCGGTACCAGTTGACCAACTTGATAAGACCATAACTCGATTTCTCAATGAGACAAAACTGGAAGGAACAACGACACTCTCAAGTCTTCCTGAAGCTTGTACTCATCTGTTCGACCGATGGAAGAAAACAAAAAAACAACAGAAAAATATTAGTGATGATCAAATAGACCGTATAAAGGAATCTGCGGAATCTATACCTGGCACCCCATTCAAGGTCATAATAGGTAAGACAAAAACAGATGGAAATGCAACTGCTGGCGCATTGATAGAGGAGCCAGGATTCATTGTTCATATCTATGATGGTAAAAAGATCACATCAGCCGTATCAGAAAATGTTCCATTGGATCTTCGAGAGGGTATTGCATCGGAGATAGGAAAACTGTTAGGTGGAAGTGGTGGCGGACGACCAAAAATGACCCAAAGCGGCGGACCGCATCATAACAATGTGGATAAAGCCTTGGCAAAAGCAAAGGAACTGACAATCATTTACCTGAAAAAAGAATAATTACAAAGTGAATAATAGAATATAATAAAAAAAATGGTTTAAAGCTGGATCGTGAGATGTGCTGCTGTGATTACAACCATTGTTGCAATGCTTAATGCGATGACAAACCATGGCGGGATCTTCAACGCAGTTTTTTCTTCAGCATCAAAATATCTAATCAGACCTGCAGAGGAATGAAATCCTTCACCTTTCTTTTGTTTTGCCATGAATCACAACGACTCCAATACCTTTTATTATACACACATCATCATTTCCCCATATTTTAGCTTTTCGTCAGAATCAGAGTGAAATCCTATTCAGAAGACAATAGTATGAAACATTGATAATGATTTTTTAAAGCAAAAAAGTAATTATTTCACACAACAAACCTATCAAACATACAATCGTTCACCCGCCAGATATCATAAAAAATCTGTTTCTCCTGCAAGGATCTTCAGATAAATGATCATCAGGGAACGGTATTGGAGCAAACATCTAAATACAATTTATCTATTCCTACCCATAGGGTGAGTGATACGCATGAAAGAGATTGATGCGCTTATCGAAAAGGCTTTAAAATATAAGGAAAGTGGTCTGACCGATCACGAAATCGCTGAGGATCTTAATGTCTCAAAAGAAACTGCTATTTGGCTTTTAAACAAGGGTAAAGAGAAAAAACCTGAGGGAGATCTAAAGGTTGGATGGAGAAGTCTAGGGGTACATCCAACAAGAATGAGAGCTGTTGCTGATGCAATGGTAGAAATCATTTTAGAGGAAATAGAAAAAAAGGATCTTTGTATCGATACAATCGTTGGTATTGCAATTAACGGTATACCTTATGCGACATTGATAGCTGAGGAGCTTGATCTTGAACTTGCGGTATTTAGACCGCACCATGAAAAAATCGGAGCTTTTTCATCAAATTATGCAGATGTCAAAGATAAGACCGTGGTAATAATCGATGATGTCGTTGGAACAGGTGACACATTCAAGAGCGCAATCAAAGCAACAAAGAAAGAAGGCGGTAACGCTGGTCTACTAATAGCAATATTAAACAAACGTGCACAGAACGACATCGAAAAAGTACCATTACGTTCCCTTATCCGAGCAAGGGTCATATAGAGATCCATTTTTCAGAGGGATACAATTCTTCGAATGAATCATTGATAATATCAGTGGGTGTCAATATATGCATTGGGCAGATGTTCTAGCAGAGGATTTGATAAAGGATGGTATAAAACATGTACTTGCAACAGGTATCACTCCCTCCGGACCGATCCATATTGGAAACATGAGGGAGGTTTTGACCACTGATGCTGTCTATCGGGCACTTGTAAAACGTGATGCTGATGTTGAATACATCTACATCGCAGATGATTATGATCATCTCCGAAAACGATATCCATATCTTCCCAGTTCATTTGAGGAACATGTCGGTAAACCAATCTCAGATATACCCTGTCCATGTGGAAAACATGATAGCTATGCAGATCATTATCTTTTTGATTTCTTAAAATCCTTAGAAGAAATCGGTATTCATCCTCATGTATACCGGGCAAAGGAGATGTATACCCAGGGGATGTATGCAGAATATATTCAAACAGCGCTTGAACGAACAAGTGAGATCCGATCGATAATTGAGACCATCTCAAAACGCACATTACCAAAGAACTGGATACCATTCAATGTTCAATGTGAACAATGCGGACGGATGACCACGACAAAACCCGTTCTCTATGAATATCCCTATGTTGAATATACTTGTTCCTGTGGCCATGCTGGCTCTGTGGACATACGAAAAGGTGGTGTTGGAAAACTACCTTGGCGTGTTGACTGGCCAGCTCGATGGAAGATGCTTCAGGTGACCTTTGAACCATTTGGAAAAGACCATGCAACCATGGGTGGTGCTCGGCAGACCGGTGAGACGATCGTTAGCGACATATTCAACTACCCGGCACCCCAATATGTAGTCTATGAATTCATTTTACTTAAAGGGAAAGGAGCAATGCATAGTTCAAAGGGGACCGGTCTATCCGCTGGTGAAATGCTCCAGATGACCCCTCCAGAGGTCCTTCGATTTCTTATCATGAAGAACCAACCGAATAAGCATATTGCCTTTGACCCTGGTTTTGGTCTTTTGAACCTTGTTGATGAATATGATCAATTCGAACGGGTCTATTTTGGAAAAGATGAAAAGATAAAAGGTATGAAAGATCTCGATGCAGTCTATGAACTTTCACAACCATATGATATTCCTACTCAACTCCCCGAACAGGTACCCTACCGGCATCTTGTAACCCTTGTTCAGATAGCAGAGTCATGGGAACATCTTCAAGATATCCTTAAGCGGACAAACCAGATCCCTGAAACATTACAATCAGAGGACGAGAAACGATTGAAACAACGTATGGATCATGTTCTCTACTGGTTGAAACATTTTGCACCTTCAGCTATACGATTTGAAGTAAAAAAACAATTACCAAGGCTAAAACTCATGGATGATGAAAAGACAGTGGTACAGGCATTTATCAAGAAAAGTGATGATATTGTCTGGAATGCAGAAAATATCCATAACTTGATCTATCAGGTCGCTGAAGAACAAAACATCCCTGCGACAACGATATTCACCTGTATGTACCAGTTACTTCTCGGACAGAAAAAGGGGCCTCGCATCGGTTATTTCCTATCAAATCTTGATAAAGACTTTGTTCTCAAACGATTTCAAGAGGCAATTAGATAAACACCCTTCTCTTTTTACATTAGCATTCATGAACATCTATCTTGAGGTCTATGGTTGTACTGCCAATAAGAGCGATGCAGCCATCATTAAAAAAAATATCAGGGATAATTCTCATTATACAGAGGTTGATGCTGTATCAGATGCAGATATCATCATTCTTGTTACCTGTACGGTTATTGGTACCACAGAGCAACGTATGCTTCATCGGATGAGATTGTTCAAACAAATGGGTAAAAAGGTCATCGTAACGGGATGCATGGCCAGTGTACAAATTGAAAAGATAAAAACAATTCTTCCTAAGGCAGATATTATATCACCTTCACTAGTTCATACGATCTTAAAAGATAAGGAAAAAACAAGGAAGTTTCAGATGGAGAAACCATATGCAAATAAATGGTTTGGTTCATTGATAGCACCGATCTCCATCTCAGAAGGATGTCAATATTCCTGTAGTTATTGTATCACACATCTAGCACGTGGAAAGCTTATCAGTTATCCAGAAGAAACCCTTTTTCGAGATGTATCAGACGCAATAAAACAAGGATGTAAGGAGATACGATTGACCGCTCAGGATACTGCATCCTATGGAAATGATTCCAGTTCATCACTCTCACTGTTGATAAAAAACATTTCAATGATACAAGGTGATTATCGCATACGGATAGGGATGATGAATCCTAGAAGTGTGAAAAAGCAGCTTGATGATATCATCTCTGCTTATTCATATGAGCATGTATATCATTTTATCCATCTACCAGTACAATCAGCAGACAACCAGATATTACATTTAATGAATCGAGGATATACTATAGAAGACTGCATAGATATCATTGGATCATTACGAGCAAATATATCCGATATCACTCTTGCCACAGACATCATCACAGGGTTTCCAACAGAGTCAGATGAACAGTTCCAACATACAATTGATTTTCTTAAAAAAATACAACCAGATGTTACCAATATCACACGATATTCCTCTCGACCTCAAACAAAGGCAAAGACCATGAAGGGGCGAATTCCCACAGAGATAGTAAAAGAAAGATCACGACAACTCAGCAACATATGCAAACACATATCACAGAAGAAAAACAAAGAAATGATAGGACGAAAAGAAAACATCCTTATCATTGAAAAAGGAAAGAATGATACAGTTGTTGGTCGGACCGAATCCTACAAACCAGTCGTGATAAAACAACAGATAGAACTTGGACGTTTTATGCCTGTAGAGATCATTGATGCAAAGGACACTTACCTCGTCGGAATGCTTAAATAGAAATAACAGCATTCTCACTGCGTGGACGGGATGATACAGGTTGCAATAAATGGATTTGGACGAATTGGAAGAAATGTTTTACGAGCAGCAGTTTCACAACCACATTATGGTGAAACATTTGAAATCGTTGCAGTTAACGATCTCGGAGACACAAATATCTTAGCACATTTGCTTAAGTATGATTCTGTGTATGGAAAATTCAATGGAGAGGTCTATCCACAAGATGGTGGACTCTCGGTAAATGGAAGATTCATACGTTTTTGCTCACAGGTGAACCCTGAGAAACTTCCCTGGCAGGAGCTTAATGTTGATGTTGTGGTTGAATCAACAGGTATTTTCCGTACAAAAGAAGGCGCTTCAAAACATCTTTCCGCTGGAGCAAAAAAGGTTATTATATCTGCTCCTGCAAAGGACCCTGATGTAACAGTTGTTCTCGGTGTCAATGAACATACATACAACCAAGAACATCATTCAATCATCTCAAATGCCTCATGTACAACAAATAGCTTGGCACCCGCGGTCAAGGTCTTAAACGATGCATTTGGTGTTGAAAAAGGATTTATGACCACCATTCACTCATATACTGGTGATCAACGTATCCTTGATTTCCCACATAAGGATTATCGGAGGGCAAGGGCAGCAGCAACCTCCATCATTCCAACAACAACTGGTGCTGCAAAGGCTGTGGGCTTGGTCATCCCTGAGATGCAAGGGAAAATCGATGGTATCGCTGTAAGAGTACCCACACCAGATGGATCATTGACAGATTTCACTGCGACATTAAAACGTGATGTAACTGCTGAAGAGGTCAATAATGCTCTTAAAAATGCAGCATATAATCATCTGCAGGGCATCCTTGAATATACCGAGGAACCAATTGTATCAGTTGATATAATCGGTAACCCGCATTCAGCAATCATTGATGGATTAAGTACTAAGGTGATCGGAGGATCAGGAAACCTAGTGAAAATACTCTCATGGTATGATAATGAATGGGGATATTCCTGTCGTATCGTCGATCTCATCAACTATATTCAAACTGGGAAAAAAAACCCGACTGAAGAGTTAAACGTTGTCCAGCATCACCACTAGAAAACAATATTAAATCCAATAATATCTTTTTTTTCATTTTCTTCATCTATAGATTTAAATAAACTGTAGATATTCCTTGTTACACACGAGTAGAGGTTTTGGTGGAATAGATGGAATACAATACATTAGATGATATGGAGGTCGGAGGGAAAACAGTTTTTCTCCGAGTTGATTTCAATATGCCTCTTGATAAAAACACTCTTCAAATTCTTGATACGACCCGGATGAAACTAGTACTTCCCACGATTAAGGAACTGGTCAATAAAAAGGCAAAGACCGTTATCATAGCTCATCAAGGACGAAAGGGAAGCTGGGATTTTACAAGTATGAAACAACATGCAGAAGCAATGCAGAAGATCCTAGGTAAACCAGTTCATTTTGTTGATGATATACATGGTCCAAAAGCACAAAATACTATCAAGAATATGCAACCCGGCGATGTTCTTTTCCTCGATAATGTTCGAAAGCTCGATTATGAGACCGAGAAAAAAAGTGCCCAGGAACATGCAGAAACACCATTTATAAAGGAATTGTATCCTCTTGGTGATCTTTTTGTCAACGATGCCTTTGCTGCAGCTCATAGACCACAATGTTCATTGATTGGTTTTACCGCCATGCTACCTAGTTGTGTCGGTCGACTGATGGAAAAGGAACTGAAGACACTTTCAAGAGCGGTAAAGGAACCTGAAAAACCATGTGTCTTTCTTTTCGGTGGTGCAAAATATTCAGATATCATCGTTACCATAGAACGCATCCTTCAGAATAATACCGCAGATAGAGTGCTTCTTACAGGTCTCCCTGCAAATGCATTCCTAAAGGCAAAGGGCTATCAACTTGGAGAACGAAATGAACAAGCCCTCCTTGAAGAAGGATCACCTGAACAGTTTGATGAGATCAAACAACTTCTCATTGATTATGATGATGTCATAGATCTACCAACTGACTTTGGTATTGATGAAAACGGGCAACGAAAAGAGATCACCCTCTCTGAGCTACCAACTAATAAACCGTTATTTGATATTGGAAGCGATACCATTACCCGGTATAAGGATGTGCTCCGACAGGCAAAGACCATCTTTCTCTCCGGACCATGCGGAGTCTTTGAAAATCCCTTGTTCATGAAGGGAACAAAGGATATATTCACCTTCGTTTCAGAAAGCAATGCGTTTTCAATTGTTGGAGGAGGTCATACCGTTGCAGCGGTAAAACAACTAGGTCTTTCAGAAAATATATCACATATCAGTACTGGTGGTGGAAGTCTTGAAAAATTCATGATGGGCGAAAAACTACCCGTAGTTGAAGCTTTAAAACAAGCTAAGATGAACCGACTTGTGAAACACTGAACTATTACAAAAAGGATCTAATCGGAGGAAAACAATCAAATACCTCTCCTTCTTTTTCGATTCTCTGTTTAAGGGCTGATAGATCAGTTGGAAGATCGTTACCTTCGCAAGGTAGAGGCCGCGGGTTCAAATCCCGCTCAGTCCATTTTCAAATTTTTGATTACACATAATAAAATATATAATATCATACGTAATTTATTTATAGACCTCAGATTATTTTTTTCATTTGAAAACCTATGAACTTGGAGAAAAAACATTCATATTTCACCATTATCCTGATTTTTCTCTTACTTTCACCATCATCTCTATCTGTTGATACCTTGGAGGCCGAGTATTCAAATGAACTTTTTATTGGTTCATCTCTTCGACAGCCGGCTGAGTTTGAGACCATGGAATCAGTCCTTATCAACTATGGTGCTGAGAACACTTTTTCAATACCTTTCTCATTTATTAGAAATCTTTCAAACATAGTTAGAGTCATCATTATTGTTGATAGTTCACATGAATGGGATGATGCAAGAGAGGATTTGATAAGTAACGATGTTAACATATCGAATTGTGAACCTTTTATTGCTAGATCTGATAGTTATTGGACCCGTGATTATGGCCCATGGTTTGTCTTTGATGGACCATCAGATCAATTAACAGTAGTTGATTTCTTCTATAATCGCCCTCGGCCAAACGATGACAACATCCCAATAGAATTTGCGGCATCTGAAGGTTTTCAATTATCAACACTTCCTTTGGAACATACTGGTGGAAATTATATGACCAATGGACAAGGGATATCAGTATCAACAGATCTTTTATT